>ERZ1643249.509-NODE-509-length-44110-cov-255.150312_pt1 | contig 44110 bp, 48 predicted proteins | sample MGYA00579263_ERZ1643249 | MGnify/ENA primary metagenome ERZ1643249 (study PRJEB29033, sample SAMEA4952264) | chicken gut metagenome | biome: Broiler Chicken; feature: Gastrointestinal Tract; material: Caecum | place: Ireland | collected 2018 | study: Broiler...
TCAGGCGGTGCCGGCGGACAAAATGTGAACAAGGTGGAAACAGCAGTCAGATTGTTTCATAAACCGACAGGCATAGTGATAAAATGCCAGCAGGAACGTTCTCAGCTTAAGAATAAAGAGATTGCCATGCAGCTTCTTGCATCAAAACTCTTGGAGATGAAACAACAGGAGCATGAGCAGAAGGTGTCTGAGCTGAAGGGTGAAGTTATGGATGTCAACTTCGGGTCGCAAATTCGTTCATATGTCTTCCATCCGTATAAAATGGTAAAAGACCTTCGTACCGGTTATGAAATGGGCAATGTTGACGCCGTGATGGACGGTGATATCGACGGTTTTATCGAGAGTTATTTGAAGAAGTAAGTTTTTAATTTCTGAATTGAGAAGATATTTCTTTTATTAAAAATGGAACAGAAATTGTAACACAATGTAAACTTAAGTTTGTTGCCGCTGAAAAGCAGTGAAGATACTTTTTTAATAGAATATAATGAAAATATTGAGCTAAAGAATATTCTCTTCTTTCCGAAAAACTAAATATGAGTAAAACGGAAAGGGAATATTAAAATGTCAAATATTAATTTGAATGACATATTGAAATCATTCGGTATTAAAGATGAATTTGTAACCAAATCAAAGAATTCAATAAAAGAAGCAAAAGAGGGAGCCTATGATAAAAGTATCTTTGATAATAAAGAGGCTTTTATAGAGTATTATACCGATGAAATTTTTGATACAGCTCAAAGAAATGGTGATGATGTACGGCGAAGTTTTTTGGGGCTGGGTGGAGTAAATGCTGTAGGCGTAGACACTTTTATATCTAATGCAATGGAAAATGGATATCTGGAAGAAGAAGATGCTGACGGTTTTCAGGCTATTATAGACAGAAATAATGATGGTTTTCTTGATAAAAGTGAATTGAATGAATTAATTGGAACAGCTTATGATGCATATGATGAAGAAGTACCAGATGTTACAACTCCTCCGTCACCAAAAGTAGAAGCAGAGCCGGCTGACCCATCAGTACCAGATGTTACAACTCCTCCGTCACCAAAAGTAGAAGCAGAGCCGGCTGACCCATCAGTACCAGTTACACCCTCTCCGTCACCAAAAGGAGAAGCAGAACCGGCAGACCCGTCAGTACCAGTTACACCCTTTCCGTCACCTAAAAGAGAAGCAGAGCCGGCTGACCCGTCAGTACCAGATGTTGCACCATCTCCGGCTCCGGAAAAAAACAGCTGAACCTGCTGAACAATGATTAAACTTAGAATAAGCATGTAGGTTTGCACCAGCAAAAAATTCGAAGCTTTTTAGCCTTCATATTCTTTTTTGATGTGAAGGTTTTTTCTTTTTTTGTAACATTAAAAAATAAAGATATTGATTTTCAAAAATGTTTAATATAATATACCTCTACAACCGCAGACAGTCGGTGTCTGAAAAGACCTAATGAGCAATCGCCGACCGAGGTAATCAAATAAATTAAATATTTTTGATTATGAAGTTCTGCGTGATGTGCAGAATTTTTTTATGCCGAAAGGGGTGAAACAGTATGGCTACAAAGGCCTTTAAGAATGAAAAAATTGAAGCTATAAAAGAACATGTAGCAAAAGCAAAGGTAATGATAGTTACTGAATACAAAGGTCTTTCTGTTGCAGAAATCACAGACGTAAGACGTCGTCTGCAAAAAGAAGACGGTGATTATACAGTAGTTAAAAATACATTGGCTAAAATTGCAATCAAGGATACTCCATTTGAGTGCATGACAGATTTGCTCGAAGGACCTGTTGCAATCGCTATGGGCTTTGGTGACGAAGTTTCTCCCGCTAAAGTTTTCACAAAATTTATGAAAGATTCAAAAAAAGGTGAAATCAAAGGCGGAGCAGTCGACGGCGTTCTTTTGAGCCCGAAAGAAGTAGAAGCTTTGGCAAAATTACCGAGCAAAGAAGAACTCTATGCAAAAATTCTTGGCAGCATAAACTCACCGGCATCTGGTATCGCAAACTCCGTAAATGCTGTTATGAGATCGCTAGTTTATGCTATGGATCAGGTAAGACAGAAAAAGTCTGCATAGTTTGAATAGTTAGAGAACAAATTTAAAAATAAAAGGAGAAAAACAAATGAGCAACGTAACTGAAATTTTGGAAAAAATAGAAGCTTTAACATTGTTGGAAGCAGCTGAATTAGTAAAAGCTATGGAAGAAAAATTCGGCGTATCAGCAGCAGCTCCTGTAGCAGTAGCAGCAGCTGGCCCTGCAGCAGCAGCCGGTGCAGCAGCTGAAGAAGAAGCTAGCACAGTAAACGTAGTATTGGCTAGCGCAGGTGCTAATAAAATCGCTGTATTGAAAGAAGTAAGAGCTATCACAGGTCTTGGTTTGAAAGAAGCAAAAGACTTGGTTGACAATGCTCCTAAAGCTATTAAAGAAGGCATCGAAAAGAAAGAAGCTGAAGAAATCAAGAAAAAACTCGAAGAAGCTGGTGCTACTATCGAACTTAAATAGTTTCTTCTTTAACTTAAGGTTAGGATATCTCGGATCTTAATTTGAAATTGACTTTTGAGATAGCATACAATTAAAGTAAAGAAAGACTATGAACAAAATACAACTTAACAATTATTAATAAAAATAGTCAAAGTTCCCGAAAAATTTTTTCGGGAACTTGACTATCTTGTTTTTTGCTATACTATTTATATAATTGGTGGGATAGTGTGTCTTGCTGATGAAATTTTTAGACACCACATATAGGCGAGGTTTGTAATGTCGACAAAAGAATATGTACAAAGAGTTACGCCAATGGGTATCCCTAATACCCGATTGGACGATTTGCCAGACTTAATTGAAGTTCAAAAGAAATCTTTTGAATGGTTTTTAAAGGAAGGATTAAAGGAAGAATTATTATCTTTTTCACCTATTAAGGACTATACAGGAAGATTGGAGTTGCATTTCCTGCCTTCTTATACTTTTGACAGTCCGAAATATACGGAAGAAGAAGCACGTATTCATGATGCAAGTTATTCAAAACAACTGAGAGTTATGATGCGTCTTGTTAACCGTGATACAGGTGAAATAAAAGAACAAGAAGTTTATATCGGAGATATTCCGACAATGACGGATAAAGGTACCTTTATCATCAACGGTGCCGAACGTGTTGTCGTATCACAGATTGTAAGATCTCCCGGTATATATTATAAGAGAGAAATTTCACCGACAGGTAAACGTCTGTTCAATGCAACTCTTATTCCAAACAGAGGGGCATGGTTGAAAATCGAAACGGATTCAAACGACGTTATCTCTGTTAAAATTGATAAAAACAGAAAAATCCCTGCAACAACATTGCTGAAAGCTCTCGGCATCAGCGAACAGGAGATGGATTCATTATTCACTCACAGTGAATTTTTGAAAAAAACACTTGAAAAAGACCCGACTTCTACTATCGAAGAAGCTCTTATCGAAGTTTACAAGAAACTCCGCCCGGGTGACCCGGCAAGTGTCAGCGGCGGTAAGGCTATTATCGAAAGCAGATTCTTTGATGATAAGAAATATGACCTCGGTAAAGTCGGTCGTTATAAGATGAATAAAAAACTCGGATTGAGCGTTCCTGAAACGGTCAGAACTCTTACAATCCAGGATATAGTTGCTTCAATCGAATATCTTATCAATCTGACTTATGATGAAGGAAGTTTGGATGATATCGACCACTTGGGCAACAGACGTATCCGTTCAGTCGGAGAACTTCTTCAAAACCAATTCAGAATCGGTCTTTCAAGACTTGAAAGAATTGTAAAAGAAAGAATGACTCTTCAGGATACAGAGTCTTTGACTCCGTTGAACTTATTGAATACAAAACCTCTGATAGCTGCGATTAAAGAATTCTTCGGTTCTTCTCAGTTATCACAGTTTATGGATCAGACAAACCCTCTTGCTGAGTTAACTCACAAAAGAAGAATCTCTGCTCTCGGTCCAGGCGGTCTTGCAAGAGAAAGAGCAGGCTTTGCCGTTCGTGATATTCACCCTTCACACTACGGAAGAATTTGTCCCGTAGAAACACCTGAAGGTCCGAACGCAGGTTTGATAGGTTCTCTCGCTACTCACGCAAGAGTTAATGACTATGGATTTATTGAAACACCATACTTTAAGGTTGAAAACGGAGTGGTAACGGAAGAAGTCGAATACCTCAGTGCTGATGAAGAAGAAAACTTCCGTGTAGCACCGAGTGATATCACTCTTGATAAAGACAGAAGAATAGTTTCTGAATACGTTCCTGTTCGTTACCGCAGTGAATTTACAATGGGCTTGTCATCAAAAGTTGACTATGTCGGTGTTTCGCCTATTCAGATTATCTCTGTTGCAACATCATTGATTCCGTTTATCGAGCACGATGATGCGAACCGTGCACTGATGGGGTCAAACATGCAACGTCAGGCAGTTCCGCTTCTTTGTACGGATAGACCCAGAGTCGGTACCGGCTTAGAGAGAAGAGCCGCTCAAGACTCAGGTATGGTCGTTGTTGCTCAACAGGACGGTACTGTTGAAAGAGTAACTGGTGAAGAAGTTCTTGTTGTAGATAATCAAGGAAGAAAGACAACTTATTCTTTGATGAAATACGTAAGAAGCAACCAGGATACCTGCATTAACCAAAGACCGATTGTAAAAGAAGGTCAGAAGATTAAAAAAGGCGATGTAATAGCTGACGGTGCAGCTACCAAATTCGGTGAGCTCTCGCTCGGTAAAAACATCCTTGTTGCCTACATGCCTTGGGAAGGCTATAACTACGAAGATGCTATCTTGTTGAATGAAAGATTGGTAATCGAAGATGTCTTCACAAGTATTCACATCGAAAAATTGGAAATAGATGCAAGACAAACAAAACTCGGACCTGAAGAAATTACCCGAGAAATCCCGAATGTTTCAGAAGACAGTTTGAGACACCTGGATGAAAGAGGTATCGTTCGTATCGGTGCGAGAGTCTATGCAGATGATATCCTTGTAGGAAAGATTACTCCAAAGGGCGAATCAGAACATCCGCCTGAAGAAAAACTTTTGAGAGCTATCTTTGCAGAAAAAGCAAGAGATGTAAAAGATAACAGCTTGAGAGTTCCTCATGGAGAAGGCGGTCGTGTTGTTGATGTCAAAGTATTTGACAGAGAAAAAGGCGACGAGTTGCCGCCAGGAGCAAATACCGTAATCCGTGTATACATTGCGCAGAAACGTAAAGTATCAGTCGGTGATAAATTATCCGGACGTCATGGAAACAAAGGTATTGTTTCAAGAATTCTGCCAAGAGAAGATATGCCGTTCCTCCCTGATGGTACACCTGTTGATATCGTATTGAATCCGCTCGGTGTTCCATCCCGTATGAATGTAGGACAAACATATGAAGCTCTCTTAGGATTCATAGCTTATATGAATGACTGTTATTATGAAGCTCCTCCATTTGATGAAATGTACGGAGAAGAATATGCTTCAGCTCACTCAACAGCTCTCGAGCTGCAAAAAGCTATAGAAAAAACCGGAAACACCTGGGTACAACCGGGAGGAAAAGTTATATTGAGAGATGGAAGAACTGGTGAAGAATTTGACCAGCCTGTTTCTGTCGGTTTAACTTACTTCCTCAAGTTAGTTCACCTAGTAGATGATAAAATTCACGCAAGAAGTACCGGTCCTTACTCACTCGTTACACAACAACCATTGGGTGGTAAAGCTCAATTCGGCGGTCAAAGATTCGGTGAGATGGAAGTTTGGGCTTTGGAAGCTTATGGTGCTGCTTATACATTGCAAGAAATGCTTACAATCAAATCAGATGATGTAAACGGCAGAAGCAGAGCTTACGAAGCAATTGTTAAGGGAGAAAACATCCCTAGACCCGGTATTCCTGAATCATTCAAAGTTCTTGTTAGAGAATTACAGAGCATGGGCTTGGATATCACAGTTGCAAAACGCGGCGGTCAGGAAATTGACCTTATGAGTGATACTGATGATATCAGAAAGTCAGCTCCAAAGAGAACAATCAGCGATATTGATTCAGAGCTGTTGAATATAAACTTCTTTGAATCACCTGGTGTGATTACGGATTAGAAATTAATAAAGAATTTAAATAAAGGGAGAAAGACCATTGTCTACTAGTATTGATTATTTTGATTATATAAAAATCGGAATCGCTTCTCCTGAGCGCATTCTGAAATGGTCGCACGGTGAGGTTACCAAACCTGAAACCATTAACTACCGTACATTGAAACCGGAAAGAGACGGTCTGTTCTGCGAAAGAATTTTCGGACCATCAAAAGACTGGGAATGCTATTGCGGTAAATACAAAAGAGTTCGTCACAAAGGGATTATATGCGAACGCTGCGGTGTAGAAGTTACTGACAGTAAAGTAAGAAGACACCGTATCGGACATATAAAACTTGCTGCACCTGTAAGCCATATCTGGTTTTTGAAAGGTATTCCGAGTTATCTTGGTTTGCTTTTGGATATGTCTTTGAAGGATTTGGAACAGGTTATCTATTTTAATAACTATATTGTTCTTGATCCGGGTGAAACAGAATTCAAAAAATGCCAGCTGTTGACGGAAGAAGAATATGAAGATTATGTTCTCGAACATGAAGACACTCAGCTGAAAGTAAGTATCGGTGCCGAGGCAATAAAAACTCTGCTCGAAGAAATAAACATGGCTGATATGGCTGAACAAATCAGGGAAGAACTTGCTCATGTCGGTTCATCAGTGCAGAAGAAAGCAAAATTAATCAAAAGATTAAGACTTGCTGAAGCTCTTTCTGCCAGCAACACAAATCCTTCATGGATGATTATGGATGTTCTTCCTGTTACTCCGCCTGACTTAAGACCTATGGTTCAGTTAGACGGCGGACGTTTTGCAACAAGCGATTTGAACGATTTATACAGAAGAGTTATCAACAGAAATAACCGTTTGTTGAGATTGCTTGAGATGGGAGCTCCTGAAATTATCGTAAGAAACGAAAAAAGAATGCTTCAGGAAGCTGTCGATGCCCTGATGGATAACGGCAGAAGAGGAAGAACCGTTCTTGGTCCGAATAACAGACCTCTTAAATCATTGAGCGATATCATCGAAGGTAAACAGGGTCGTTTCAGACAGAACCTTCTCGGTAAACGTGTTGACTACTCGGGTCGTTCAGTTATCGTTGTCGGCCCTCAGCTTCAGCTACATCAATGCGGTTTGCCGAAAGAGATGGCAATCGAACTGTTCAAGCCTTTTGTTGTAAACAAATTGATAGAACGAGGTATCGTTCAAAATATTAAATCAGCTAAAAAGAAAATAGAACGTTCCGAGAACGTTGTATGGGATATATTGGAAGAAGTAATTGACGGGCATCCGGTTCTTCTGAACCGTGCTCCTACACTGCACAGACTCGGTATTCAGGCATTTATCCCTGTACTTGTAGAAGGTCGTGCAATCCAACTTCACCCGCTTGTATGTACGGCTTTTAACGCTGACTTCGACGGTGACCAAATGGCTGTTCACGTACCACTGTCAATAGAAGCTCAGACAGAAGCAAGAATGCTTATGCTTGCTACAAATAACATCTTAGCTCCTGCAACAGGGCAGCCGATAATTACTCCTTCTCAAGATATGGTTCTTGGTATTTATTATCTGACCATATTGAAAGATAAAGATGCTCAGATAAAAGGCACATTCTTCTCTTATGACGATGCTATATCCGCTCATGAAGCAGGAATATTGAAACTCCATGACAAGATTATAGTAAGAGATGAACATGGTGCGAAAATCGAAACTACAGTGGGCAGAATTATTTTCAACGAAGCGGTAAGAAGCGCTGTTTTGAGCTCTTAAGAATAGTTGAACAGATTGAGGTAATAATTAGATGAGTACTTTAATACCAAAACATACAAAAAAGAGTGTTGAATTCATAAATACAACAGTCGATAAAAAAGGTTTGAAAAACCTTCTGGCTCAAATTTATCTGGAATTCGGCGGAGCTAAGACGGCTTATCTTGCGAACACTCTGAAAAACCTTGGCTTCAGATATGCAACAAAAGCAGGCACAACAATTTCTATCGAAGACTTGGACGTTCCTGTTGTGAAAAAAGATTTGCTTAAAGAAGCCGAATTGGAAATCGAAAAATCAACACAACGTTATATTAAAGGTGAAATCACCGAAGTTGAACGTTATACAAAAGTTATCGACACCTGGAGCGAAACAACTGAAAAATTAACAAAGAGCGTTGTTGATAACTTTGATAGGTTAAACCCTGTCTATATGATGGCATTCTCAGGTGCAAGAGGTAACGTTTCTCAGGTCAGCCAGCTTGTCGGTATGCGTGGTTTGATGGCTGACTCTCAGGGGCAGATTATCGACTTGCCGATTAAGTCAAACTTTAAAGAAGGTTTGAGCGTTACAGAATACATCATCTCAAGTTACGGTGCAAGAAAAGGTCTTGTTGACACGGCGTTGAAAACAGCTGACTCAGGATATCTGACAAGAAGACTTGTTGACGTTGCACAGGATGTTATTATCAGAGATAAAGACTGCGGAACTGATGATGGCATTATTATGACTGCTATCAAAGACGGAGATAGAGATATTGTTTCTTTGGAAGAACGTCTTTTAGGCAGAACAATTGCTGAAGACATCAAAGATTCAGAAGGTAATGTCGTTGTTGAGAAAAACACAACAATATCAAGAGAAGACTTGGCGAAAATCAAAACATTGCATCTCCAATCGGCAAAAGTCAGATCACCTCTTACCTGCGGTCTTGAATACGGTGTTTGCCAGAAATGCTATGGCTGGGCTTTGACTCAAAACAGTCTGGTAGACGTCGGAGAAGCAATCGGTATTATCGCTGCACAGAGTATCGGTGAACCTGGTACACAGCTTACCATGAGAACATTCCACACAGGCGGTGTATTCCGTGGTTCAGGTTCTATGCGCCAGATTACATCTGATTTTGATGGTGTTATCGCATCAGATATTCCGACACGTGATTTCAGAACACGTCATGGTGATATGGTACAGGTAAGCATCAGAGAAATAGATGTTGAACTCGAAGATAAAAAAGGAAGAAAACATAAATATCATATTCCTTACAATGCTGTTGTATACGTTAAAAACGGTTCTGAAGTTAAAAAAGGTGATGTTCTCGCTGTATTCGAACCAGCAACACAGGGTGAAGGAAGTCGTCTGACAGAGAAGGCAACAAAAGATATCAACTCTGACGTAAGCGGTGAAATTGTTTACGACGGTCTTGTCGCAGATGAAAAACGTGACAGACACGGTAACATTTCAAGAACTGCAAACAAAAACGGTATTATATGGGTATTGGGCGGAGATGTTTATAACCTTCCGTTCGGCTCTAAAATACTTGTTAAAGACGGTCAGAATGTTAAACAGGGCGATATCTTAGCTGAAACTTCAATCGTCAGCGAACATGGCGGCGAAGTTCGTTTCAGCGAAGGATTGGAACTTCAAAAAGAAGGAAAAATCACAAAGGTTGTAGGCGGTAAAGAACTTACAATTGTAATCGCTTCAATTAAACCTGAAAACGCTGTTCTCGAGGATACAAAGAAAGAGCTTATCTGGAATGTTGAATCAACAGGTGAGAAATATATTATTAAATCTCCTGAAGGAACTGTCGTTGAAAACGGTATGATTATCGCCGAGTTGATTGATGAAGAAAATGTTGTCACCTCAAGCGGTGAAATCAGATATGAAGGAATAGAAGTTGATGAACATCAAATAATTACCAAACCGGGTAAGATTTTGTTCATACCTGAAGAAACCCATCAGATGAGCAAAGATGCCTCTTTGAAGATGGTTGAATCAGGAACTTATGTAACAGCCGGTACGGAAGTAGTTAAAGATGTTTACACTCACATCGACGGTATTGTTGAAATTCGTGAATTCAACAATATTATCCACGAAGTTGTAATCCGCTCCGGTGAAATCAAAACCATCGACAGCATCAATGAGTTGAAAGTTGAAGACGGTGATATAGTTGAAGCCGGAACTGAAATTGCAAAAGGTATAAAAGTTAAGGAAAAATCTTTAATTACGGTTCTTTCTCAGGATAATGCAACTTCTTTGTTTATCGATGAAGAAGTCGGCGACATCGATGATGAAGAAGAAATGATGGAAGAAGAAAACCTCCTGGAAGAATCATCTGATGAAGAAGAAGTTGTGATGGATGACGTTCCTGTTCAGGTTCTTATCAGACCGGTTCAGGAATATGATATGACTCCTAAGGAAGTATCTATCAAGTTCTCTTCAACAGAAAACGGAATTATTGACATCGTTCCTGTTACACAGCTTCAGTATAAAGACGGAAGTGTAATCAGAAATCTCGAAGGGGCTGCTTTAGTCAGAACAAGCCTTGTTATCCAAATGCAGGGTTATTTGAGCCACCTGAAAGGGCTTGTTGAAAAACATGACAACAACTTGAGAATAGTTGTTCTTGAAAATCTGATTATCAGAAGAGAAGTTGAAAACCTGCAGCAGAAAAACTCTATGCAGATAGAACTTCTGGTTAAGAACGGTCAGATAATCGAACCGAAATCACCTGTTTCAAAAACTCAGGTTCTTGCAGCAAACGATGCAGTAGCAAGCCTGAAAAATTATGAAGAAGGTGCTGAGCTCCGCCGTCTGCTTTTGATTTCTGATGAAGCGAAAGAAAAAATTGCTCTTGACTCAAAAGCAGTTGTGAAAAAAGGTGACTTTGTCACAATTGATCAGCAAGTTTCGGAAAAAGGACAGATTTCTCCGGTATCAGGTGTCGTAGTTGATGTAACTTCAAAAGAACTTGTTATAAGAAAAGGCAGACCTTATTTGGTCAGCGCCGGTGCTCTTTTGCAGGTTGACCAGAATGACCTCGTACTCCGTGGTGATATGATTGGTACTTTGATTTTTGAACGTCAAAAAACAGGTGATATCGTCCAGGGTCTTCCGAGGGTAGAAGAGCTTCTTGAAGCCAGAAAACCGAAAGAAAGCGCTATCCTATCAGAAGAAGATGGTACTGTTGAAATCGAATATGACGAAGATTCTGCAAGATTGTTCTTTATAACGGAAGCAGGGCGTAAGGAAATCAAATATCCTATCGACGCAAACATCGTTGTATCCGATAAACAGGAAATCAAAAAAGGTCAGCCTCTGACAAGCGGTCCTCTTAACCCTCATGATGTTATAAGATTGAGCGGAAAAGAAGCTGTTCAAGAATATCTCGTTGATGAAGTTCAAAGAGTTTACCGCTCACAGGGTGTAGAAATTGCCGATAAGCATATCGAAATTATCGTACGTCAGATGACCAAGAAAGTTAAAGTTGTGGACTCAGGCGATACGAAACTTCTCCCCGGTGAGCTTGTTGAACTGGCAACTATTGAAGCTGAAAATGCTGAAGTTGCAAAAACAGAAGGAACTCCTGCTACATATGAATATGTATTGCTCGGTATTACAAAGGCTTCTTTGAATACGGAAAGCTTCATATCAGCAGCCAGCTTCCAGGAAACAACAAGAATATTGACTGAAGTTGCGGTTGAAGGTAAGAAAGATTACCTGAGAGGTTTGAAAGAAAACGTTATCATCGGTAGATTGATACCGGCAGGTACAGGTTTCTATCACCTCACTCACTCGTCTGAAGAAGATGACCTGCAGCAGCAGCGTTCAGCTAAAGGTAATGCTAGAAAACCGTCTGCGATTTTGGAAGAAATCGAAGGCATGTTCGGTTCTCCTGATTTTACCATTGAATAAGCTGAGATATGTTTAAAACAAAAGAGAGAGAAAAGTTTCTTTTCTCTCTCTTTTTATGTTGAACGTAAGCGAATCAGAAACAAGACTCTTCGACGTTGCCTCAGAGTGACGGGGAAAAAAACATTATGCCTGATGAAATCAAAAAAGGAAAAAGATTCTTCGAGATGTCGTTCTCAGAATGACTGGAGCGGTCATTCGAAGCATCTTTATGTAAAGAGTTAAATTTTATCCTCAAAAATACATGAAAAAGTGCTATCCCAAGAAGATATTTTTTATACTTTTTGTGCATTTAAAACTCTTTTAAAAGATTTAAAATACAAAAGATGAGATTATGAGAGATAAAATATGTTTTCTTATGGCGATAATTTTGATTCTTATACAAGAGCATGCAGGATAAAATCAATTTGTGCAAAAAGTCCGACAGGCAGTGCTATCGAAGAATATCTGATGAGAGGTGTTCGGTATATAAGCGTATATGCCGCCAAAATAAAACACTTTAGCGGAAATATTGATGAATTTAACCATATAGCAATAAAAGTTTTCTATGTGACAATCAACAACATACTTATTGATGATATGGTTATATTGGAGCTTGTGAAAGAACTTGAACGGGCAAAAGACGCAATAAAGGCAAAGTATGTGCAAATATCAAAGGATAGAGGTTTCTCGATTGATATAATGCCTGATGGTTATCACTGGCATGCAAAGTATAAAATCTCTGATATTCTCAAAGAAGGAGAAAGACTGCTTCGAAAAAAAAGGGAAATTTTCAATGATGAATATGTCTATAATCTGCGAGAACTTGTTATAATCGCACTCAAGGGAATAGCAAAATATGCCCGGCATTCAAAAAATCTCGGTTTTGAAAGCGAAAAGATTTATGACTTTTTCCTTGAAACACTATATTCTTTAAGCATAGACTATGTATCAGAGGATAGGCTCGGTGCAATTTTAATTGATGCAGGGAAAATATATTATGACTCTATGAAGCTTTTTGATGATGCGCTGATTTCCCGCTATGGAGAACCATCTCCGTCAAGAGTAAGAATTACTCCGAGGAAAGGGAAAGCCATTCTTGTTTCAGGGAACAACATCAGAGATTTAGAAGCTATCTTGAAAGCCACACAGAGTAAAAACATAGATGTCTATACACATGGCGAGATGATGCTTGCTTTCTGCTATCCTGAGCTGCGTCAGTTTAAGAATCTGGTCGGAAACTATGGAGATATCCTGCTTGACCAGCAGATGGATATCGAAAGCTTTCCGGGGCCTGTTATGATAAACTCTGACTGCTCTTATGACCCGCCTGAAGTCTATAGGGGAAGGATGTTTACGACAAGTATCCCGTTTTGGAGAGGCGTTGATTATGTCAGCGAAGATAATTTCTCAAAAGTTGTGACTTCTGCCTTGGATTCAGAAGGTTTTTCAGACACTCCGCCCGAAAAATTTGTTGATATAGACTGTACCAAAGGGATTTTATCATCTTATATCGAAAAGATGAAAACTCTTTTCAAAAAAGGGAAACTCAAACACATCTTCCTTGTGAGCGGAAGTCTTCTTATGCCGTCTTTCGGAGAATATATGCAAAATTTGCTCAAAACTCTGCCTGAAAATTCTATAATAATAAAATTTTCAGGCTTCGGATATCTCCCCGAGGAAAAAGAACCGGGAACAATTGAGGGAATACCGAGGTTTATAGAAGCCGGTATCTATGAAAATTTTTATTCTATGCTGAGGTTTATATCTTTTTTCAGGGAGTTTTTGACTGAGGAAGAAGAAAAAAATCTTATATCTGCTGTTATCTATTCAGGACAGGAGAACCTGCTGCCTGTTCTGCTTTCTTTCTATTCTTTTGGAATAAGGAATTATAAAATAGGAAATATCCTCCCTTATAATATATCTCCAGGGGTTTATGAAACGTTTATGAAAAAATTCGGTATAAAAATTAAAAATCCCTCTCCAGGGGATGAAGAGCTGACCAATTTATCAGGTATGGAGTAGATAGAAAAACGGCGTATATCGCCGTTTTTTTCTTAAATAAAATTAATATAATAACAATTTTATTTTTTCATACAGGTTTAATAAACATATATAAAAAATAAAGGTATGTTCTTATGACAAATATAAATCCATCTCCAATTCTCAATGATTTTCTCACGAGAAGAGCCTCGGCACCACAACAGACAGAAATAGCTCAGACACCTGAAAAACCTGAAGGCAAGAAAAAAATAAACAAAGCACTCATTGGCGCTGCTGCAGCGACAGGGCTTGCAGCAATTGCATTTGCTGGAATATCCATGCTGAGAAAAGGAAAAATGCCAGAAGAAGTGCAAAAAGTCGTTCAATCAGCTGAAGAGTTTGCTAAAAAGGCAAATAATACAGCAGAAGATGTCGAAACAATCAGCAAGAAGGTTGATTCGCTAATTGATGACACTGTTTCTCCTATTGTCGAAGAGGTAAATAAAATATCGGAAGAAATTCGCTCAATCTTTGAAAAAGGAGCAGAGAACGGATATCAGGATGTTGTTGATGAGAATGGAAACCTTTTGAGAAGATTTGAGCTCCGGAATGGCATTCCTAAAAGACTGATAGAGTATGGAGAAGACGGGGGACCGGTTATCAGAGAAACCAGGATAGACTACTCTTTAGAAGGCGTTGATTTTGGAGTACATGATAAAGTTAATAATAAAAATATTAGCATCGTAAAAGGAAAACCCTCATTTTATGGGGAAGGTTTGGAAAAAATGCCGGATGGCACCGAAAAAACAGCGAAAGGACTTTCATTCTATGTTGATGGAAAACCTGCAAGATACAATGAAGGCTTGGAAAAAATGCCGGATGGCACCGAAAGAAGAGCGAAAGAACTTCGGTTTGAATATGGAAATGGAAAACCTGAGAGATACTTTGAAGGTTTGGAAGAATTGCCGGATGACACCCAAAAAACAGCGAAAGGACTTTGGTTCAACAGTGATGGAATACCTTCATACTACAATGAAGGCGTTGAAAAATTGCCGGACGGCACCATAAGAAGAGCGAAAGAATTTTTCTTTGAAGATGGAAAACCTAGCGAGTACTATGAAGGCGTTGAAGAATTGCCGGATGACACCCAAAAAATAGCGAAAGCACTTGACTTTGAGAACGGCTCACCTTCTTACGCAGAGGGAGTTAAAATACATTTTAGAGATGGAGATATTACGACTACAGAAAAATCATCAATCAAACTCATAAATGGAAAATGGGTGAAACAAAACTAAATTTGTATCTGCAGGAATCCTCTGTTTTTTTGTAAAAAAAATTAATATAATATCAATTTTTAATTTCTATATATCTTTTAATAAATATAGGTAAAAATAAGGATATTTTTGTATGACAAATATAAATTCCTCTCATATTTTCGATGATTTTATTGCTCGAAGAGCTTCGATCGGACAGCAGCCGACAGAAACACAGCAGCAGGAGACAAAACCTGAAGAAAATAAAAAAATAAACAAAGCACTCATCGGCGCTGCTGCGGCAGCAGGGGCGGCTGCAATTGCATTTGCTGGAATATCCATGCTGAGAAAAGGAAAAATGCCAGAAGAAGTGCAAAAAGTCGTTCAATCAGCTGAAGAGTTTGCTAAAAAGGCAAATAATACAGCAGAAGATGTCGAAACAATCAGCAAGAAGGTTGATTCGCTAATTGATGACACTGTTTCTCCTATTGTCGAAGAGGTAAATAAAATATCGGAAGAAATTCGCTCAATCTTTGAAAAAGGAGCAGAGAACGGATATCAGGATGTTGTTGATGAGAATGGAAACCTTTTGAGAAGATTTGAGCTCAGGAATGGTACTCCTACAAGACTGATAGAGTATGGAGAAGACGGTGGAGCGGTTATCAGAGAAACCGGAATACAATCTTTAAAAGGCTTGAATTTTGAAGTACATGATAAAGTTAATAATAAAAGTATTTACTTCATAAATGGAAAACCTGCATTTTATTATGAAGGTTTGGAAAAATTGCCGGACGGCACCAAAAGAAGAGCGAAAGAACTTAGGATATTTGATGGAAAACCTTACGCTTACATTGAAGGCTGGGAAAAAATGCCGGATGGCACCATAAGAACAGCGAAAGAACTTCAGTTAGAAAATGGAAAACCTTACGCTTACTATGAAGGCAGGGAAAAATTGCCGGATGACATCGAAAGAACAGCGAAAATACTTCAGTTAGAAAATGGAAAACCTAAACGCTACGTTGAAGGCTTGGAACACTTGCCGGACGGCACCGAAAGAGAAGCGAAAGAACTTTTCTTTGAAGATGGAAAACCTGGCGAGTACTATGAAGGCTTGGAAAAATTGCCGGACGGCACCAAAAAAATAGCGAAAGAACTTAGGATATTTGATGGAAAACCTGACATTTACATTGAAGGCTGGGAAAAATTGCCGGATGACACCGATAGAAGAGCGAAAGAACTTTGGCTTGAAAATGGAAATGGAAAACCTGAAAGATACTTTGAAGGTTTGGAATTCTTGCCGGATGGCACCATAAGAACAGCGAAAGATCTTGAATTTTAGAACGGCTAACCTTCTTCTTTCGCAGAGGGAGTTGAGATGCTTTTTTGTGATATTATTTCGATTACAAAATCAATCAAGCTATAAATGGAAAATGGGTGAAACAAAACTAAATTTGTATCTGCAAAAATTGTTGATTCAAAAAGCCTCCTGAAAGAAGGAGGCTTTTTGAATTTTATTCTTCGATTTGGATTACATTCACGGGGCAGTTGACAGCTGCGTCGATGCAGTCGATTTCGTTGCCTTTCACATATTCTTCATGGACGTTGATATGGTCTTCATCAAATTCGAACACATCAGAGTTGATTGATGAGCAGACGCCGCAGACTATACAACCGTCGAGGATACTTACTTTCATATATTTCTCCTATTATCATGTCCTTTTTCATGATGATGGAATATTTTCTTTTTTTCATCGGCGGTAAGTGTAATCACCCGTTTGTCTGTGAGTCCTATTTTTTGCTCAGATATCTTTTGCACTGGTCGCAGAGGTTGTATCCGAGCATTGTCCCGAGGATAAAATCCTGCTCTTTTGAGAGCTTGTTGAGTTCTTTTGTGTTGAATTTTTTGATGATATCGACGCATTCCTTCTTTCCGAAATAGAGGTTTGCTTTGTTGTTGTTGATTTTTTGATATTCATAGGGGATTTGCTCCCTTTCAAGGCGTTCAACCATTTTATCCGTTTTATCAATTTCATCTGTCAGCAGAACAAGTCCTCTTACGCCTTTTGATAGTTCATACAGGCTGTGTTTGAATAGCTGCATTTCCTCATGCCCTCCTTCTGATAATATTTTGGACTATTTTTTTTGAGAAATCCAGTCAATATAATATTTGCTAAGATGTCTTTAAATTAATTAACAAATAAGTATTTATTCCCCTTCGATGATATAGAATTAAATAAAGAGTTATTAATGGTAAAACAAATGTATATAGAGGAATATGGAGTTTTCGGGGGATTTGTCCTCTTAGCAATAATATTTGCTTTTGCAGCAATTTTTACGTCATTTCTTGTTCGTGCGAAGGCGCCGTATAAAGAGAAAAATTCGACTTATGAGTGCGGGGTGCGTCCTGATGGAGATGCGCAGATAAAGTTCCCGATAAAATATTATATGACGGCTATTTTGTTTATTGTCTTCGAAGTTGAGGCGGTGTTCATTTTGCCGTGGGCTGTATATTTCAAAAAACTCGGGCTTGCTGCGTTTGTATCAGGGGTAGTTTTTGTTTTTATTCTCTTTCTCGGATGGGGATATGCCATGAAGAGAGATTTTTTTGATTACAAAAAATAAAGGGGGATGTAGTTGCAGATTATATTATCAGCGGTTGATTTTTTGTATAACTGGGCAAGGTCAAATTCTGTCTGGCCGTTGACTTTTGCAACTTCTTGCTGCGGGATAGAGATGATTTCCACTTCTCTCTCAAAATATGACATTGCACGTTTCGGCTCAGAGGTGTTCAGAGCTACTCCACGGCAGGCTGATGTGTTGATTACTGCTGGGACCATAACGCATAAGATGGCGCCTGTTCTTATCAGACTTTATGAGCAGATGCCAGAGCCGAAGTATGTGATTGCAATGGGTGCCTGCACGATAGACGGCGGGATGTTTGAGGCTGATTCTTATTCTGTTGTGAGAGGTGTTGACAGGCTAATTCCCGTTGATATTTATATTCCCGGGTGTCCGCCGCGTCCTGAGGCTTTGTTAGATGGGATTATGAAATTGCAGAAGAAAATCAGAACGGAGTCTTTGAAGGATAGGAAGAAGTTTATGGCTGCTCACAGACCGTTTGTGAGATTTGATGAAAAATCAGAGCTTATGGTCACAGGGGATGTTGATGTTTATTTGTGGGGTGTTGGTGATGAGCAGGGATGAGATATTGAGAATTCTTGAGGTCAAGACTTTTGATTCGTCGATGACTCCTGTTGTTGAAGTTGATAAATCGAAAATTCTTGAGGCTGTTTCCGTTTTAAAACAAGAGGGGTATGATATGATGTTATGCCTGAGCTGTGTTGACAGCGGTGATTGTTTTGAGATTGTCTACAATTTTTATTCAACAGAAGAGAAGAAGAGTGTTGTTGTGAAAACACATCTTGATAGAGAGTATCCTGAGGTCAAGTCTGTATCGTCAGTTTATCCCTGTGCTGACTGGTATGAGAGGGAAGTTTTTGATTTATTCGGAGTTGAGTTTTCAGGTCATGGAGATTTGAGAAGACTGCTTATGCCTGAGGGGTGGGAGGGATATCCTCTCAGGAAGGACTATGTCCAAAAAGATTCCCGTTTGAGGTGGAATGAGCGGAGATGAATAAGACCGAAACTCTAAATTTGAATATAGGACCGCAGCATCCCAGCACGCATGGAGTGCTAAGGTTGTGTGTTACGCTTGATGGTGAATACATCAAAGAGGTAAAACCGGTGATAGGTTATCTTCATCGAGGTATGGAGAAGTTAGCCGAGTCAAGGACTTATGCGCAATATCTTCCGATGGTTGACAGGGTTGATTATTTATCAGGTTTTTTCTATTCAGCTTTGATGTGCTATGCGGTTGAGAGAGCGTTGAAGTTGGAGGTTCCAAAATATGCCGAATATTTAAGGCTTATTACTATGGAGTTGAATCGTATAGCTTCTCATGTGTTGTGGTTAGGGACTTTTTTGCTTGATTTAGGAGCGACCTCGCCTTTGTTTTATTGCTTCAGAGAGAGGGAGGAGATACTCAAGCTGCTTGAAAATCTGACAGGTCAGAGGATGATGTATAATTATTATTTCTTCGGCGGAGTCAGATATGATGTTCCTGAGGGGTGGTTTGACGATGTGAAGAGTTTGTGTGATAAGCTGCCGTTTATGTTTGATGAATATGAGAAGATAATCACATCAAACCCTATTTTTGTTGACAGGACGAAGGGGATTGGCGTTTTGAGAAAGGAGATGGCTGTTGAGTATGCCATCAGCGGGGCAAACCTCAGAGCGAGCGGTGTTAAATTTGATGTGAGAAAGGATATGCCTTATGGCGTCTATGATGAGGTGAAATTTGATGTCCCGGTTGATAACGGGTGTGACTGTTATGCCCGTTATGTGGTGCGATTGAAAGAGATGAGAGAGTCAGTCAGGATAATTTTGCAGGGATTAAAGAATATCAAAGATACGGAAGCTGGGAAAATTTATTTTACGAAGGTTAACCCTCTTACGTTGAAGGTTCCAGAGGGGGATTTGCATTTTAGTGTTGAAGCGCCGAGGGGAGCTGCTGTGATTTATCTCAAGTCTGATGGAGGAAGCAGACCTTCCCGCATAAAATGGAGAACACCATCGTTCAATGCCGTGCAGGTAATGCCTGAAGTTATGCGGGGAGTATTGTATGCCGATTTGATTGCTATTTTAGGGAGCTTTGATATAGTTTTACCGGAGGTAGACAGGTAGATGTTTGAGATTTATTCATCAATTTTGGGATACTTTTCCATACCGCATGTGTTTGTTGTCATAAGCTGGTGTGTTGTTGTGTTTTGTTTTTGTGCCGCACTTTTGATAGGGAGTGTACTTGCTCTTGTGTTGTGGGAAAGAAAGCTTTTAGGGTATTTTACTGTGAGATTAGGTCCAAACAGGGTCGGTCCATGGGGTGTATTTCAGACGGTTGCAGATGCAGTTAAGCTTTTATTCAAAGAGGATATAATAAACTCCGGTGCTGACAGGCTGTTGTTTTCGTTAGCTCCTGTAATTTTCTTTGTTCCCGTGATGGTGGTTTATTGTCTTGTACCGTTTAATCAGCGCTTAATCGGGGTTGAGTCGTCAGTCGGATTATATTTATTTTTTGCCGTGTTATCTGTGAGTGTTGTCGGGATTTTGTTTGCAGGGTGGAGCAGTGATAATAAGTATTCTTTACTCGGTGCCGTGAGGGCGGTATCTCAGGTAATAAGTTATGAGGTGCCTCTTTTGTTGAGTGTATGCGGGGTTGTTTTGTTATGCGGAAGCATGAATCCTTTGGTGATTGCAGAGAGGCAGTCAGGCGGTGTATTTCACTGGAATATAATCGTAGGGTTTGTGAGTTGCTTAATCTTTTTTGTGTGTATGCTTGCAGAGCTGAACCGGTGTCCGTTTGATTTGCCGGAGGCTGAGAGCGAGCTTGTGAGCGGGTATAATACGGAGTATTCAGGGATGAAATTTGCGTTGTTTTTTCTGGCAGAGTATTCGTTGTTGTTTATTTTAAGCTGTTTGTTTGTTGTTTTATTTTTAGGGGGGTATACGTCTGTTTTTGGAGAATATGTGTCTTATATTGTATTTTCAGAGAATTCTTTTTGGGGGCAGTTTTTTGTATTTTTTGAGCAAATTTTTTGGATGTTTGCAAAAGTATTTTTTGTTATATTTATGGTGATATGGGTGCGGGCTACGCTTCCCCGTATGAAGATGAATTCGTTGATTTTTTTCTGTTGGAAATTTTTGTTTCCGATATCTGTTGTTAATCTTCTTTTGTTGGCTTTATTTGGATATTTTGCGGGATAGTTGGATATGAGATTTTTCAAGGGAATATTTGCTTTAGTTGAAGGGATGAAGATGGTTGCGTGTCATCTGTTTCGTGCTGCGACGACTGTGCAGTATCCTGAGGAGAGAGATAAATTTAGCAGCAGGTTGCGCGGGTGTTTAGCAATAAATGTTGATAAAAACGGGAAAATCGCTTGTGTAGGCTGCCGCAGCTGTATAAGAGTTTGTCCTTGTATTGATGCAATAAAGATTGAGTCAGAGAAAATCAATGGCGGCGTTATCATAAACAAATTTGAGATAGACAAGGGGAAGTGTATTTTATGCGGGAATTGTGTTTTTGTTTGTCCGAATGGTGTTTTGAAGATGACATCAGAGTATGAGATGGCTGATAGCGATAAGACCGTTTTCATAAGAGGAATTGATGAGATGTCAAGATTTGAAGAGGAAGAGGGGTAGATATGGGAGTTTTGAGTTTTTTGATTTTTGCTTTTTTGTTTTGTTTAATTCTCATATCAGCTTTAGGGGTTGTTGCTGGCAGGTCGATATCTTTATCTCTGGTGTGCATGATGGTGTGTTTTCTCGGTGTCAGCGGAATATTTTTTTCGTTAGGTGCTGATTTTGCAGGAGCGTCGCAGATAATTTTGTATGGTGTATCAGTTGCGATTCTTATGGCTTTTGCTATTATGCTGGTTTCGAAAAAAGACGACGGAGTTTTTGGTGTGTCTTTTTCCTGGCGCTCATTGATTGGAGGGATGTGTTGTTTTGGAATTTTGATGATTTTGTTCTTTGCTATGAGCGATGGAGGCAGGGGATTTCCTGCAGTTTTAAGGAAGAATATTCCGCCTGAAGCTTTTTCATCGACGTTTAAGACCGCATCAGAGTTATTTTCTTCTTATATTTTGCCGTTTGAGGTGTTATCTCTGGTTTTGCTTATAGTTCTTTTGGGTGCGGCAGTTATAGCAGGCAAAGAGGGGAGATAGATATGTTTGATGTAAGCTTGGTTCATTATATTGTTTTATCGATACTGCTATTCTGCATAGGTTTGTGTTGTGTGATGGTGTCAAGGAATCTTTTGAGGATTTTTATGGGCATAGAGCTTATGTTGAATGCAGTGAATATTAATCTGGCTGCGTTTGCTTATTTTTGTGACGGGATGGTGTTGAACGGGCAGGTGTTTATATTATTTGTGATGGCAATATCAGTGTGTGAAATGGCGATTGGATTGGTTATTGTGGCTGCATTGAGCAGGCATGCGGAGAATATAGATGTGAACAGTCAGAATGTTTTGGAGGATAAGCAACAGTGAGTTTTTTTGTTGATTATATATGGCTTGTTCCTTTATTCTCGCTGATTGCTTTTTTGATTATATCAACAGGCAACATGTTTGTTTTGCACAGAAACAATCGTCTTTCTGCTTATTTGACTTTAAGTTCCAGTTTTTTGGGGTTAGTTTTCGGAGTTCTTGCTTTTATTTATTGTTATATTTCAGAGAATGTTGGGTTTGAGAAAACCTTTAGCTGGCTAAGCGTTGATGCGTTGTCATTTGATTTTGGTTTTATGGTTGATAACCTGTCTGTGATGATGGTTGTGATGGTGTGTTTTGTGAGCTTGCTTGTGCAGATTTTTTCGATGGGATATATGAAAGATGAGCCAGAGTACAGTAAATTTTTCGGCTATCTGGCGTTGTTCAATTTTTCCATGTGTTTTTTAGTTTTGAGTCCCAATTTGTTTCAAGCTTATATATTCTGGGAGATGGTGGGGTTATGCAGTTATTTGCTGATTGGTTTCTGGTATTGGAAGAATAGCGCATCGAAAGCGGCGTATAAGGCATTTATTGTAAACCGTGCCGGAGATTTTGGCTTTTTGCTCGGGATGATTGCATTGGGGATATTTACATTCAACTACTGGTTAAATTCTGATTTATCTTTTTTGAGTTTTTCCGATTTGAATATGGCGGTGTTTTATTTGAAAGATGTTATTGGAGGAGAGGCGGTTGTTATTATAGGGTTATTATTTTTGCTGGCGTCATGTGCGAAGAGTGCGCAGTTTCCTCTTTATGTCTGGTTGCCTGATGCGATGGAAGCACCGACTCCTGTCAGCGCACTGATACATGCCGCTACGATGGTTGTTGCAGGTGTATTTTTGCTTGCAAGGATGTATCCTTTGTTTGAGGCGTCTTCTTTGTTGATGGGAGTTGTTGTGTTTATCGGGATATTTACCGCATTGTTATGCGGGGTATTTGCATTATTTGAAAGAGATTTGAAACGTGTGCTTGCTTATTCAACCTGTTCTCAGCTCGGGTATATGTTTTTTGCAATAGGGTTGGGAGCTTATAGTGCAGGGATATTTCATATGTTTACTCACTCTTTTGCAAAGGCTTTATTATTTCTTGCAGCAGGGTGTGTTGTGTTTGCTTTAGGAGGGAGGCAGGATATTTTTGAGATGGGCGGATTGAGAAAGAGGATGCCTGTTGTTGCTTATTCTTTTCTTGCAGGGGTTATTTCTTTATCAGGTTTATTTTTCAGCGGGTTTTATTCAAAGGAGTGTATCTTTCAGGCTGTTGTTGAATCAGGAAATGTTTGGTTGAGTGTTTTGTTTTGTGCTATTGGAATTTTGACGGCGTTTTATTTGTTCAGGGTTTATTTTCTTGTATTTGAAGGAGAAGAGAATAGGAGTGTTGGAGAAGTTCGTTCCATACCTTTTTCGATGATATTTTCTGTTTGCTCTTTAGTTGTTGTGAGTGTATTGTTTGGTTTTTTGCTTGGAGGACATTTTGGGATAAAGAGTTTTGATGAGCTTATATATTATTCTTTCAAAGAGGGGTACCGTCCGAGTTTTTTGCTTGTGATTTTGTCTGTTTGTTTATCATCAAGCGGTGTATTCTGTGCTTATTTGTTGAGTAAAAGAAGGGGGAGAGTTTCCCGTGTTGAGAATTTGAGGTTTGTTGTTGACTGGTTCTATGAGAAGGTTGTTTCGAGAGTTTTTGGTGTTGTATCAAGGTTATTTGATTTTGTTGACAGATATATAGTTTATGGAGTTGTTTATGTTTGCGGTTTAGGTGTCAATTTTTTCAGTATATTGTTGAGAAGTTTTTCTTCAAAAAATGTCGGGGTGTATGTTGTTTTATCGATGGGGTGGTTAATTTTGCTGTTTATTGTGTTGTATGGTTTCAAGGAGCTGTTTGTATGAGAGGAGAGGTGTTGTTATGAAAATTTTGTCTTTAAGTGCATTAATTTTGCTGCCTCTGATTTCATCAGTGATGTTGTTTTTGCCGTTTTTCAATACGATACGCAAGATAAGGTGTTTTGCACAGATTAGTGCCAGTATACATTTTATTTATATGTTGTTGTTTTTGGCGATGTACAATCCGTTTTCGCCAGAGTCAGCACTCAGAGAGGTTTATCGTTGGATAGAGCCGTTGGGGATAAGTTTTTCTTTATCTCTTGATGGTATATCTTTGATTTGTGCTGTTTTGACATCATTTGTATTTTTGATGGCGATTGTTGCGAGCAAACACCATATAAAAGAGCACCAGAGATTTTACTATTCGATGGTTTTTCTTTTGCAGGCGGCTGTCTTGGGGGTATTTTTTGCTCATGATATGTTTTTGTTTTTTATGTTCTGGGAACTTGAGCTTGTTCCGATGTATTTTTTGATATCTATCTGGGGAAGCGGAAAGAAAGAGGCTTCTGCAATGAAGTTTTTATTGTACACTTTCGGCGGAAGTATATTTATGCTTATGTCTATTCTTGGGTTATATTACTGCCATTATGTACAAACAGGCATGCTTACGATGGATATGGATTATATAGGGTTGTATAATGATTATCCCGAGGTGTTGAAATATTTGGCTTTTGTAGGATTTTTTATTGCCTTTGGAGTAAAGCTGCCTGTTGTCCCTCTGCACAGCTGGCTACCATCGGCGCATGTCGATGCCTCTGCTCCTGTCAGCATGATGCTTGCCGGAGTATTGTTGAAGTTGGGGGGATATGGTCTTATTCGTGTAAATTTGTTCTTTTTTCCTGATATATTTGTGAAATTTTCATTTGCAGTATTTGTTTTAGGAATAATTAATATAGTTTATGCTTCATGTATTGCATTTGTCCAGAGCGATATAAAGAGGCAGGTAGCTTACAGCAGTATTGCACATATGGGGATATTTCTTGTCGGACTTGGGGCGTTGAATGCCGTTGGTATGTGCGGTGCTGTATTCCAGATGGTGTCGCACGGGTTAATCAGTGCGGGATTATTTATGGTGATAGGAATGATTTATTTGAGGACTCATACAAGGGATATAAGTCTTCTTGGCGGATTGGGAAAAGTGCTGCCGGGAGTATATTATTTGACGCTGGTTGTTGTTTTTGCCTCTATAGGAGTACCTTTATTATCAGGTTTCCCCGGAGAGATTATGTCGTTTTTCGGGGCATTTATTTCAGGGAATGAGCCGGTAAGGCATTTTGTATTTGCCGCTATGATAGGTGTTATTTTGACTCCTGTTTATATGTTGAATATGGTGAGAGGTGTTTTTGGCGGAGTTTTGCTTGAGAGATTTAAAAAAATTGAAAGAATGCATGTTCATGAGGCTGTTGTGATGATTTCGATAGTTTTTGCGATTGTTTTAATCGGTGTTTACCCCGTGTCAATTATGAAAATTTTTGCGCCTATGATTGAGAATTTTTTTAGTATTTAGGAGTTGTTATGGAATTGTTTTTTGACATAAAAAATACAATATTACCCGAGGTGATTGTCAGTGCAGGGTTTTTATGTGTGTTTATTTTTTGTATTTTGAGCAGGAGTTTGAATAAGAAGTTTCTTTTTATATTCAATATAGTTGTTTTGCTGGCTGCATTTCTGGCTACATTATCTCCTGATTTTTCATTCAGTAACTATATTTTTAGCGGTATGACATCTGTTTGTTCTCTAAGCTTTTTGTTCAAGCAGATGATTCTTGTCGGGGGAATTTTTGCTGTTTTATTATCAGAGAGGTATGTTCAGTCTTTGCAGAAGTATGCCGGAGAGTATTATGCTTTGTTGTTGTCGGCAATTTTGGGCGGTATGTTGTTGAGTTGTTCCGATAATTTTGTGATGATGACCGTTGCTCTTGAGCTGCTAGGGATATCGAGTTATTTGCTGTGCGGTTTTTCGAAAGATGACAGATTTTCTGTTGAAGCGATGATGAAGTATTTTGTGGTCGGTTCTGTTGCGTCATGTGTGGTGTTGTACGGGATTTCGCTTTTGTATGGATTAAGCGGGTCATTTCAGTTTGAGGCTGTAGCGCAGAAGCTTGATGCCGGTAATTATATAGCAGTGTTGGGAGGAGTGTTTGTTATAAGCGGGTTATGTTTCAAGCTGGCGGCTGTTCCTTTTTATAATTGGGCATCAGATGTTTATAGAGGGACATCTTTCCCTGTTGCTGCTTTTTTATCCGTAGTTCCTAAGGTTGCAGCTTTCGGGTTGTTGATAAGACTGTTGAGTGTTGTGTTTAATAATGTGTGGATTATTTATCCGTTTGTGGCAATTATCGCCGTATTGACAATGTTTGTTGGCAACTTGCTTGCTTTTAGGGAGAAAAATTTGAGAAACTTGATGGCATACAGCTCTATTGCACAGGGCGGGTATGTTCTCTGTATGATATCTCTCGGGTCGGCGTTGAGCATATCTGCGGCGTTATTTTATTTGATTGCGTATATATTTATGAACTTTTGTGCGTGGGGCGGTATCGGGTTGTTGTCAGAAGAGAGAGATGTGACTTTTGATAGTGTTAGAGGCGCTGTTTATAGCAAGCCTTTTGCCTCTGTATGTTTGATAATTTCTGTTTTGGCTCTTTCCGGTTTACCTTTCAGCATAGGATTTTTCAGCAAGTTTTATATCTTTCAGTCTGTAGCATTTGCTGGATTTGTGCTGCTGCCGTTTTTATTTATTATTTTGATAAATGTATTTTTGAGTTTTTATTATTATTTTTCGCTGGTAAGACAGATTGTTTTGCCAGGTTATAATCAGTTATCACAGAAAAACGGGATAAAAATAAAGATTGCGACTTTATTTGCCGCAATCTTTATCGTGTTTTCAGGATTTTTTTCGTTTTGGTTTATTGAATACTCACAGAAAATCTCGATGGAATATATGTCAGGAATAGTGACATCAGAGAATTATTAAAGAGATTCTGTTGTTCCCTCGTTTTTCATTTGTTCTTCGAGTTGTTTTTGTTGTTGTTTCATTTTCTTTTTGGCTCGACGTCTTTCATAACCCGGGAACTCTTTGAGCTCATTGTTATCAAATTTGATATTTTGAGTAATGCCGAATGTCGGGTCATCATACATCGGGTCGAAGTATCTGTCTATTTTCCACATTGTGTTAATAAACTTGCTGTCACTTGCAGGAGTCATATCATGGTATTTTTTATTTTTAATTTCTACAAGTCTTGCTGTTTCTTGAGAAAAGCCATTGTTTATCAAAAATTCACCGGAGCTTATTTCTGATCTTGAAACAGCTGCCTGCGCAATTGTTGAAACAGTGAGAACCGTCATCAGCGAAATCATCAATTTTGTTTTCATGTTCATAGTTATATCCTTTTTGTTTAATTTTAAAATCAATTTATGGTTTTAACATCATTTATTTATTGCATAATTTGCCCAAGAATCAAAAATCCCTATACTTATTATATTATTTTTTTCGTCAAGTGTAACTATGAAGTTTGCGTATTCGTAAAATTTCAGAGTGGGAGTATGGTCTATAACCTTTGGTTGTCCGTAAATTTCGGTTATGGAAGTCAGTTGCATATCTTTAGGAACGAGGTTTATAAAACTCAATATTCCGTTACCAAAAATCAGCTCGACTTTTTTGTAGTGTTTGGCGAGGTTTTCTCCGAGGGTATAGACTCTTGTTTCTCCATGAACTTTATCTGCGATTATATTCGGGAAAGTGTTTGTGAATTCTGTTTCAAGTGTCGCACCGGGGCGGAGGTTCGGTGATATATTCAGGTTATTCAATGTTGGAAGCAGTTTGTAGATGTTTTGGATTTTTTCAGGTATTTCGGGTGTAGAATAAAACACCATGCTGTAGACTTTGTTTCCGCCTTTATCGGTGCAGAGTTTGAAGTTTTCAAACTCGTAGTAGTCCACATTTGTATCATAAGTTGTATCAATACTTATGGGATTTCCATAGATACTGATAAAGTCGTCAAGAGATTTTTCTTCTTTAAGAATGAATTCAATCCACTCAAGAGTTGATGTATCCGTGCTGAAGCCTGCTCTTATTGCAGAAAAATTTTTCTGAGGGTTTGATGACATTAGGAAATAGTCGGTTTGAGTATTCACAGGAACAAATTTCGGACATTCTTTTGTCATATCACGGGCTGTCGTCTGAGCGAATTTCAGATTTCCAAAGTCAAAGGAATAGATATTTTTCCAGTCAAAATCTCCTGTACTCAATGTGCAGGAAGTATTTAATAAGGCGCATATTACAAGCAGTAAACACTTTTGTAGTTTCATACTATTTATCTTAAGTTTTATGGGCAAGAAAAGCCAGCTTTTTTGAAATAAGTCACCTAAATCATTGAGTTGAGTTCTTTTTTGAATTCATCCAAGAGCTGTTGTTCGGGGACTTTTTTGATTATTTCGCCTTTTTTGAAGATATATCCTTCTCCTATGCCGCCAGCTATTCCGATGTCTGCTCCTTTTGCTTCGCCCGGTCCGTTCACGGGACAGCCCATTACTGCTATAGTAAGCGGTTTGTTTATGGGAGCAACAATTTCTTCCACTTTATGCGCCAGTTCTATCAGGTTTATTTTGGTTCTTCCGCAGGTCGGACAGCTGATGAGGTTTACTCCTCTGTTTCTGAGTTTCAGAGATTTCAAAAGTTCATAGGCGGCAAAGACTTCTTCTTTCGGTTGGGCTGTCAGAGAAACTCTGATTGTATCTCCTATGCCTTTGAGGAGGATAGCCCCTATGCCTATTGAAGATTTTATTAAACCTGATTTCAAGGTGCCTGCTTCTGTTATGCCGACGTGAAGAGGGTAGTCTGTTTTTTCTGATATTTTCTCGTAGGCTTCTATGGTTGTCAGTACATCGCTTGCTTTGAGGGATATTTTTATCATATCGAAGTCGTACTTTTCAAGAATTTCGACATTTTTCATAGCGCTTGCGACCATGGCGTCAACTTTTTCGAGGTGAGAAAATTCTTTTTCAAGAGAGCCCGAGTTGACACCTATTCTTATCGGGATATGTTTTTTTCTGGCTGCTTCAACAACCTGTCTGATAAAGTCCTCTTTTCCGATGTTTCCCGGATTTATGCGCAGGGCGTCCACTCCGTTTTCGATTGAAGCGAGAGCAAGACGGTAGTCAAAGTGGATATCTGCAATGAGAGGAATTGAGATGTTTTGTTTTATCTCTTTCAGTGCGTCTGCTGATTTTTTATCTGGTACGGCTACTCTGATTATTTCGCAGCCTGCAGCTTCCAGTTCTTTTATCTGATTTACCGTTTTTTTTACATCCCATGTCGGGGTGTTGCACATGGACTGAACTGCTATTGGAGCATTACCGCCTATTGGTACGCTGCCTACAAAAATTTGTTTTGTTTTTTTTCTTTTAATCATTTCATCACACTTTTTATTGTTATGCCTAATTCTGCCGGATTTTTGCAAACCGTAATACCGCATTTTTCGAGTACAGCTGTTTTGCTTTGAGCTGTTCCTTTTCCTCCTGATATGATAGCGCCCGCATGCCCCATCCTTTTTCCAGGGGGAGCAGACATGCCTGCGATAAAGCTTACGACGGGTTTTGATACATTTTGTCTGATAAACTCGGCAGCTTCTTCTTCTGCAGAACCGCCGATTTCTCCGACCATGCAGATAGCTTTTGTTTCAGGGTCTTGTTCAAATGCAGCGAGGCAGTCTATGAAGGTTGTTCCGATTATTGGATCTCCGCCTATGCCAACGCAGGTGGATTGTCCTATTCCAAGTTGCGTAAGCTGGTATACAGCTTCATAAGTAAGGGTTCCGCTTCTAGAAATAATCCCTACAGGACCTTTCTTGTGGATATGCCCGGGCATAATGCCCATTTTTGCTTCTTCAGGGGAGATAATCCCCGGGCAATTAGGTCCTATGAGTCTTGCGCCTTTTTCTTTTACATATTTTTTTGCGCTGAGCATATCAAGAACCGGTATGCCTTCGGTTATACAGACAATCAGTTTTATGCCTGCGTCTGCCGCCTCCATGACGGCATCTTTTGCAAATTTTGGAGGTACAAAAATGAGAGAGGCATCAGGGTTCAGAGCTTGTACAGCATTTTTTACGGTGTTGAAAACAGGAAGGTTTAATATTGTCATTCCTTCTTTCCCCGGGGTAACTCCTCCGACTATTTTTGTTCCGTACTCTAGGCATTTTTCGGTGTGGAAAGAACCTTCTTTACCTGTGATGCCCTGTACTATTATTTTTGTATTTTTATTCAAAAAAATTGTCATATTTGTTTTTCCTTTAAAAAATAAAACTCTAGTGAACTGTTGTTTTCAGTGTTTCCAACAGGCTTATTGCTTCGTTCAGATTGTTTGCAACACTAAACTTCAGCCCTGATGTTTTAAGAATTTCTGCGCCCTGTTCTTTGTTTGTACCTTCCATTCTGACAATTATCGGTATAGTTATATCAAGTTTTGATATAGCATGTTTTATACCTTCGGCAAGCACGTCGCATCTGAGGATGCCTCCAAAGATGTTGATAAAAACAGCTTTAACATTTTTATCTTTGAGCAGAAGCTTGAAAGCGTTTTCAATATTTTCAGAACTTGCCCCGCCTCCGACATCAAGGAAATTTGCAGGCTCAAATCCTGCAAGTTTGATAATATCCATTGTTGTCATGGCTAGTCCTGCACCGTTGACCATACACCCTATTGTGCCATCTAGTTTGATATAGTTCAGACTGTATTTTGATGCTTCGACTTCGAGAGGATTTTCTTCGTCAGGGTCACGCATTTCGACAATATCAGGATGTCTAAAAAGTGCATTGTCATCGAAGTTTATTTTTGCATCAAGAGCAATGAGTTCATTTTGTTTTGTTATGACAAGAGGGTTGATTTCAACGAGAGAGCAGTCTTTATCGATGAATAATTTGTATAAGTTCTTTAAGAGTATGCAGAAGTCTTTTTTGTTTTCAACATCAAGTGCATATGCTATGTTTTTGAGGTTATAATCCTGAACGCCAAAGACAGGATTGATGTGTTCTTTGATTATTTTTTCAGGGGCTTCTGAGGCTACTTTTTCGATATCCATTCCGCCTTCCATGCTTGCTATTATGACTGCTGTTTCTGAGGCACGGTCGAGGGTAATGCTGAGGTACAATTCTTTTGATATATCAATTCCCTGTTCTATAAGCACTTTTCTTACTTTTTTCGATTCTGCTCCTGTTTGAATACTCTTCAACTCCATGCCGATAATTTGAGAAGAGTAAGCCTTTAGCTCTTCGGGATTATGAGCGAGTTTTATGCCGCCGGCTTTGCCTCTGGCTCCTGAGTGAACCTGAGCTTTTATAACACATGGAAAATTTGTTTGTTCGGAGGCTTTGAGAGCTTCCTCCTCTGATGAGGCGAGAATGCCTTCGGGGGTTTTTATTCCATACTGTCTGAATAGGATTTTTGCCTGATATTCATGTATTTTCATTGTTCTTCTCTGCCTTCTAAATCTTCACGTAGAAAATTATAAATCTATAAATGAGAATTAACAACTTGTGTAGTTTTTTTAGTATGAATTAAGTTAAAATATAGTTATGAGTTTAGAGATAAAAAATTTGAGAATAAGTTTCCGCCGGGCTAATACTTTGTTTGAGGCTGTTCATGGTGTGAGTTTTTCACTTGGAGATGGCATGGCTCTCGGGATTGTCGGTGAGTCAGGCTGCGGAAAAACATTAAGCGCAATGTCTGTTATGCGATTGCTGCCTTCAACTGCCGTGATAACAGAGGGTGAGATAGTTTATAACGGTTTGGATATTTTGAGCCTCAGCGAAAAAGAAATGAGGATGATAAGAGGAAACAAAATAGCTCTCATTCCTCAGGATCCTCTTACATCGCTGAATCCTCTTTATACCATAGGGGACCAGCTTATGGAGGTGATATTGCTCCATCAGGAGGTTACCAAAAAAGAGGCAAAAGAAATAGCTCTTGATGCGCTTAGCATGGTAAAAATTCCTGATGCTTCAAGGCGTTTTGATGATTATCCTTACCAGTTTTCAGGAGGCATGTGCCAGCGTGTGATTATTGCCATGGCGCTTGCGTCTGAGCCTGATTTGATAATCGCAGATGAGCCGACGACAGCTCTTGATGTAACTGTTCAGGCACAGATTATGGAATTATTTTCAGAGATAAGACAGAAGAGAAAAACCTCTTTAATTTTGATTACGCATGATTTGGGACTTATCTCCGAGAATGTTGATGATGTCGCTGTTATGTATGCAGGTGCGGTTGTTGAATATGCATCGGTAAAAGAGTTGTTTCTTAATCCTTCTCATCCTTACACAAAAGGTTTGCTTGAGTCTTTGCCCCGTGGTGATAAAAGAAGGCTTAAGATTATAGAAGGCCAGCCACCGCAGGTCGGTCAGATTATTTCAGGGTGCAGGTTCCACCCTAGATGTGAGTTTGTGATGGATAAATGCAACAAAAAATACCCCGAAAGGTATTTTTTGTCAGACAATCATTCAGTAAATTGTTTTTTGTATGAATAAAATTTATTGCTGTTCGGTTTTTTCTTCAGGAAGCATGGATTTCAGATATTCAATAGCAGGTGTATCTTTTCCTGTACCATATTTTTCTAATAATCTGATACTATCTTCGATACTTATGTCATCAGAATCCATTGCCAATCTGCGAGCTCTGTCAATCATCTCTTTGCCATATCTATAATAGGGATTTTCATCTTGCTCATTGTTCAAAAGTATATCAGCCATCATTTGATTGTTTCCGGTTTTTTCCGCATAGCGAATTATTGATTCTTCAAGCTTCGGCAATGCCTCTCTGCTTATTTTTCCAATGTTTTTGCTAATTGCCGGTATGGAGAGTGCTTCTTCAAGTGCTTTTTCATCCATATGGTAAAAAGATCTTCTCAACGATTCTACTTCGGATTCCGTCAGGTAATCATGACCTTTTTGCACAATAATTGGTACTAAATCAAATCTGCCTGCTTTAATAGCAGATGATAATATTGTAGGCTCATGATAACCTTTAGAACTATATCTTAGTTTATAATAGGTGTTTTCATCCGCATTATCAAATACCAAGGATAATACCTCTGGAGAAACAGATTCTATTGAGTCAACATAGTCATCTACATCTGCAAATATTGATGTATCACCGGGGCCTAGTATAAGTTTTTGTTTTGTTCCTTCTCCAATTTCTTCAGCCGATTCAAGAAGAACTTTTGTTATTTCTTCATTGTTGTTTCTAACAGCAAGTCCTAACGCATTAGTGGTTGTCAGAATTTTTTTCTTTTCATTATTTTCAATATTATCCATCATGAATTTTGCTATTTCTGCTGAATTATTTTCAACAGCTGTCAAGAATATACTTTTCTTTGCCGGTATTCCTGTTTTTTGAAGAATGCTATTTAATATTTTTGCATCTTCTTCATTTGTCAGAGGTTTTAACGAAGATACTGCATCTCTTAAACTTAAATCAGCCTCTTTAGGTTCACTAAATTCAGGGTCTAGAAAAAAGCATCCAAGTTTGTTAGGATTAGTTTTATCTATAATATGTTCAGCCAGTTTTGAATCATGTTCTCTGATTGCTTCTTCCAAATAGCCGGGATCTTTTAGCATCCATTCTACTCTCTCCGGGTAACCTAAATCCAGTATAAGATTTATATCACCGGTACTCTTTATTAAATCAAATTTCTCACCAAGCTCTTCATATGTATGATAATGGATAAGTTTTGGTTTTGTTTCGTCATCAACTAGAGATACCAGCGCTTTTAGAAGATCAATGTCCCCTCTTCTCAACGCAGCTTCTGCAGGGGTTATTCCGTTTTCATCTGTATCATGAAGCAGAGATTGTATTTCTAATTCACTTTTTCCCTTTACTGCTGATTTGAGCTCTTCAGGATTTTTTGCATCAAATAAAAGTCCTGTATTCTTATATAGTGTTTCCGGCACTTTTGCCATGCCGAAAGATACGGTGTCTTTAGTGAGCCCCATAGGCTTTGTTATTTGCGGTTTAGGTTTTTGAGCATATTGGTTTCCTGCCTTAAAGTCAGCAAGGCTCAGAGGAGTAATAAACATTTTCTAATTCCTTTCTCTAAATATTTATAATCACTAACCTTTTGTTGTTATAATCACTAACCTTTTGTTGCTAATAAAAAAAATTAGTGAAAGTTGTAAATTGCTTTTTCACCTCCCTCCTTTTACAAAACTTTACATATATTTGATAAAAATAATAATTTTTAAAAATATGCTTGCTACAAAAATATTTTCATGTTTTTCTGTATATTACGGAAGTGTGAAACTTTTCTCTTGACATTGATGTTTGTCCTTTATATATTAAGTTTTACACATGACGTGTGCCGGTGTAGCTCAACGGTAGAGCAACGGTTTTGTAAACCGTAGGTTGTAAGTTCGATTCTTATCACCGGCTTTTTTTAAAAGCAAACTTGTACATTAAAAATCAAAAAAAATGAGGGTAGGTGCCCGAGTGGCTAAAGGGAACGGACTGTAAATCCGTCGTCGGCTGACTACGCTGGTTCGAATCCAGCCCTGCCCAAATCTCCCAAACCATATGTGCTCATGTGGCGCAGGGGTAGCGCACTCCCTTGGTAAGGGAGAGGCCACGGGTTCAAATCCCGTCATGAGCTGACTAAGAACTCAAAAAAGATTACAAGTAATTCTTTTAAAAATAATGTAAGTACGAAAAAAGTATTGTAGAGATACTGATAAAAGGAGATTCACAATGGCACGTGCTAAATTTGAACGTACAAAACCTCACGTTAACATTGGTACCGTAGGACACGTAGACCACGGTAAAACAACTTTAACAGCTGCTATTACAGCTACATTGGCTGCAGCAGGACAAGCAGAAGCAAAAAGATTTGATGAAATCGATGCTGCTCCTGAAGAAAAAGCAAGAGGTATAACAATTTCAACAGCTCACGTTGAATACGAAACAGAAAAAAGACACTATGCACACGTTGACTGCCCGGGACACGCTGACTATGTTAAAAACATGATCACAGGTGCAGCTCAAATGGATGGCGGTATTCTTGTAATATCTGCAGCAGACGGTCCTATGCCTCAAACAAGAGAACACATCCTCCTTGCTCGTCAGGTTGGTGTTCCTAGATTGGTTGTTTTCTTGAACAAATGTGACATGGTTGATGACGAAGAATTGTTAGAACTCGTTGAAATGGAAGCTAGAGATTTGTTGACTTCATATGAATTCGACGGCGACAACATTCCGTTCATCAGAGGTTCAGCTCTCAAAGCTTTGGAAGCTGTTCAAGCTAATCCGAAAATAGCCAGAGGCGAAGATAAATGGGTTGACAAAATTTGGGAACTTATGGATGCAGTTGATGAATACATCCCGACTCCTGAACGTGATGTTGACCAACCGTTCCTTATGCCTGTTGAAGACGTATTCTCTATCACCGGTAGAGGTACTGTAGCAACTGGTAGAGTTGAAAGAGGAAAAGTTAAAGTCGGTGAAGAAGTTGAAATCGTTGGCTTTGGCGAAACTAAGAAAACAGTTGTTACCGGTATCGAAATGTTCAGAAAACAATTGGATGAAGGTATCGCAGGTGACAACATCGGTGCTTTGCTTAGAGGTATCGGTAAAGAAGACGTTGAAAGAGGTCAAGTTCTTGCAAAACCTGGTTCAATACATCCTCATACAAAATTCACAGCAAACGTTTATGTATTGACAAAAGATGAAGGTGGACGTCACACTCCATTCTTCCCTGGATACAGACCTCAGTTCTACATCAGAACAACAGACGTAACCGGATCTATCAAATTTGACGGCGAAATGGTAATGCCTGGTGATAACGTAGTTATGGAAGTTGAATTGATTGCTCCTGTAGCTATCGAAGCCGGTATGAGATTCGCTATCAGAGAAGGCGGACGTACAGTTGGTGCTGGCGTTGTAGACAAAATCATAGCATAGTTAATTAATAAAAAATAAAAGAAAGGCGTAAGTAAGTAGGTAAGTGGAAATGAGTAAGCAACAACAAAGACAAAGAATTAGAGTTTGTTTAAAGGCATATGATCATAGATTGATTGATTTATCAGCAAAGAAAATTGTTGAAACTGCACAAAGAACAGATGCTAAGGTTGCAGGACCCATTCCGCTTCCTACAAAACGTCGTGTATACTGTGTTTTGAGATCACCTCACGTTGATAAAAAATCAAGAGAACATTTCGAAATACGTACACACAAGAGAATAATTGATATTCTCGATCCTACACAACAAACCACTGAAGAGTTGAGCAGAATGGATTTGCCAGCCGGTGTTGACATCGAAGTTAAGTTGTAATAAGATAATTTGACAATTGAATATATCGGTTAGTAAATGAATGTGATCTACGAAGCTCTTCGAACGTAGCGCTCACAAAAGAGAGGTAAAAAATGACTCTAGGAGTAATCGGTGAAAAACTTGGCATGACCCAGGTTTTCGATGATAACGGAACATGCGTTCCAGTAACAGTAATTAAGGTTGATCCTTTAGTAGTAACTCAGGTTAAAACTGTTGAAACTGACGGTTATAACGCTATTCAGGTAGCTACTACGCCATGTAAGGAAAAACATTTAACAAAAGCTCAAATCGGGCACTTAAAGAAAAATGAAATTTCTGCCTATCGAACACTGAAAGAGTTCAGGGTAGAAAACCCTTCCGAATATAAAATCGGACAAACCATTGATTTATCGGTGTTGTCTTCTGTTGAAAAAGTTGACGTAACCGGCAAATCAATCGGTAAAGGTTTTCAAGGTACGGTAAAAAGACATAACTTCAGCAGAGGACCTATGGGGCATGGTTCAAAGAACCATCGCGAACCGGGTTCTATTGGTGCAGGTACATCACCCAGCCGTGTTTTCAAAGGCAAAAGAATGGCAGGAAACATGGGTAATGAGATGGTTACCGTTGCAAAGTTGAAAATAGTTAAAATTGATAGCGATAAAAATCTGATATTGCTTAAGGGTTCTGTTCCGGGACCTGAAGGTAAATTGGTTACTATTAAGCCATCAAGAATTAAATGGAACTAATAATTCTAGTTGAGGAAAATAAAAATGTCAAAGCAGTTAACAATACATAGCGGAAGCGGAAGTTCTATAGGACAAATAGATCTTAACGATGATGTATTCGGTATCGAACCGAATATACATGTTATGCATCTTGCCCTGAGAAGACAGCTGAATAATTCAAGAGCAGGAACTGCTTGTACTAAAACAAAAGGCGAAGTCCGCGGAGGCGGAAAGAAACCTTGGAAACAAAAAGGTACAGGAAGAGCTCGTGCAGGCAGCATTAGAAGTCCATTATTTGTTGGTGGTGGTGTAATTTTCGGACCAAAACCAAGAGATTACAGTTTTTCTATGCCTCAAAAAGCAAGAAAACTTGCTTTGAGATCAGCTTTATCCGCAAGATCTGCAGATATTATTTTGGTGCAGGATTTTTCAACAATCAGTGCTCCGAAAACAAAAGAATTCAGCAAAATTTTAAAAGCTCTGGAAGTAGAGGGAAAAATTTTGGTTGTAGCTGATTATAAACAGCCTGAAAACCAGCATTTGCAACTCTCTTCAAGAAACCTTCCTAATGTAAAATTAATTTTACCGTCTAACATTAACGTAAAAGACTTGTTGGAAGCCGATAAAATTTTAATGACTGAATCATCTGTAAAAGAAATAACAGAGAGGTTATTGAAAAAATGAGCCATATAAAAGTAAAAAACGAAAGACTTTATGACGTAATTAAAAGACCTCTTATCACAGAAAAGTCAACTACTGCACTGGAAGGCAACAAATATACTTTTGAAGTTCTGATGAACGCAACAAAAGTTGAAATCAAACAGGCTGTAGAGCTGCTTTTCCCGGGAAGAAAAGTTAAAAGCGTCAAAACAGTTTATATGCCGAGTCATGAAAAAAGAGTCGGCCTGAAACAAGGAAGAACACAATCAAGTAAAAAGGCTATCGTAACAGTAATCGGTGAGCCTATTGAAGATTTAGTAGGAGCATAATTATGGGTATCCGTAAAATAAATCCAACTTCTCCGGGACAAAGAGGAATGTCAAAAAGTGATTACTCAGAAATCACAACAGACAAACCGGAAAAATCTTTGGTAAAAAGATTAAAGAAAAATACCGGAAGAAACAATACAGGAAGAATAACCTGCAGACATAAAGGCGGCGGACATAAACGTCTTTATAGAACAATCGATTTTAAACGCAACAAAATCGGAGTTCCAGCAGTAGTAAAAACAGTTGAATATGACCCGAACAGAAATGTTTATATTTCATTGGTAGTATATGCCGATGGTGAAAAACGTTATATTTTAACTCCTCAGGATTTGCATGTCGGCGATAGCGTTGTAAGCGGTCCTGATGCAGAAATTAAAGTAGGAAATGCCCTTCCTTTGTTCAACATTCCTTTAGGTACCGTTGTTCATAACATAGAAATGGTTCCTGGAAATGGTGCACAATTGGTTAGAACAGCTGGCGGTTCTGCTCAACTGATGGCAAAAGAAGGAAACTATGTAACTGTTAAGATGCCAAGCTCAGAGATGAGAATGATTCACAAAGATTGCTACGCAACAATCGGCGTTCTTGGAAACTCTGAATTCAAAAACATCAGCTTGGGTAAAGCAGGAAGAAAACGTTGGTTAGGCGTAAAACCGACTGTCAGAGGTGTTGTTATGAACCCTGTTGACCACCCTCATGGTGGTGGAGAAGGCAAATCACCTATCGGTGGTAAACCGCAAACTCCTTGGGGTAAACCAGCAATGGGTTATAAGACAAGAAAAGCTAAACCGTCTGATAAGTACATAGTAAGAAAACGTAAGAAGTAAGGAGACAGTTGATGTCACGTTCACTGAAAAAGGGTCCGTTTGTTGAAGAATCTTTGGAAAAAAAGATTAATAAAATGAACGAAAGTAATGAAAAAAAGGTAATAAAAACCTGGTCAAGAGCGTCTATGATAGTGCCTTCAATGCTGGGGCATACCATAGCGGTTCACAACGGCAAGACACATGTTCCGGTATATGTAACAGAGCAGATGGTAGGTCACAAGTTGGGCGAATTCGCACCGACAAGATTTTTCCGCGGTCACGCCGGACAAGATAAATCAGCAAAGAGGAAATAGTCATGGAAGCTAAGGCTAAACAAACTAATATAAAAATGCCTGCAAGAAAACTCCGCAGGGTAATTAACGAAGTACGCGGCAAGGGTGCCGGCGAAGCAGTTAAAATCCTTCGCTTTATGCCTTATATCGCAGCTAAAGTGGTGTTAAAGAACTTAAACTGTGCAATTGCAAATGCTTCTGAAAAATGGGGTGCCACTGCAGATACTCTTGTAGTATCAGAAATTTTTGCAGATGAAGGTGCAACATACAAAAGAGCTAAACCCAGAGCTCAAGGTCGTATTTACAAAAGACTTAAGCGTACATCACATCTAACACTCAAAGTAAAAGCGAAATAAGGAGGCATAACCTTGGGACAAAAAGTACATCCAAACGGATTCAGATTAGGAGTAATTAAACCTTGGGTAAGCAACTGGTTTGCTGATAAGGGTAATGAGTATGCTCTTAATCTTGCCGAAGATGCAAAAATCAGAAAATATATCAAAAAGAAACTCTATTCAGCAGGAATAAGCAGAATAGTTATCGACAGAAAAGCACAAAATATTAATATAACAGTTGTAACTGCAAAACCTGGTGTTATCGTCGGAAGAGGCGGTCAGGGTATCGATGATTTGAAAAAAGCAGTATCAGCTTATATTAAGAAAAACGTGCAAATTGATGTTGTTGAAGTAGCAAGAACAGATGCTGATGCTCAACTGGTAGCTGAAGCAATTGCTCAACAGCTCGAAAAGAGAGTTGTTTTCAGAAGAGCTATGAAACAGGCTATTCAAAGATCAATGAGAGCCGGTATCTTAGGTATTAAGGTTGCTGTTTCAGGTCGTTTAGGCGGTGCTGAAATTGCAAGAACAGAATGGTCAAAAGAAGGAAGAATTCCTCTTCAAACCATAAGAGCCGATATCGACTACGGATTTGCAGAAGCGGACACAATTATGGGTCTCATCGGCGTAAAAGTCTGGATATTTAAATCAGAAATTTTGCCGGGAGAACAGGTTGATATGAACATCAAATCCAAAAAAGTCTCTCAGGGCGATAATGCTCAACTGGCAAGAGCACGTAAAAGAAAAGCTAAATAATTAGGAGCACTATAAAAATGTTAATGCCTAAAAAAACAAAATATCGTAAAAAAATGAAAGGGAGAATGACTGGTTCTGAAACTCGCGGAACAGAGTTGGAATTTGGCGAATTCGGTCTTCAAACAACCGAGCCTGCTTGGATTACAAGCCGTCAAATAGAAGCAGCAAGAAGAGCCCTGACACGTTATATCAAAAGAGGCGGTCAGGTTTGGATTAAGATTTTCCCTGATAAACCTATTACCAAAAAACCTGCTGAAACTCGTATGGGTAAAGGTAAAGGTAATCCGGAATACTGGGTAGCTGTAGTAAAACCGGGAAGACTTTTATTTGAAATGGCCGGGGTTTCCCGTGAAATTTCAAAAAGAGCTCTCGAACTTGCTGCTCAAAAACTTCCGATTAAGACCAGAATAGTTGAAAAATAACACAATGGTGGTAATGATGAAAATTACAGAAATTAAAGAGCTTACTCTTGATGAACTAAAAGATAAATTGATTGAGTCAAAGAAAAAACTTTTTGAACTTAAAATAGCTAAGGCTAATCAAAAACTTGAATCATTGACTGAATTTTCAAAACTCAGACATCAAGTGGCTCAAATCAAAACAGTTATCAGAGAAAAAGAGTTAGCAAACTAAAAAAGAGGTAAAAAATGCCTAAGAAGGAAAAAACAGGGCTGGTAATCAGTAATAAAATGGAAAAAACAGTTGTTGTAGCTGTTAATGATTATGAACCGCATCCTAAATACAAAAAAATCATGACAGAAACAAAAAATTATGTTGCCAGTGATGTAAAAAATGAATGCAACGAAGGCGATACAGTTAGAATCGTCGAATCAAAACCAGTGAGCAAAACAAAACGCTGGACAGTAGCAGAAGTAATAGAAAGAGCTAAATAGTTCTTCTAAAAAAAAGGATACAAAAACAATGATACAACAAGAAACACGATTAAAAGTGGCAGATAACACAGGGGCTAAAGAACTTCTTTGTATCAGAGTTCTTGGCAGCTCAGGCAGAAAATATGCGGGTATAGGTGATGTTATCGTATGTGCCGTCAAAGACGCAGTACCGAACATGCCTGTCAAGAAGTCTGATATTGTGAAAGCAGTTGTTGTTCGTACAAAAGCAAGTATGAAAAGACCAGATGGAACCGTCATAAGATTTGACGAAAATGCTGCTGTTATTATCAACAAAGATGGTAATCCGGTCGGAACCCGTGTATTCGGTCCGGTCGCAAGGGAACTTAGAGAAAAGAACTATATGAAAATAGTTTCACTAGCTCCAGAAGTTATTTAGGAGAAGTCATTAATGAGTAAATTCAATTCAAGACGAAACAACAAAATGCATATTAAAACAGGCGACAGAGTAGTTGTCCTCTCAGGTAAAGATCAGGGAAAAGTTGCTAATGTCAAAAAATCTTTGCCTCAAGAGAACAAAGTCGTTGTAGAAGGCGTAAATATAATAACTAAAGCTCAAAAACCAAATCCGATGCTCGGACTTCAAGGCGGATTGGTAAAATATGAAGCTCCGCTTTATTCATCAAAAGTTATGCTTTACTGCCCGAAATGCGAAAAACCGACAAGGATCAAATACGAAACATTAGCAGACGGTCGAAAAACACGTATTTGTAAAAAATGTGGTGAACAACTCGATATTTAAGGAAAACAAAAATGGCAACAATCACAAAAGATCTTAAAAAAAGATATACCGAAGATGTTGTACCTGCTTTGACAAAACAGTTCAATTACACAAACGCTCATCAAGTACCGAAGCTGGTCAAAATCGTTTTGAACATGGGACTTGGAGAAGCTGTCCAAAACCACAAATTATTGGACTCAGGTGTAAATGATTTGACCAAAATCGCAGGTCAAAAAGCTGTTGTAACAAAAGCAAAAAAATCAATATCTACTTACAAAGTAAGAACAGGTATGCCGATTGGATGTATGGTTACACTCCGCGGTCAAAAAATGTATGATTTCTTGCAAAAACTTATATGCGTAACTCTTCCGAGAATTCGTGACTTCAGAGGAATCAGCGCAAAAAGTTTTGATGGAAGAGGAAACTACTCTTTAGGTATTAAAGAACAAATCCTGTTCCCGGAAATCGAATATGATGAAGTTGATGTGGTAAAAGGTATGAATATATCAATCATCACAACAGCTCAAACGGATGAAGAAGCAAAAGCATTACTGAGCGAACTCGGTATGCCTTTCAAAAAGAAATAAGCTAATCTATAGGAGATAGAGCATTGGCTAAAAAAGCAATGATAATAAAAGAAGAAAAGAGAGAACAACTCGCTCTTCAAGGTAAATACCCGAAAGTAAGACTTCACAACAGATGCAGCATCTGCGGCAGACCAAGAGGAGTCCACAGGGATTTTGGTCTTTGCAGAGTCCATTTGAGAGAAATGGCTCACAGAGGACTTTTGCCGGGTGTAACTAAATCATCCTGGTAATTATTGTTAGTTAGTTAAATTTCCTAAGGGGAAAAATACATGAATACAGATCCGATAGCAGATATGTTAACCAGAATCAGAAATGCAAACTTAGTTAAGCATGCTGATGTTGAAATGCCGTCTTCAAAATTGAAAATTGCTCTGGCAAAATTGTTGAAGAATGAAGGTTACATCTCTGATTACGAAGTTGTTGAAAACGGCAAGTTCAACACTTTGAAAGTTACATTGAAATATGATGAGAATGACAAACCGATTATTACTAACTTGAGAAGAGTAAGCAGACCCGGTTTGAGAAACTATTGCAAATCCAAAAAGCTTCCTAAAGTTTATGATGGAATGGGAATTGCTATAGTTAGCACTAGCAAAGGCTTGTTGACTGACAGAAAAGCCAGAAAAGAAAAAGTCGGCGGCGAAATTCTTTGCTACGTATGGTAGTTGGTAGATAAAGAAAAACTTGGAGACACTTGAAATGTCCAGAATTGGTAAATTGCCGGTAGAAATTCCCTCCGGTGTTGAAATAAAAATCGAAAACAATGTGGTCACAGCAAAAGGACCTCTCGGAACAGAAGTTGTAACTGTTGTTCCTGAAATCTCAGTTGCTGTCGAAGATAACCATGTTGTTCTGAGAAGATCAAGTGATGACCGCAAAATTAGAGCATTGCACGGTTTGAGCAGAGCTCTCGTTCACAACGCAGTAGTTGGTGTTAAAGAAGGCTTCACTAAAAAACTCGAAATACAAGGTGTCGGTTATAGAGCAGCTAAAGAAGGAAACAACCTGAACTTGCAGCTCGGTTACTCTCACCCGGTAAAAATTGAACCTCCTAAAGGTATAGAAATTTCTGTCGAAGGTAACACAAAAATTACCGTTAAGGGTTCAAACAAACAAACAGTAGGCGATGTTGCCGCTGAAATCAGAGACAAACGTCCTCCTGAAGTTTACAAAGGCAAGGGTATCAGATATGAAGGCGAATATATCAGAAGAAAAGCCGGTAAATCTGGTAAAGGCGCTAAAGGTAAAAAATAGTAAGTAACTTATAAAATGAGTAGCCCATATTAAAGTCATCATTTTATAAAAATTATCGTTAAATGAAAAGGCTTAGGTGAAAAAATGATTAAAACAAGAAACAAAAAAGCACATATACAGAAAAAACACAGAAGTATCAGAAAAAATGTTTTCGGATGCGCTGATCGTCCGAGACTTGCAGTTTTCAAAAGCGGAAAACATATTTATGTTCAGGCTATTGATGATGAAAAAAGAGTTACTCTCGCTTCAGCTTCTACACTATCTCCGGAGCTGAAAGAAGAAGTAAAATCTAACAACATTGACGCTGCAAAAAAAGTAGGCGCTTTGATTGCTTCAAAGCTTAAAAAAGCAAAAATCGAATGTGTCGTTTTTGACAGAGGCGGATTTGTTTATCACGGAAAAATCGCTGCCCTCGCTGATGCAGTTCGTGAAGCTGGTATTTATCTGTAGAAAATAAAAAAAATCAAATCAAAAGCGGGCAATAAGCCCGCTTTTTTGTTTCAAAAAGTCCAAAAAACA
>ERZ1643249.511-NODE-511-length-44094-cov-4.406594_pt1 | contig 44094 bp, 34 predicted proteins | sample MGYA00579263_ERZ1643249 | MGnify/ENA primary metagenome ERZ1643249 (study PRJEB29033, sample SAMEA4952264) | chicken gut metagenome | biome: Broiler Chicken; feature: Gastrointestinal Tract; material: Caecum | place: Ireland | collected 2018 | study: Broiler...
GGTGTATTCGTTTTTATTTTATTATTAGATTTTCTCTATCGAATACACCTTTTCGGGTGGCTTTTTCCTTTGCCCGAAAATGTGCTGCGGTGCGCGGCAATTTTTATGTCTAACTTCTAAATTGACTGCATCCTGAATGGTATGAATTTTATCAGTATTTTTTTTGCTGTGTAAATATTTTGTATCGGGATGCTTTGCGGGCGATAAACATTGCTGAGATTTTTATGATTTCTGATTATCTTAAAATGTGTTCAAAGCGTGTTATTTCGGCCATATTCACACCTCAATCGTGTTTGGTTTATGTATAGAGGTGTATGTTTCCTTCTGGCGCAACCATATAAAGGTTAATTACAAGCAGTGGGCAAAAGTAAAAAAATGTCTATAAGGTGCAAGAGTTATAAAAATAATTTTTGGGTATTGCCAAACCTGAAAATGGCTGATATAATGGTTATGGTAAAAATATGACTAATGATAAGGAGGGGAGGGATTGTGCAACGATTTAAGATTATCGTTGTTGAAGATGATGATGAGTGCAGAAAAATGCTGGTGGGCTACATCGAGCGTTACTGCTCTGACGAGTGTGTAAACACCGATATTGTAACCTACCAATCAGCAGATGACTTTCTTGCGGAGTACAAAAATGATGCCGATATGGTGTTTATGGACATCTGCATGAACGGGACGGACGGCATGACGGCTTCGCGCAAGATGCGCTTAACCGACCCGAAAGTTATGCTCATTTTTGTAACTACGATGGCAAAATTTGCCGTGGAGGGCTACGAAGTCAACGCCTTCAACTACATAGTAAAGCCGGTAGATTACTATGAATTTCGCCTGAAGATAGATAAAGCCTTCAAGACTTTGACCGATGGGCGCGATAAAATAAGAATTATGGCCAATGGCGAACAGCATTGGTTTAACCGCAAGGATATTATTTATGTGGAGGTTGCCAACCACTACCTCAATTTCCGCATAAAGGACGACAAAAAACTCACCGTATACGGCTCTATGACGCAGCTTGAAAAAACGCTGTCATTCAATATGTTTGCCCGCTGCAATGCGTGTTATATGGTAAACCTCTCCTATGTGACAGGCGTAAAGGGGTTCGAGCTTGAGTTGGCGACGGGTGAAAAATTGCAGATAAGCCAATCAAAACGCAAGCAATTTGTGCAAAAGCTTGCAAAATATTTCGGGGGAGGAGTGTAAGATTTAATGTCTCTTATCCTGAGGTTGTGGTTCAATCCCGCTTCGCAGCTCTTTTGGTACCGTCCTATTTTTATGATAGAGCTGCTTGCGGCTGAGGCACTCTTTTGTTTAAAACTCAAGCGCAAGCAATACTTCCCGCTGCGCGTTGCGCTTGCGGTGTTGATTTCTGTCCGACTGAGTTTTCTTGTGCCGATTGTAAGCTACGATGCGTTCTACAACGCGTTTATGTTTCTGGTAATGGTTGCGGTGACAATACCGCTTATGAAGTTCTGCTTCAACGAAAGCTGGAAGGGCATACTCTTTTGCGCCTTTGCAGGCTACGGCGTACAGCACGTGGCTTTTCAGATTTACGATATTCTCAGTCACGCTTTTTATTTCGACCCGTCTGCCGGCATGTATGTGTCAAACGGAACGCTCTCGTTCTTCAACAGCGCAGCTTCGTTTACGGCTTTTATGGGCTGCCATTTCTTTACATACTTTCTCATGTACATAATTTTCGGCAGAAAAATATGCAAAAATATGTCGATAGACCTTGAGAATATCACCCTGCTTGTCGTCGTAATTATAATAAGCCTTTCCAACATAGTGCTCAGTTCAATAGTTACATACACCTGCTACAATCCCTACAACAGAAACGCGCTGATAATGCTTGCGGTCAGCAATGTGTTCTGTTCTTGCCTGATACTTTATATCCAGTTCAAGCTGCTGCGCTTCAGAAATCTTGAGCGCGACCTGGACATAGAAAAGCGCCTGAGGCGTGTGGAGGAAGAGCAATACGCCCTTTCGCAGGAGAATGTGCGACTGATAAACTTGAAGTGCCACGATTTGAAGCATCAGATACGCGCCATGGGCAAGAATGTGGTGGATAAGGATGTGCTTGCGGAAATTGCAGACGCCATATCCATATACGACGCCGCATTTACTACGGGCAACGAGGCGCTTGACATAATTCTTACCGAAAAGAGCATGATGTGCAGGGCGCAGGACATCCGTCTTACTTGCGTGTGCAACGATATTCCGCTTAAGTTCATGAAGGATTCCGATGTGTACAACCTCTTCGGCAACGCCATAGATAATGCCATGCGTGCGGTTGCGCCGCTTGAAAAGGGCAAGCGCGTGATATCTATCGCCATCAAACGCAGGGCGAGCATAATGTCTGTGAATATACGCAACTGGTATGTGGGCGAACTGACCTTTGTAGACGGCTTGCCGTACACCACCAGCGTGGAGGACGGCTATCACGGGTTCGGTATGCTCAGCATGCGCGAGATAGTCGAACGCTACTCGGGCGAATTTGTGGTTTCGGCAGAGAGAGGGGTGTTCGAGCTGAACATACTCTTCTTCAATGTGTAAATCCTGCCCTGCTTTTCTGGAAATTCTGTCAGATTTGTGGCCGCGGTGCAAATGCATTGCGGCTCTTTTTTTGCCATTTATTACCATAAAATGACAAAAAGTAACAAATATAAGGAAACTATTGTTATTGCTTATCAGATATTGACTTACGCTGGTTTAATCTTGAGTTGCGAAAACTCTATTGACAAAGTTACAAATCTTATCTACACTACGGGTGAAGGCAGGTTACAGCCGGGTTTTAAACGTTGCCTAAAAGGGGCTGGTTAATTAATCGGGCTGGCAGCAATCGCTTTCCTGCACGGCTTAAAGCAAAGGGCCTATGGCTTTTGCAAATAAATATTTATTACCAGGAGGAAAAATTTGTATGAGAAAGTCACTCAAGGTCATGTTGACCGCAATGCTTATGGCTGCGTTGGTCTTTTCCGTAGGTATCGTGAGCGCTTGCAGCTCGGGTACCAGCGAAGAGGATGCGGCTAAGATTGAGGAACTCACCAATCAGCTGACCGAAGCAGAAAAGAAGCTTAAAGAAGCAGAGGACGAAGTTAAAAAACTCGGCGAACAGATAGAGGCTCAGAAGATGACCATCGGCGGCACCGATAATATAGATTATATGCTTGCAGACGACGGCAATTCCTATATAGCTATCGGTCCCAACGACTCAACGACGGATTCGCACTTCGAAATTGCCACCGTATATCAGGGTCTGCCCGTAACTGAAATAGGCGAACAGGCTTTCAGCGGATATAATGAAGAAAACCTTGCAGCAGGTACGGTAAAGTGCGTTATCCGCAGCGTTTCCATACCTTCAACCGTTACCACGATAGGTAAAAAGGCGTTTGCATACGATGGGCAGCTTGTAGATATTACCTTTGGCGGCCCGTTCGACCCGCTCTCCGGCGAGGAAGCTCTTCAGCAGTGCGGCTTCACGCTTGTAAAATTCCCCGTAGGACAGACAGGTATCCCCAATGGCTTCCTGCGTGAAAATCACTCGCTTGAGACGGTCATTCTCCCCGAGGGCGTGACCTGGATAGGCAACGGTTCGTTCTTCGACTGCTCGAATATCAAAGACCTGTATTTCCCCGAATCCATCACCCGCATAGAAGCAAACGCATTCTGGGGTTCATTCTATATCACCATAGCCAACTTCCCCACAAACCTTGAATATCTCGGCAAAGAAGCGTTCTATTATTGCGTAAATATAGCCGCTCCCGTAGTATTCGGCGAAAACTTCAAGTTCTTTGGCGGAAATGCGTTCTATAACAGCAGGAGCATTCCTTCTATAACCTTCACCGTAACCGAAGGCTGGTACTCAACCCAGAGCGAAAACACCACTCCCGGCGCAAGCGACACAACAGCAATGACTGCAGAACAGATGACGGGCGACCTCAAGGCTCTGCTCACCAAACCCGGCAACGAGCAGGAAGGCGCAATGGGCGAATACTTCTTTATTCGCGCGTAATCAAAGAGGTCTGCTTTTGCAGAAATTAAACAGGAGTTTACACTATGAATCCGATTTTAGTACAATTCATCAAAGATAACCTGGCTTTCGTGATTATCACCGTAATAGCCATTGCGGGAATAATTGCAACGGCGGTTATTCTGGGCGTGACTGCCCGCAAAGCAAAGGCAGGCGGCGGATTTCTGGTCGGTGGCAAACGCCTTGGTGTAAAATATTCGTTGATAGCATTTGTACTGGTAGTTCTGGTCTTTGCCAACTATGTGCTTTATTCCTTCTCGGGCACCATTACGCTCGCGCTGTGCGGCTCGGGCGTGGTGGTGGACGAGGTAGCGGTAGACACCGCCTCGCAGAACAGCGCTGCGCTGTGCGTGGAGATAGGTGAAGACGGCATGACCTTGCTGAAAAACAACGGAACTCTTCCGTTGGCAGAGAGCAATAAAAAACTCAATGTGTTCGGCTGGAGCGGCTGCGATAACGGCTTCGTACACCAGGGAGCAGGCAGCGGCGGCGGCACGGATACGGATATAACTACCATATACGAGGGCTTAAGGCAGTCCGGCTTTGAAATAAATGAAGAGCTGGCCGAAAAGTACAACGCAATGTCTTACAGGCGCGAAGGTTGGGACTATTACAAACTGCCCGAAGGCGACGAATCTTTCTATACCGACGAGCTTATGAATAACGCCAAAGCGTTTTCCGATACGGCGCTCATAGTGTTCGGCAGGAGGGGCGGCGAAACTTCTGACCTTCCCCGCTATCAGCTCAGTCTGAGCGGCAAGCGCGATCCTTCAAGGATGTTTTCGCAGACCAGTAAGCTTGAAGACCTGATGATTGAAAAGGTAACCGAAAACTTCGATAAGGTAATAGTTATTTTTAACACTACCAATGTAATGGAAGCCGGTTTCCTCAACAACGATAAAATAGATGCAGCCATAGCAATTTACGCTCCCGGCTCAAAGGCCACCCCTGCCATAGGCAACCTGCTTTCGGGCAAGGCCAACTTCTCCGGCAGGACGGTTGATACCTGGGCGTATGACCTGACCACGGCGGCCGCCTGGGCAAACGCAGGCGCCGACGGCACGCACCTTATCAATGCCTCCGGCAGTGAAAAGGCTTACATATCCAACTACGCCGAAGGCGTATATATGGGCTACTATTGGTACGAAACTGCCGATAAAGAGGGCTTCTGGACGAGCGATTTCGCCAAGGATAAGTGGGACATAGAGAATGGCTATCAGGATGTCGTTCAGTTCCCCTTCGGCTATGGCCTCTCTTACACCGATTTTTCGTGGTCGGTTGAAAGCGTTTCCATAGCTCCCGGCACAACGCTCAGCGTTGACGACGAAATAAAAATTGAAGTGTTTGTGCAGAATATCGGCGAACGCGATGGAAAAGAGGTAGTTCAGCTCTATCTTGAGCCGCCCTACAAGGCTGGCAGCATAGAAAAACCTGCAGTCAAACTAGTGGCTTTTGCCAAGACGGGACTTCTTAAACCGGGCGAAGGCGAGATGCTCACCCTCTCCGTAAAAGTAACCGATTTTGCAAGCTACGATGTGTACGATTCAAACAACAACGGCTTTATGGGTTACGAAATAGAGGGCGGAATTGGCGACTACGTTTTAAGTCTGCGCAACAATGCCCACGAAGTGGCCGAAGTGGAAGGTCTGTATGGCGCTTCGCTTGCCTTCTCGGTACCCGATACTGGTTATAAGGTAGAAAATGACCCCGTAACAAACCAGAAGGTGGAGAACAGATTTACCAACTACACAAATCCCGTTTCAGGCGCTACATCTGTCACCCAGGAAAATGCGCTCTCAGACTCCTCAAAGGCATATTCAGTTGACGGCAGCGATACCCCCTATGCGTTTGAGTATATGACGCGCGCCGACTTCGAAGGCACTTTCCCCGAGTATGTCGATTATCCTTCGATGATGGATACTCAGTTCTACAAGGAAACATACGTCGTAAATACACCCAAAGTGGTGGAGAGCGACGTAATGCCCGAATACGATTCCAAAGATACAAATTATCAGCTGCTTGACTTTATATATGAAATAAAGGACGAGGCCGGCAACCCCGTGCTTGACGAAAAAGGTAACAAGACCTACGGGCTTGTTCCCTATGAGGACGAGCGTTGGGATGAGTTGGTAAGCCAGATGAGCCTCAACGATTTATATGTACTGTCTGCGGCAGGCGGCTTCGGCACACAGAAAATTGACTCCGTCGGCAAGCCCGCTGCGGTTGATAAAGACGGCCCCTGCGGCTTCAACAGCCTTATAACGGGCAGCGGCGGCGGCACAGAGAGTGCAACTAACTTCCCTTGCGAAACTCTTATCGCTTCAACCTGGGACTGGAAGCTCTCCTATCGCTTCGGACTGGCCCTGTCGGCAGAAGGCAACGCCCTCAGCCTGGACGGACTGTATGGACCTGCGGTAAACATTCACCGCAATGTGCTCAACGGCAGAAACTTTGAGTACTACTCGGAAGACCCCTACATTTCAGGTATAATGTGCGCTTACACGGTATACGGCTGCAAGGAAAACGGCGTATATTGCTGGATAAAGCACTTTGCCCTCAACGAAAACGAAACTGGCAGAACGCATATGTATCAGTTCTGCACAGAGCAGGCCCTGCGTGAAATTTATCTGCGCCCCTATGAAATTGCCGTAAAGGTAGGCGGGGCAAACGCAATAATGACCTCTTACGGCCGCGTTGGCACCGTGCGTGCGTCGGGTTCTTCCTCGCTCAATACCTCAGTGCTTCGCAATGAGTGGGGCTTCAAGGGCGCGGTCATTACAGACTACTACAACGCCGGCGTTGTTCATGACGCAGACGAATGTATACGCGCAGGTAACGACCTTATGCTCGACCCCAACGGCAGACCCAGCTATTTTGGTGACCAGAAGAGTGCAACAACTGTAATAGCTCTGCAGAAGGCGGCAAAGAACATAATGTATGCCTATCTTGAAACCAAGTATACCGCTCAGGTGGCTACGGGGCTTGACCTTTCGAACTACATAGGCGGCAAGCAGGATGTGTTTGCGTGGTGGATTCCCATAGTGGGAGTTATGGATGGATTGATTGTTCTTGGCGGAGTGGCGTTTGGCGTGCTAAGCGTAATCAATTACAGAAAATCACGCAAAAAGGCAGCAGAGGCGTAAGAGCTTTTAAACAGAACTTCTTATGTTTGAATAGCTGTTCTACAAAAGCAAGTTGTTCTGTAAACCAAAAACTTGCCATATTTAACAAAAATATCCGTCGGCTGTGCCGATGGATATTTTTTGCAGCGCATTTTTTTAATTGGGGGCATAATATGCCTGAATTAACGGGCATATATGGCAAAAATTTGCCGCAAATTTATATCAAGAAAAATAGTAAAATACGCAATAAATTTATTTTATTATGTGACAAATTTTATTATGTGGCAAACCGCAAAGTTTAAAAAGTTAAAAAAATTCAAATGCATAAGCTTACTGAATACGCAGTATAAGCCGAGAAAATGCGCGGCAAGCATGTAAATGCCTGTAATTAAAGCAGGCTTACTTGCTCGCCTTAAAAAACTTTTATACTGAATTTGCGTCGAAATCAATTTTACTATTGAAAAAAGCTTGCATTTGTTGTATAATAAAAACTGGAAAATTGCATTGAGCGGGCTGCCGCGTGGGTTAGCGGCCTTTGCCCGTATGGGAGAATTAAATGTTCAAAATTGCCATTATAGAGGACGAGCAGAGGTGGATAGACGAATTCCGCGCCTATATTCAGCGATACGGCGCGGAAGAAAATGAGTTGTTCAGCGTGGAAGTATTCACCAACGGTATGGACTTTATCAGTGACTATAAGGGCGGATATGACCTCATCCTTATGGACATAGCAATGCCGCATATGAACGGTCTGGAGGCGGCGCGCAGGCTCAGGCAGGTTGACGGCGCGGTCGACCTTATATTCATAACAACGCTCGCGCAGTATGCAATAAAGGGGTACGAGGTAAACGCACTCGACTATATCGTCAAGCCCGTAAGTTATGACTTGTTCAAAATCAAGCTCGATAAGGCGCGCGCCCATTCAGGCAAAAAGCACGCGACTTCTTTTGCCGTGCGCGGCGGGGGCATTATGCACATGGTTCCGCTCGCCGATATTAAGTATGTGGAAAGCGTGAAGCACTACCTGTATTTCCATGTCGTAGGCGGAGATGGCGAGCTGAAAATGCGCGGCACTCTCGGCGAAATCAAGCCGCTTTTCAAGGAGAACGGCTTTGCCGAAGTAAACCGTTCGCTGCTTGTCAACCTTGCGTATGTAGAGGGTTACACGGGCAACGAAATAACCGTCGGCGGCGAAATTCTCCCCCTCAGCCGAATATATAAGGCCGATTTTCTGAATGAGCTGACAAAGTATATAGGCGGCTCTTTAAGTTCCGATTGACGCGCCTTGCCATATGCCTTAAGTTGCCGCGGCAGATAATTGACCGCATAGTATGGCCAAACTAAAGGCATAGAGGCGAAGGCTTTGAGTGTTTTTGTTCAGGGGCGCACCCTGCTTTGGATTGCGACTTGGTTACCCGATTTTTACAAGGTACAACATATGCCCTTAGAAGAATTTTTCCAGATAAGAATATACCACGGCTACATTCTGCAGCTGTTCTTTGCCGAGGCGCTCTTTTTCCCCGTATTGGAGAGGAGGAGCCATTTTGTCGTGCGTATCATACTTTCCTTTCTGGTGTTTGCGCTTCTCTCCGTGGTTGCCACCAATGTAATCTATCACTGGCTGCCCGCAGGGTTGAATTCGCTCACAATATTCCTTCTTTCGCTTGCCATGGGCGCGGTATGCTTCAAAAGCAACTTCAAAGAGCTGTTGTTCTGCTTTGTGGGCGCGCAGCTCCTGCAAAACCTTGCGCACAATATAGAAAATGTATTTTATCTTCCATTCAGCAAGGATATAAGCAATACAGGCTGGTTTTTCATATCGGTTGCAGCAATGGCGGTGGTATATGTTGCCGCGTGGTTCATAATAATACGCCGCTTTTCGGGCGGTAAAAAAATAAGTCTGCAGAGCTACGGCGTGCTTGCCATCGCGCTGTTTTCCATGCTGTTCTGCTACGCCATTCAGTTTCTGTTCCAGGTGTACGAGCTCGACGGAATATGGGTGATAAGGCTTGCGCTAATATTCAGCGACGTGCTTACGCTTATGTTGCAGTTCGGACTTCAGGGCTATAAGTGGAAGGTGGACGAAAACGCCGAGCTTGAAAGATTGATTGCCCAGGAGAGCAAGCACTACGAATCAATGAAGTCCAATATGGACATTATAAATATGAAGGCGCACGATTTAAAGCACTTCATAGCCGATTTGCGCGGCGGCAAGTATATGGATGACAGCGGCCTCGCCGAAATCCAGGAGGCGGTGGAAAAGTACGAACAGTCTGCCAACACGGGCAACAACGCGCTCGACGCCGTCCTGACAGAAAAAATGTACATCTGCCACAAGAACGAAATTGCCTTTTCCACAATGATAGACGGCAGTCTGCTCTCGTTTATGGGGCTCAGCGATATAACTTCGGTGTTCGGCAACATTTTAAGCAACGCCATAGAGTATGAAATAGCCGTGCCCGAAAAGGACAAGCGCTACATTCTTTTAAAGGTGTTCCGCAAGGGTGCTCTAGTGTGCATACATTCAGAAAATTATTGTACCGCACATCTTGAGTTTGCCGACAGTCTGCCGCAGACCACAAAGGGTTCGGCGGTATATCACGGTTTTGGTCTGAAGTCGGTAAGGTATGTCGCCAAAAAGTACGGCGGAAACCTGACCGTCTCCAATGACGGCGAAACTTTCGCCGTGGATATTATCGTGCCCATTCCGCAGGAGAAAAAGCATTAAAAGCTGTTTTCAGCGCATTAATTTTATAAATATGGCAATAATTACAGAGGTTTAAGCGGGCTTTTAAGCCGCGTCCCGACTGCCATTATCGGCTTGCGCGATAAACTCGTAAGGCAAGTTTAATGCAGTTCGGTTTATTCCATATATATAACTCACTGAGTTTTATAACAGAAATTGAACGGCATTCAAAGGGGTTAAAAAGACAGACGAGGCTTTATAGAAAAAAGGCGACGAGGCTTTATAGAGAAAGAGCATGGGTTTTAAAGCACAGCCCGCGGCACGCAAAAGCCGCCTTTAGGGGCGGGTTCGTTTTATTCTTTTCCAATACAGACTTTTTTTACGGAGGCGGATTGGCGCATTGCTTCAAGCAGCAACGGAGCGCGTATTTTGCGCTCCTTTTTTATTGTCGCGTGTTCTTGCACTACGATACTGTGGCGGAGGGCAGGCTATCCTATAAAATGGGGCAATTTTTATAAAAAGGACAACCGCCTCCATATCGGCTCGCCCCCCCATATCGGCTCTTATAAAAGACGGGCAGCGGCTTATAAAAAGGGTGCAGTCGCTTTTATAAAGGTTCTAAATGATTGTATTTTTCAGAATTTGCCACAAAACACCAACTTTTTGCCAAATGTAATACAAAAAAAATTTTGGTGATATACTACGAGCTGTCGATGGGAAGAGGCGGCAGGTTTCCCGCAATTCCCAGGTCGGCGAGTATATTTTTATTATAACTTGGAGGATTTGAATGAAAGTCACGAACAAGACAAGAAATGTCGTGCGCGGCCTCACCGGTATCTTTGCCGGACTGCTGGCTATCTCTATCGGCGGCACAGCGATTGTTAATTCGTATCGTTCCTGGATCGATACCAACCTGCTGACAGTAAGCTCCGGTATGTATACGCCCGGCGGTTCAACCATTGAAACCTACAATTACCGCGTAAAGAGCTCTGACGAAGTGCTGGGCGGCTACGACCTCTCTACTTCTAAGGGCATGTACGATTATCAGAAGGCTGCTGCCATACAGATTGCAAGCGAAGGCGTCGTTCTTATGAAAAACGACGAAAATTCCCTTCCCCTTGCCAAGAACAGCGAGGTAACGCTTCTCGGCACGGCTGCATATAACGTATTCCACGGCGGTACAATGGGTTCAATGCCCGTTGAGAGCGAAAAGGTTTCCTTTGTGGACGCGCTCACTCAGCAGGGCATGACGGTAAACCAGACGGCTTACGATGCCTATAAGAAGGCTCCCGGCTATGGTTCAAGCGCAACCTCAACTCCCTGGGGCACAACCTCTGTAAACAGCAACCTCTCCAGCCTTTCAAGCGGCAAATTCACGCTCAACGAATCTTCTCCCGCAGATGTAGGTCTTAAGGCTCCTGCAAACAAGGGCGGCACGGCAATCGTTGTACTCTCAAGGCAGGGCGGCGAAAACTCTTACTATCTCCCCGGCGAGCAGGGTAAGGGCAACACCGAAACCAATTCCTGGGACGCAAATCACGATGTTTTAGGCCTCTCTGTAAAAGAGATGGAGACCATAAAGTACGCTAAGATCAACTACGACAATGTGGTTGTAATTATCAACTCCGACTCTGCAATGGATATTCCCGAACTCTTTGAAAATGGCGGCGAGTACGAGGCAGACTCCGTTCTGTGGGCAGGTCTTCCCGGCACATACGGCTGGGTAGCTGTTGCTCAGGTACTCGACGGCACGGTAAATCCTTCAGGTCATATGGTTGATACCTATGCCGCAAAGTCCAGCGTTTCGGCTGCAAACCAGAACTACGGCGTATTCGTATTCGGCAATGCCAATCCCGACGATACGCTCCAGTCAAACAGCCAGAAGAGCCTTTGGTATATGCCCGAAGTTGAAGGCATCTACATCGGCTACCGCTACTACGAAACCCGTTACTACGATGCAGTTATGGGTCAGGGCGAGGCTTCCGTTGCACACAAGGGCGCAAACGTAGATACCGCAGACCCCAATGCAACCGAGTGGAACTATGCGGACGAAGTTGTTGCAGGATTTGGCTACGGCCTCTCTTACACAACCTTTGAAGAAACGCTCAACAGCGTGACGGTAGACGAGAGCGCAGGCACGATTACTGCATCTGTAACCGTTGAAAATACCGGCGACGTAGCAGGCAAGCATGCCGTTCAGCTCTACGTAAACGTTCCCTACACCGAGGGCGGCCTTGAAAAGTCGGCGATAGCCCTCGTAGGATATGCCAAGACGGACACACTCAAGGCTAACGGCGGCGAAGAAACCGTTACCATAACGGGCGAACTTCAGGACATCGCCACATACGACGAAGAGCTTGAACACGACGGCGTAAAGGGCGGCTATGTGCTTGAACAGGGCGAGTATGTATTTGCAGTGGGCAACGGCGCACACGACGCGCTCAACAATGTGCTCGACTATAAGGGCGTTACTCCCGCGGCAAACGACGCAATGGACTATGCCGGCGACGAGGCTCTCACCAAGACTTACACCTTCGACGAAGACTATACAATAACCGAAACCAAGAACGGCGAAACGATTGAAAACCAGCTCCAGGATATGGAATTCGATATGTTCGACGAAGAGATAACCGAACTTTCGCGCTCCAACTGGAACACAACCTGGCCCAAGACCTACACCGGCCTCAATACCACCGAAGCAATGAAGGCAGGCCTCGAGTGCAAGGTTTACACCGTTCACGCAACCGATAACAACGGCGTGGAAGTTATCTGGAATTCCGACGAAACAAGCTACACCTTTGCTCAGCTCAAGCCTGAAAGGGGTGAGTGGCTGGATTATAACGACGAGCGCCTTATAGACCTCGTTCAGCAGGTATCTCTTGAAGATGCTATCGCCTGCGTAACGCAGTGCGGCGGCCAGGACTTCGATGCAATACCTTCCATTGAATCCCCTGCATTCAAGACCACCGACGGTCCCGTTGGTTACGACTCCGAGCGCGGCAAGCTCAGCATAGACTGGAACACCGTTAACGAAGTTTACGATACGGAGGATGGCGACCCCTATGGCGAAATAGAGATGCGTCCTCTGCCCACAATGCCTGTAATAGGCGCAACCTTCAGCCACGAAATGGCTACCCTCTCCGGCGAAGTGCTCTCTATGCTTGCACTCTGGTCGGGCGTTGCAGAAGTATGGGGTCCCGGCGTCAACATTCACCGTACTCCTTACAATGCACGTAACCACGAATACTATTCTGAAGACCCCGTGCATCTTGCAGACATGGCCAACGACTTCGCAACCGAAGCAAAGTCAAACGGCCTTGTAACCTGCCTCAAGCACTTTGCATTCAACGATACCGAGGCTAACAGAAGCGGTATAGCTCCCTTCATGACCGAGCAGCGCGCACGCGAACTCGACCTCAGGGCATTCCAGAAACCCATTGAAAACGAAAGCGCACTTGCAGTTATGACAGGTTTCAACCGCGCAGGCGCAACATTCTGCTCGGCACATACCGGCCTTATAACCGGCATACTCCGCGAAGAGTGGGGCTTCAACGGCTTCTGCCTTACCGATATGGTAAGCCCTGCTTACTATATGAACCCTCGTGACGCGATTGCAGCAGGCACGGACGGCGTGCTTACGGCATCGAGCGCCAACAACATTTCTACCGGCGTAAACGGCTGGGGTGAGTTCACTCCCGCAGGTCTTGCGCAGGATAAGGATATGCAGCAGAGGATACAGGACGCTATTCACCGCGCACTCTATATCTTCATTAACTCCAACGCAACCAACGGCTATACCACCGAATCCCGCTTCACAACGTTCAGGACCTGGTACGATAACGCCCTCACCGCACTTGTAACGGTAACGGCCGTACTCACCGGCGTTTCGGCGGCAGGATATATAGCAACCACAGTACTTCTGAAGAAAAAGGAAAACAGTGCAACGGAGGTAGAAGATGAAGCTTAAAATTGATATAACTGCCATTGGTGCAGCAGTCGCCGCAGTACTTTCAATAGTAGCGATGGCGCTCTTTGCAAAGGCATACAACAACTGCTACGACTACTTTTCAATGCAGTTTGCCGGACTTTCCTATGTGATAGGTTTCGGCGTGGTTTCAATAATACTTGCAGCAGCGCTCATAGTTCTTCCCATGGTAAAGGCAGAGGGCGGCGCTAAAAAAGCATTGAAGATAGCAACCGACGTAATAGTAGTTGCGCTCTGCATATTCTTCTGCCTTATGGTTATATATGCGGCAAAGTCCTCCGTATACGAGATGGCTCTTACCTGGGGTTCAGAGCTTCACTCTAACGAGCCCCTGATGCCCGCAGCTTGCAGCAATGCCCTTGCTTCAATTATAATTTCGCTTGTGGCAATGTTCATTGTAGGTATCACCGCCTGCATAACCAAGACGGTAGTTGCCAAGAAGAACTAATCCTTAAAGGTTTGTATCTCCTAAATCAAACAGGGTGGCCGGTTCCACCGGCCACCCTGTAAATTTTTGATTTATATGTCCGAATTTTAAGACGGTAGTATTGATTATCGAATAGTTACGTGATATAATTACTATTATCGCAAAGCTTTTAATTCGGGCAGCAAAGTTAAAAATCTGCGTTTTAAGAGGCGATATTTTGAAAATTAAACATACCCTTACAATTCTGTGCGCGGCAGTGGTTGCGGCGGCATCGCTCACGCTGTGCGCATGCGGCGGGGAGGGCGGCATTACTTCGTGGGAAGTCCCGCAAAAATATCGTGTTGAAAATACTGAGCAGGGGGGCACGGTGGAAAAGCTGGAATATACCGCCAACGACTATGCCCTCGGAACGGACAATACAGAGGTAAAGTACTGCAATGTGTACCTTCCGTACGGTTACAGCGAGGACGTGCAGTACAACATTCTGTATCTGCTCCACGGAACAGACCCGCAGACGGTAGTGCATCAGAATACCTGGCTGTATACCATAGGAATGAAGAACATTCTAGACAATATGATATACTACGGCGATATAGAGCCGCTCATTGTGGTTGCCCCTACATTCTATTCTTACGGGCTCTACGGCGACGACAATATGAGCAGCATAACCGAAATGACGCCCGTCAAGCAGAATTCAAACAACAACTTCGGCAGGGAACTGCGCAACGATATAATTCCCGCAGTTGAAAGCGCTTACTCCACCTATGCCGAAGACGTGACGGAGGAGGGACTGATTGCCTCGCGCGATCACCGCGCAATGGCCGGACTTTCCAACGGTTGCAGAATTACCCTGCAGGGCGGAATGGCGGAAAATTTTGACTATATCAGCTGGTTCGGATGCTTTTCCTCTTCAGTAGACAGCGAAATAATTCTCGATGCGCTCAATTCCGAAAAGTTTTCGGGCTACAAGCTCAACTATATGTTCAATGCAGACGGCATTTACGACTTTGCCTACAACGCTCATACGCGCATGGTGCGCGAGCTTATGGAGGACGATAAGTTCACTGAAGAGAACACCGAGTATGTTCAGATAGCTTTCGGCTATCATTCGGCGCGCTCCTGGCGGGTGGGACTGTATGACGCCCTTCAAAGGTTCTTTAAGTAGGTGACCTATGGAAAAGGTAACAAAGTATTTAAATCTGGCGCTGCTCATTCTTCTGGCGGCGGCCTGCCTCGGCGAGTTTGTATTGTGCTTTATCCGCGGTTATTCCGAGCTGTGGTACACAATTTTAGTGCCCTCTGCATTGGTTGTTGCACTGGCCGTCGCTGCCTTTAAAACACGCGTCAAATGGCTGTATTTCATAGGCACGGCAATAGTGCTTGGCGGCGCTGTGCTGCTCATAGGTTTTCCCTCGTATGTAATGTATCTTGCCCTGATTTTTGGCGGACTTTCCCTTGCGGCAGAAATTTGTATGCTCGTCATATATATCTGCGGCCGCCGCTCGGGCAACAAACATTGAAACTTAAAACTATTTAAAAAGCATATAAAGGCGGGCGGCAGATTTGCCGCCCGCCTTTATATGTGCGCTTTACTGCCTATGGCGCGCTGTGCCGTATGTATGCGCTGCGACAGCATTTCGCACCTTGATTTTTGATGTGAATTTTACAAAGTGAGCGGCGGCCTGCAATTTTGCAGGCCGCCGCGTTACTTAAGTTTTTTTAAATTGTAAGTTTGTTTAAAGCTGTTTTCAGCCGACTATGAACTCTATCATTCCGCCGTCTGCAGAAAAGGTCAGCTCTCTGCCGCTGTACTCGGCGTTTTCCTTGTCGCCGACCTCAATCGAAGGGGCGGCGGGGGGATTGGACATTCTGTACGCAAGCTCAACCGTGTATCGGTGACCTACGGCGTATGTAAGCGTAATGGTCACCGTGCCGTCTTCGGCAATCTCGTAGTAGCCGTCAAGCACGCTCTGGGATTGCTGAAGGTACATTGTGTCTTCCCAGTTCAGATCCTCGAATGTGAAGTAGAGGTTTTCCGTCTCGTCGTCGTTCAATACGGCAGAAAGGTCAAATACTATCGTCTCCGTCCAGGTTTCCACCTTTTCAAGAGGTTCGGGTTCGGTAACAGTCACGGTGCAGGCAAGGGTGGCCTTGTCGCCGAATTTAGAGCCGTTTTCCACTACAAGCACTATCTTAGCCGTGCCCGCGCTCACCTTAGAGGCGTCTATTTCAACCGTAAAAGTGTTGGCCTGGTTGCCGTCTCTGTAACCTACAGAAACGGACAGCGCCTCGTCGGGGACAACGCTCTGGTCGAGCGAGAATACTCTTTCTTCGTGCTCGGTGAGCGCCATATTTGCAGGTGACTGCGAAGGCTGGCTTGTGACCGTTGAAGCCAATTGGATATTGTCAAAAGACGCGTAGTACTCGTCGCCCTCAAAAGCGGCCTGCCACTTTTCAATCTCAAGGGTGTTGTCGCTGTCCCAGGAGAGGAAGTTGTCGGTGTCGTTGTCGGGGTAGTAGTCGGCGTCCACTTCAAGCCTTACGGGCTCGGCCGGCATTGTAAACGAGTATTCGTTGTCAGATTTGGCTGTAAGCGTCTGGTTGGTCGTCTGTCCGCTCAGCGTCACTTCGTTTATAACGCTGTCTGCAGGGTGCGTAAGCTCCAGAGTAAAGGTGACGGTGTCGCCCTTGTACGCGCCTTCGGGAAGTCCGCTTATGTCGTACACATCGGACTCGGCAGGCGCCTGAATGGAATACAGCGTGCCTTTATCGCCGTCGCCTTCATTTCCGCCTTCGTCGCCTTTGCCGCCGCAACCTGCAAATGCTGCTGCGCATAACACAGCCGCGCTCATTATTGCCATTGTTGTCATCAGCATCTTTTTAAAGTTTTTCATGTTATACCTCCCATGTAAAAACTGTACTTGCTTGAATGATTGGGCAGGTTTTGTATATACATCATATCATATGCGCACCAAATAAGCAATAGCTGCATTAAAAAACTTTATATCAGCATTCTTTTAGTCTTCGCCGCAGATATGTCGCAGTGCGTGGCTTTTAAGTATCAGATATATCGCAGGAAGCGCCTTTTTGGCGTTTGCAAAATAAGTTTTTATATTATTGTGAGGCAACCGCCGCAGGTTGAATAGGGGCGGAATAAGTGTTGGACAGCTGGTGCGGAGGAGGGGTAGCAGAAAAGTTGGCGCGCAGTGAGGAATGTAGATGCCAGAAAGAAGAGTGTGGGGTGGGATTGGGCGTGAGCTAAAGCGAAAGAAAGATTGCGGGGTAAAAATTTTATTAAAAAATAGTAATAAAAATTTTGTTGAGGGGATTTTGTTGAGTGTTGAGGGGATTTTGTTGAGGAAAATTTGTTGTAAAAATTTTGCCATAAAATTTGCCCGGCCGCACAAAGTTATGCGCGGCCGGGCAAATTAAAACATGAGGTATTCAGTGTGTTTACTTTTTTATTTTTATGTCAGGCAATGCGTCATTATGTGGGCGTTGCAAGTTTTAACCGCTGAAAATTGACGATTACTTTATATGTGCCTAAGATAATTGAGCGCACACTATGCGGCAACTAACGGCTTTTTCAGGGTCAAATAAACCACAAATTCGCGGTGTGTATTTTTGCCATTTGCCCGCGCCTTCAGACGGGTTGGATAGGCTGCCTGCGCCGTCAGCTTAACTGCATTTGTCTGCGCAGTCATAGGGTGGATTTAACCCTGTGGCGGCCGTCCTGACCTTTATTTGCGGCGTTATACCGATTTGAGCAGCGCCTCCATAGCCGTCTGCATCTTGCCCATTGCGTCCTCGGCGTCGGCCTTGGTGTTGGCCTTTACGGAGTAGTAAATTTTAAGCTTGGGCTCTGTGCCCGAAGGGCGCACGCAGATAAAGCTGCCGTTCTCCAGCTCGTAATATACGCAGTTGGTGGTGGGAGAGCCTATTTCAAAGGTCTTGCCTGTGGCAACTTCCGTCTTGACGTTTTTAGAATAGTCGCGTATGTACGCAACCTTGTATATATCAAACTTGCTTACGGGCTTGGTCTTAAGCGCGTCAACAACGGCGTTCATTTCCTTCATTGCATTGAGGCCGCTGTACTGTATGGATATATTCTTATCGAGCACATATCCGTATTCCTTGTAAATTTCTTCAAGCCTTTCAGATACGGTCTTGTTCTTGGACTCGTAGTAGCAAACCATCTCTGCGCACAGCATAGAGGCAACAACCGCGTCCTTATCCCTTGCGTGCGTGCCGCGCAGATAGCCGCAGCTCTCTTCAAAGCCGAACACAAAGGTATACTTGCCGTCCTTTTCCCACTGCTTGATTTTATCGCCTATAAATTTGAAGCCTACGGGCGTTTCAAACATGGTTACGCCGAATTTCTTGCATATGGCTGCAGCCATGCCGGTGGATACGAACGATTTTACAACGGCAGCGTTTGCGGGCAACTTGCCGTCCTCCTTAAGTCTGGTGAGGATGTAGTCGAGAAGGAGTATGCCCACCTGATTGCCGGAGAGCGCCTCAAATTCGCCGCTCTTGTTCTTTACGGCAACGCCGAGACGGTCGCTGTCCGGGTCGGTGCCGAATACTACCGTTGCACCTACCTTTTCGGCGAGGGCTATGCCCATAGAGAGCGTCTCTTTAAATTCGGGGTTGGGTACTTTAACGGTGGAGAAGTCGGGGTCTTTGACCGTCTGCTCCTCAACCACATATACATGTATGCCAATCTTTTTTAAGATGGTGGTAACGGGGATATAGCCCGAGCCGTGAACGGGGGTGTAGACGAGCTTTAAAGTTTTGCCGTACTGCTTTACAGCCTTTTTGGAGAGCGTGAGTTTGGTGAGCGCCTTGTAGTACTTTCTGTCTACCGAAGAAGGCACGGCCTTTATAAATTTGCTTCTCTGTTCTTCGGTGGGCACGGGTGCGCCGAGGTAGTCGGTCTGCTTTTCGATGAAGCCTAAAACGACGTCGGTATCCTCGGGGTTCATCTGAGCGCCGTCTTCGCCGTAAACTTTGTATCCGTTATATTCCCTGGGATTGTGCGAGGCAGTTATCATAATTCCCGCGATTGTCTTTAAGCAGCGCACAGCAAAGGAGAGCATGGGTACAGGGTGAACATCGGAGAACACATAGGCCTTTATGCCGTTTGCGGCAAGCACGCCCGCCGCAGCGCGTGCAAATTCATCCGATTTGCGCCTTGTATCATATGAAATTACGACGCCGCGCTTTTTGGCCTCTTCGCCGCGCGTCTTAATAAATTCGGCAAGTCCCTGGGTGGCGCGCATAACGGTGTATATGTTCATCATATTGGTGCCGTAGCCTATTATGCCGCGCAGACCCGCTGTGCCGAATGCAAGCTCGGCGCCGAAGCGGTACTCTATTTCCTTTTCGTTGTCCTTTATCTTTTCAAGCTCTTCCTTGCCCTCTTTGCAAAGTCGGCTGTCTGAAATCCAGTTCTGGTAAATGTCTTTATAGCTCATAAATCCTCCTTTATCACTTTTATGTGCAAAAAATTGCATTTCGGCTTAAATTATGCCGCTTGTAAAGCGTATTAAAAGACGCGCAAAAACATTGCGCAGAGCATTGCCGTTAAGGCATATGCCGATATGCGCGCCTTTGCGCCGTTTTATATATTATTAAACGCTTTGCCGTATATAATTATACAAAAAAAAATAAGTTTTGTAAAGGGGTATTTTTTAATTTGGGTACATTTTTGTGAATTTTTTTTGGCAATTTTTGCCCTTTGCCGCGCAGGGTTAAATGTCTGTGCCTATATACATCATTGAAAAATTTGTTGACTTAAAAAAATAAGTGTTAAAACAAGCAGACAGCCTGAAAAATGAGTGCAGGCAGAGCGCAGAAAACTGCCTTTTGAATGTGAGGTTGGACTTTAAATATGTACTTTAAAGTACTGTAAAACAAAGTGAACCTGCGCCCGAAATAATAAAAAAGCAAGCGATAAGCAGAGAAAGAGCTGTATTCGGCAGTGCATAAAAAAACCGCGGCATATCTGCCGCGGTAATATTATTGATTTGATTTTTTTGCCGATAAAGCAAGCTTCAAAGAACTTTATTCTCCGCGCAGGAACTGCTGGCGCGAAGTCTCTTTTTCGTGTTCGGGCTTTACTATCGTGCGCTTATCGGTAAAGTACTTAATATTGTTGTTGTCGCAATAGTTTACAAACTGATAGCACAGCAGATAGATATAGCTTAGAGGTATGGTAATTATTATGGCTGCGCCGAAAGTGCCGACAAATCCAAGAGAGTTGAGCGCAAGTATAAGCACGGAGGAGGAGGCAAAGAAGGAGTAAACGGCTACCGAGCCGCCGCTTTCGCGTGTGATGGAATAGGCCATAGCGTCGCCCATCTTCTTTTTGCCGCTTATAAGTGCGGGCATCCAGTCTGCCACGAGCATCATTTTAAGGCCGGTAAGTAATATCATGAACACTATGAACAGGAATATGCATATCATAATCGGCAAAAACGACAGCGCTATGAATACCACTATATACAGCGCGCCCACGCATACTGCGTTGTAGATAAACGATATGGGCACATAAATGACGGAATAGAGGCTGGCTTTGCCAAGATTTTTTATCATTGTTGCGGCAAAGGGTGAATTTGCCTGCATTGCCATCTTGTCGCTTATAAGGCAGCCCGCCGTATAGTTTCCTATAGTGACAAGGAAACTGCGTATCAGAATGACTATAACCATGCCTACCGCGCTCAGAATAAGGTCGGAGGGGTGTTCTGCAAGGTATGCGAGCAGGTTGTTGAAGCTTGTGCTTATTGCCTCGAAGTGCCCCGCAAGTCCGTTTACTTCGCCCTTGATAATTTCGCTCAGCATATTGCTTATGTCTTCCATAAGCTCGGTATAGGCGGCCACGTTCTCCAGTCCGTTGAAGAGCGGGACTATGATTGCGGCGCTCAGACCAATGGTGACTGCAAGTATAATGAGGTGATATACCAGCAGTTTGAAGGTAACGCCGAAGTTATCTATAAGGACGTTTACCGTGTGTTTGAATTTCATATATTCCCCTTTGAATGCGCCGCGGCCATAAGATATGCGCGTTTGCAAAAGTATCCGGCGCGGCGTGCCGTATGTATTATTAAGCGGCGCGCATTTTCAGCGGCAAATTTATTTTTAGCGGTGTGCAACCCTATACGGGCACAATAACTTCCACAACTTTGCCGTTATGTACCGTCATATAGCAGTAGCTCTGGGCGCTGTAACGTGAAAGAGTGCCGGGATTTATAAGTTTTACTCCGTCCTCTTCGCGTACGTCGGCGGTATGGGTATGGCCGTAGAGCGCAACCGTGCAGCCCCGCTCCTTTGCGGCTTCGGCAAGGCGGGAAAAGGTCTGTTTTACAGAATATCTGTGGCCGTGGCACATAAAGATTTTTACGCCCTCGACCTCGATTACTTTTTCGTCGTCGCCCAGCTTGTCCAGATCGCAGTTGCCGTTTATAACTATCGTCTTATCGGGGTACTTGCCCCTTACGTATCCCCCGTCCGAAGAGAGGTCGCCAAGGTGCACTATGTAGTCGCACTCTGAAAAAACGCCGTCAAGCCCGTCGAGCGCGGCGCGATTTCTGTGACTGTCTGAAACAATAACAAAAGTCTTCATTTAAGCCTTATACGCTGCGGCGCTTAAAAATTCTGCCGCGTCGCATATCAGTATTTTTCAAGTTTTTTCATAAGGTCGGCAAGCGCCCTCGCCCTGTGCGAAATTTTATTCTTTTCGCGCGCGGACGCAACGCCGAAACTCTTCTGAAGGTCCTGCGAGTAGAAAAGACTGTCGTACCCGAAACCGTTCGTGCCGCATTCGTCCTCAAGTATATGACCGTAAGTTCTGCCCTCGCCAAAAATCGTCTTTCCGCCGGGCAGGCAGAGGCATACGGCGCATTCAAAGTGCGCGCGCCTGTCGGGTGCGCCCTTCATTCGTTCAAGCAGCAGAGCGCGGTTGGCCGCGTCGCCCTCGCCCGAAAAACGTGCCGAATATATCCCGGGTGCGCCGCCCAAAAAGTCTACGCACAACCCCGAGTCGTCTGCAAGCGCGGGCTTGCCCAGCTTTTCGCAAACCGTTCTGGCCTTTAAAAGAGCGTTCTCCTTAAATGTGGAGCCCGTCTCTTCAATTTCGCCTTCAAATCCCGCTTCGTGCATGGAGATGACCTTTACGCCTTTGAAAATGCGCATAATCTCCTTGATTTTTCCCTCGTTGCCGCTAGCGGCCACAATTTCAGTAAGTTCCATAATCTTGCCTCATATAAGTACGCCGCACGCGGCGCAGAGGGGGTTAGCCTCGCGTTCAAAGGGCGTAAACCCTTATTCGGTTGTAAAAAAGATCCCTTATCATACAGATTTATGCGCATATATTCGGTAGCGCATTATGCTTTAAGCAAGGCATAAGGCAAAAATCGGCTATCTGAGCAAAACCTGTATATACATTATATATCAAAAGTATCAAAATGTAAAGGGCAAAATTAAAACTTACAAAAAAACAGGCTCTTCGGGCTATTTCTCTGCCAGTTCAGACCACTTGTGCCTGTGCAGTTCGCCCTCGGCTTTCAGCCCCTTGAAGTCGTTCTGGCGCAGTGCCTCATATGTGGCTATTGCCGCCGCGTTGGAAAGGTTAAGGCTGCGCGCCTCGCTGTACATCGGTATGCGCACGCACTCGTCGGGGTGTTTTAAAAGTAGCTCCTCGTCCAGTCCGCGCGTCTCCTTGCCGAATACAAGGAAGTCGCCCTCGGCATAGTCCGCCTCGGTATAAGTCTTGCGCGCCTTTGTGGTGTAAAAGCGGAAGCGCGCATCAGGATATTTTGCGCACAGCTCTTCAAAATTTTCGTAGACGAATACGTCTACAAGGTTCCAGTAGTCCAGCCCCGCACGCTTTAAATACTTATCAGAAATTTCAAACCCCAGCGGCTTTATAAGGTGCAGAGTGCAACCCGTGGCGGCGCAGGTGCGCGCAATGTTGCCCGTATTCTGCGGTATTTCGGGCTCTACCAATACTATATTGAACATATCTTCTCCGTAAATGGTTTTTACTATGCCATTTTAACCCTTTTTAAAGTTTTTTGCAATCAATTAATGGCGGGCTGACTTTGCCGTTTTGGCTTGCGCCTTTTATTTTATTGCTCACTTTTCAAGGCGTTTTGCAACCGATTGGGGGCAGGCATTGGCGCGGTGACGGGCTTTTGATTTGCTGCCCCTTTTTTAAAGTTTTTTTGCAATAGATTAGGGGAGGTAGACCATTGCAGTTCGACCTGCGTATTTTTGATTAAAAACCTTGACATAAGCTCTGCTTTATGTTAAAATATTAATAATCAATACTATTATTAAATTTAAAGTATGAAGAGACAGAGGAATACAGCACAGAAAAGGATAATAATGGAGGCGCTTGAGTGTGCCGACCATCCCACGGCGACAGAACTTTACGAAGCCGTACATAAGACTAACCCGCGCATAAGCAAGGCGACGGTGTTCAGGGTGCTTTCACAGTATGCCGATAACGGCGAGGTTAGGCGCCTGCATATAAGCGGCTCGGACGATCGTTTCGACGCAACAATGGCACCGCACGCTCACTTGAGGTGCATATACTGCGGCAGGATAAGGGACATAATGTTTCCGGAACTTGAGCCCGTGTTCGGCGTGAAGAACGCAGAGGGGTTTAAAGTGTTCTCTGCCGAAGTGGATTTTATAAGCTGCTGCCCGCAGTGTGCAAAGGGCGCAAAAATTACAGGCTGAACTGCGGCACAGCCGCAAAGTTAAAGCAAAGGAGATATATCTATGAAAGGGTTAAAAGGAACAAAGACCGAACAGAACCTTCACGCTGCTTTTGCAGGTGAAAGCCAGGCTCGCAACAAATACACATACTTTGCGTCGGTGGCAAAAAAGGAGGGCTACAACCAGATAGCCGCCATATTTGAAGAGACCGCCGCCAACGAAAAGGAGCACGCAAAGATGTGGTTCAAGTTGCTCTCCGGCATAGGCGATACAACGGCCAACTTAAAGGCCGCCGCCGAGGGCGAAAATTACGAGTGGACGGATATGTACCCCGAGTTTGCCCGCGTTGCGCGCGAGGAGGGCTTTGACGCCATCGCCACGATGTTCGAGCGCGTTGCCGAAGTGGAGAAGGAGCACGAAGAGAGGTATAAGAAGCTTCTTGCCAATGTAGAGGGCGGCAAGGTGTTCATACGCGAAGACGTCGTTATGTGGCAGTGCACCAACTGCGGCGCGATAGTAATAGGCAAAGAGGCGCCCGAACTGTGCCCCGTCTGCGCTCATCCCAAGGCATTCTTCCAGATTAAGCCCGAAAATTATTGATAAGTTGCAAATTATTGTGTCGCCGCTTTTTTGTCAAGGCGGTACAGTTTGCGCTGAACAGACGGAGGCGGCGAATTAAAATCGCGGCCTTTGTCTTGGCTACGCTCTTTTTAAGCCCGATTAAAACTGCGGCGCAAATTAATGATGTAAACAGTTGCTTTAAATTGAGTTTAATCAGCTGATTTAAAATGCAGGTTAACAATATAGCACAGCGCCCGCGCGGTAAGCGCGGGCGCTGTGCTATGTAAAAATTTTTCCTTCTGTTATTACATTTTGCCGCCCTGGCTGCCAGCAAGGGGAGCGGAGGCGGCTTTTTTAATTTCGTTTCTGTTGCGCCGCCTTAGCTGCTCCGCAAAGGAGAAGAGGCGGCTTTTTAAATGTTCTTTCGTCGCAAGCGATTTTCAGCGGCAACAGAGTTCAGCTCTTTGCCCTTCTGCCTGCAATAAAGCCCAGTCCGCTTTCGGGCAGAATGTTTTCGAATATGATGTTGTCGGCCGCAAAGCTGGCAAGAAATTCCTTTTCGGGCGAATCCACCGTCCACGCAAGCACCTGCTCGCCGCGCCTTTGGCGGGAAGAAACATATCTGTTCGGCAGGTAATTTATATCGTAGGATATAAAGTCGGCGTGCATGTAGCGGTAGAGCTTGAGCGTCTTTAAGAGCCAGTTTATAATCTTGTGCTTTTCGAGCAAATCGTAAGAGCAGAGGTAGCCCACCGAATATTCGCTCGTTATGCCCTTCAAGTACCTTACGGCAAACGGGTGGAAGGATTGCAGCGCAATCATATCCTTTCTGGGATAGTCTTCGAGAAGAGATATAACTTTGTCCGCCTCGGAGTAGTCGAACGAGCGCCTGAACTTCAGCTCTATAAGCAGCGGCACGCGCCCGTTTACAAGGTCGAGTACCTCTTTCAGCAGGGGTATGTGCTGTCCGTCTTTTAAGGTATATTGTTTAAGTTCTGCTGTGGTCAGCTCTTCAACAATTCCGCTCTTTCCTGTCACTCTCTCAAGGTCGGAGTCGTGCACAACGGCCAGTTCGCCGTCGCGGGTGAGGTGTACGTCTATCTCTATTGCGTAGTCCTTTTCAACGGCAAGGCGGAAGCTCTCTAAAGAGTTTTCCATAACCGTATCGGAATGCAGTCCTCTGTGTGCAATTTTGTGCGTCAGAAAATTAATATTCAGTCTCTTTTTAGGGGTATCCATAAGCATCACTTCCTTTAAGGTACGGGTAATTTCAGCAAAACGATCAAGTCCCGTAAAGTTTATTTTGCTTTATTTCGGCAGGTTGCAGTTTTGCCTGCTTCCTGCCCGTTCAGACCTGAAAAAATAAGTCTGTGCAGTACATCGCAGCGGAATAAAAAGCGCATTATTCCTTTACGACATATCCTTTCCCCTTGATTATATTTTAGCACAAACGCACTTTTTTTGCAACTTTAGTAACTACAAATCGGGTCAAAAAATGAACATTTTGTGCATGATATGTGCAGTTTTGATAGGAATTTATAAGTATCTTTAATTTTTATTATTGCTCTGCGCATTGCCTGCGGACGTACTTTTGCCTGACGCAGCAAAGGCAGGCTCTTTCTTTTCTGTATCGTTTCGGGCGGGCTTTCTGCCCTCTTCAATTTCGTATGCGTGGGGATTGCTTTCTTTATCGGTTTCGGTGGGTTCATCCGTTTCTGTGCCGCAAACGGCTCTGCCCGCGGGTTTATGCCCTTCAGCGCCGCAAAGGTCTATGCTGCCAGTACTCTCTTGTTCGCCTTTTATGTATTCATCGTGGCTGTGCCTGCCGCTGAACGCTATCGCCACCTCGCTGTCCGCCTCCGCAAGGACTGTTAAAGGGGGTGTGCTGCGTGCGGCAAGCTTTGCAAGCACGCGCGTTCTCGCCAACAGAAAAATTCTGTATGCTCCGTAAAAGGCAAAGAATATGCAGACGTACACGGCGTACAGTCCGAGCACATACAGCAGGTTTATCTCGTAGCCCCACAAATTTATCGTGAGCACGGGCGGCACTTCAAACGGCAGGGGATTTATCTGCGTAAACGCATAGTTGGGCATAAGCACGTCGTCGCCCTCCAGCCCCAGCCTTATGGAAAATCCCGTCACGGCCGCGCTTGCAATGCTCGCAGTTATTATAACTATAAAGTAGTATATAAGCGGAATAATGCAGTCCCTTATGCGAAACTTGTAAATGCCCAGCGCGGTCGGCAACACGCACAGCATAAACAAAAATATGTGCGTAAGGCAGAAGTAGAGTATGGAATAGCTGCAGAATATTCCGTAGTTAGACATACTGTCCTTGCCGAAGTAGACAAACACCGATATTGCGCCGCCCGCATGCACAAAGAAGGATGTGGCGTACAGCGCGCGCCTTTTTAAAAATACCGAAAGGGAGGAGACGTACACGCCTATGTTGCATATGAACAGCGGTATGCAGGCAAAAACGGTGTTGTATACGTTGTAGCCGTCGCCCATTACCATACTGTCTTTGCTGTGATACTGCAACAGTACCACGCCCGCCGCGGCGCACAGCCAGCGGTACTGTTCTTCGCGCGGTTTGTTCTTTAAAAAATAGTATCCGCCTATCGTTGCGCCTGCAAGCACGGCTATCGCAAGAAAGTGCCATACGGTAAAGTTTTTAAAGCGCAGAAAGCTGTCCTGCGGTATGGCGGTTATATCAAAAAAGTTTTCAAATATATTGAGCGGCATTGCCGCGATTATGGCAACGGGCAGGTAGATAAAGCTCTTTGCCTTTACTGTGAAGCCGTACTTCACAAACAGCAGAGCGCACACTATCAGCATGCAGGCGCTCTCTGTAAAAAATAAACAGGTTTATCTGGTTATAGATTTCCTGCGCGGGAGTATCTGCGGGCTTGGTTATGCTGAAAAATCCGCCGAATTTGCACAGCGAAGCTATTACAGCTACGGGCACTATGTATCTTGCGCTGTCGGCGCACCGTCTGTTGCCGAAGAACACCGCCGCGGGCAAAAGCAGCAGCGCCGCCTTTTTTATCCATTGAAAAACGGCAAACGCGCCGAACTGGTCTATTCTGTTGAATATGTAGTAGTCCGAAATGGTAAACGTCAGCGCAAAGGCCGCTATAAGCATTAAAGCCGTAAAAATCTTGGCTGATATACCTGTTAATTTTTTTGTATCCATAGCCGACTTATTATACCCGAAAGCGGCAGGGTTTGTCAATGCGGGGCGGCAATGTTTGTGCGGTGGTCTGTAAATTTGTAAAATATTTATAGAAAGTTTTCAGGGCGTGTAAAGTGGCGTAGCATAGGTGTCGCCTTTTTAGCCTTTTTAGTATGAAAGAAAAATGCGGACAGTGGTTGCAATTATAAATTAAATAATGTATAATGGTTTAAAGCGCGGCCGTTTTTTATTTGGTTCTGCCGCCTTACAAGTTTTTAAGGGGTTCCTATGGATAAAAAGTTCACACTCTCAACAGACTCCACCTGCGACCTGTACGCCGATTTCGTCAGGGAGAACGATATTAAGTTTGTCAGTCTCACCTATACGATGGAAGATAAGTCGGGCAACATATCGGACGGGCTGGACAACTTTACTGAGTATTCACAGTATGTTGATTTCTATAACAAGCTGCGCGAAGGCAGTCTTTCGCGCACGTCGATGCTCAATCTGCAGAGCCATCTCGCTCACTTCTATGCCCTTGCGGAGGGCGGTGCGAAGGACGTCGTTCACTTCACCATATCAAGCGGGCTTTCGCCCACGGTGACGGTTGCCGAGCAGGCCGCCGCGGAGGTAAAAAAGAAGTATCCCGATTTCAATGTGTACGCCATAGATTCGCTGTCTGCCACTATAGGTCAGGGCGCGCTCGTACGTGCGGCTCTACGCATGCGCGACGAGGGCAGGACTGCGGCCGAAACGGCTGAGTATGTAAAGGATATGCGCCTACATATACAGTACATGGTTGCCGCAAACGACCTGTTTTACTTAAAGCGCGGCGGCAGAGTTTCCTCTGTGGCGGCAATGGCGGGCACAATGCTCGGCATAAAGCCCGTTTTGTCCTTTTCAAATGATGGCAAGCTGATTGTGGTGGACAAGGTGCGCGGAATGAAGCGCGCGTTCTCGTACGCGCTTGAAAAGATGGAAAAGTATCCGCCTTCAGCCGACCACGGCTTTTTCTGGATAGTACATACCGACGCCCGCGAGGACGCGGAAAGACTTGCCGATATGGTGCAGGAAAAGTACGGCGTCCGCCCCGATATAAGCATAATGGGGCCCGTCATAGGTTCGCACGTCGGCCCCGGCGCCGTGGCAATAATCTGGAAGTCGGATAAGCTCCGCAACGACGGTTAATTGCGGCATATATGCGGGTCAATTTGAAATATGCAGACGTGATATGCCATAAAAAGTATATTCAGTTTGAGATTATATGAAAAAGAAAAGAAGAGGCTGCGTCGGGGGTATAATTGCTGCTACACTACTGCTTATAGCATCGGTTGCGTTTTTATGCGTTGCTTTAACTGTGCCGCCAGAAAATAACTTTAGAAATGTCTGTTATTTCTTTGCCTTGCTCTTCGGCGTGCTGTTTATAGCGTGTTTTATCTCGCTGGTCATTGCTATTGTTCACCTGTCAAAACAGCGTAAGATGTTAAAAGAGCCTTCAAGCGTAGCGCATAAGGTAATGGGCGAAGGTACGGAATTCAGTTATTTCGAGGCCAGGACATATAATCCGACAAATAGCTATGAGACAAAAAAGTCGGTCATAGCCAATATAATCGGCGCTGTCAGCTATTTGCTTTTCGGAGCGGGTATATTCCGTTTCAGCGTTTCCGCGCGTGAACAACTCGATGTGTTCATTTCGGATACCGAGCTTGTAATTGGCGGAGCATATAACCCTGATTACAAGGATGAAAAATTTATGCAATTTTCTTGTGAAGATGTTGAGGAGGTGGCGTTCATTCCTGAAAAGAATGACGTCAGGCTCAGCATCAAGCTTGCATATAACCGTGGTGCTTTTTCAGTTATAATTTTGTGCCGCAAATTCGGAATGTCCAGGGTACGGGAGACTTTCAGCAAATTTACTGCTGCCGTAACTGCCGCAAGAAAGTTGCGCACAGATAGCTTTTTTAATTGTTCTAATTGATTGCTTTAAGGACGGAGGCAATAGAACTGTAAGGATAAAATCAGTTGGTATTTAATTTTTTGGAGATAGAAATACAGGCGGCCGCGGCGCAATTTTGCGCCGCGGCCGCCTTATATATAAACCTTATAAAATCTCTGTATTTAAAATTTGTTAAAGTCAGCGTTTTAATAAAAAATTTGCATTACTTCGCTTACTACAGCTAAAAGGTAGTCAGTTCAGATCCCAGTCTATCGGCTGTTTGCCGTGAGCTACAAGATAGTCGTTGCACTTAGAAAAGGGTCTGCTGTCGAAAAATCCGTTGTAGGCGGAGAGGGGCGAGGGGTGAGCACTCTCTATAATAAGGTGCTTTTGTCTGTCTATCAGCGGCTTTTTGGAGCGCGCATTGCCTCCCCAAAGAATAAATACGGTATTTTCCGTCTTGTCTGAAATGAGTTTTATAACGCTGTCGGTAAACCACGCCCAGCCGCACGCCGCGTGCGAATTGGCTCTGTGCTCGCGCACGGTAAGGGTGGTGTTTAAAAGCAGGACGCCCTCTTTTGCCCACTTGGTAAGGTCGCCGCAGTCGGGCTCCTTTATGCCGAGGTCGCTGTATATCTCCTTGTATATGTTTTTGAGCGAAGGGGGGAGTTGGACGCCCGCCTTTACCGAAAAACAAAGTCCGTGCGCCTGCCCCGGTTCGTGGTAGGGGTCCTGTCCCAAAATTACCGCTTTAAGTTCTGCAAGCGGCGTAAAGCGGAAACAGTTATACAGGTCGTACATATCGGGATATACGGTGTAGTGGCTGTATTCGTACTTCAGAAACTCGCGTATTTTTTTGTAGCGCTCATCGGCGAACAGCGGGGCGAGCGCCTCATCCCAGCCTCCGCCAAGCGCTATCATAATTTTTCAAGCACTTCAAGGTATGCGGCGCACTCTTTTTTTGCGCCCTCCAGGTCGTGCTCAAGATAGTTTCCGCACTCCTCGCGTTTGCTGCCGGGCACTTCGCTGAAATCGGCCACTTTTTTAAGGCAGTCTTTAACCATCCAGCGCACTTCACCCGCAGGTATGCCGTAAGTAAGCAGGTAAAAACCCGTGCGGCAGCCCATAGGGCCAAAGTAAATTATGTCCTGCTTGTGCGGACCGTTGCGCAGTATGGTGGCGCAGATGTGCTCTATTGTGTGCAGCGCTCCCTGCGCTATATAATCGCCCGCGTTCGGCTTTTTAAAGCGCAAATCCCAGGTGGCTACGCCGTGGCTCTCTCCGCAGAAATACAGCCCGGGCTCAAGTATATCGTGATTTTTTGAAAATGACGGAATTTTGTCCATTTTTTAACCTCTGTATGCCTTTTGTGTATGCCCCGTATGTCGCAGATTTTAAAGCAAAATTTTATCTGCGCCTGTGTTGCATAACAATGCTTAAGGCTCAGTTTTTTGCAGCAAGTTCCTGCTTTACGGACGTATATATGCCGCAGATATTGCGTTCAAGCTTGTCCGAGCACATCTCAAGGTTGTGCGTGAACTGCTCGGTTGTGCTGCCGCTGCCGGCCACGTCAGAGATGGCTTTGAATATAAAGCAGGGCACGCCCGCGTTTATGCACGCCTGAGCAATCGCGCCGCCCTCCATATCGCGTATGTCCGCGCCGAAGCCGTCGGTGAGCAGAATATAGTCGCGTCTGTCGTCGTTGAACCTGTCGCCCGTGGCAAGCTTTTTTTCGGGATATTCGCCTGCAAGCGCAAGCTCCAGCCAGCGCTCTTTAAACTCGTTAAGAGTGCCTACCGGTGTCCCGTTGAGCTGTGAAAGGTCGAAGTCGTACTGCGTCGCGTGCGAAACAGCATATATGTTGCCTACTTTTACTCTGCTGTTAAGTCCGCCCGCCACGCCGATATTTACTATCGCCTGCGCGCCCAGCCAAAGCGCTGTCTGCGTGCCGCATGCGGCGTTGACTTTGCCTACTCCGCACACAACAACGGCCGCTTCATCGCCGCATATGTTGCCGCGGTACACCTTTTTATTGAAGATGAGGCTCTCTTTTTTGTCCGTCATGTTTTTCAATACGGGCGCAGCCTCGCTCTCCATTGCTATTACAAAACATATCATAAAAATATTATAACAGCTTTTTGCATATAAAGCAAATTTTAAAGGCAACAAAATAGAGGTATGGCAAGCGCCGCGCGGCAAATTTTGCCGCGCGGCGCGTTAAATGTCTGATATATGCAAATGCGCGCTTTAAAAAGCGTCCGTATTGCTCTGTATAATTTCCTTGATTTTAAACCGTGTGTCGGTTGCGCACAGGGCTGTAACCGCGCCGCATTCGTGGCAGAATACAGGTTGTTCCTCTGTCGGCTCGCCGTCAGAAAAGAGCGTGCCGCGCACAAATTTCAGCCTGCGCACATATCGCCATATGCCGTCGCCGCGCAGTTTGGCGTACGCCTCGCGCGCAGTCCAGTGCGCCATAAAGTCGCGCTCGTTTTCTATCTCTTCAAGCTCCTCCGCGCAAAAAGCGTTTAATACCTGGCTGTACTTTTTTTTAAAGTCGCCGCCTGAGATAAGCTGCGTATCCACGCCAATCGGAGTATTGCCTATGGCGGCAACGCACAGCCCGCCGCTTGTGGAGAGGTTAAAGAACACGCCGCCCTCTTTTGCGTACGGCTTGCCGTATTTTTCGCGCAGAACGGTGCAGGGGTGACCGGTGTATCTTTCAAGCTCCTTTAAAAGCCTTGTCTGCCGCTCTTCCGCAGGCCAGAAGTACAGCCCCGTCATAGCATCATGGATTCAATGTACTCTATTTGCTCGCGCGTGGCAAGGTGCTGCGTAAAGGCGCAGGCGCTGCCCGCCGCCGTCGCAAAATTGAGTGCGGAGAAGTAGTTTTTCGAGCTGAGGTATTCGTGTATAAAACCTGCAATCATGCTGTCGCCCGCGCCTACGGAGTTTACAAGCTGTCCGCGTACGGCACGCACGTACATTGATTGGTCGGTCTCGCTCACCATAACCGCGCCGTCGCTGCCCATAGAGCATATAACGTTGCGAGCGCCCAGTTTTTGCAGCTTCCTTGCGCAGGCGGCTATCTGCTTTGTGTCCGGCAGGGTCTTGAGCCCGAATATTTCGCTCAGTTCAAATATGTTCGGCTTTATTAAAAACGGTTTGTATTTCAGGGTGTTAGTAAGCAGTCCGCCGCAGGCGTCCACAACTATGTTTATGTTCTTTACCTGCTTAATCTGTCCCAGCAGGTTTTCGTAGGTTTTATCATCGAGCGAAGGGGGGACGCTGCCGCAGATTATAAGCCAGTCGTCAGGCTTTAAAAGTTCGTTCAGCCGTGCGGTGAGGCGCTTTACGTCGTTTTCGGTGACTATTGCGCCCGTGCCGTTTATGTCGGTCTCCGTGATGGATTTAATCTTTACGTTTATGCGGCACTGGCCCCCGACTTCCAGAAATTCGTGCGCAAGTCCATTGGCCGTAACGCGTTCGTCAATAGCCTTGCCGGTAAATCCGCCCACAAACCCGAATGCGTAAGTCGGATTGCCCAGCTCTTTCAGCGCGAGCGAAACGTTTATGCCTTTACCGCCCACCGTTATATATTCGTTCACGGTGCGGTTTACAATTCCGCTCTTAAGGTTGTTCACTTTGACATAATAATCCAGCGAGGGATTAAACGTTACGGTATATATCATTTTTCCTCGGTATGCCGCAAAAATGTCTGCGGCAATCAAACTGCGCAATGCGCACAATATCTCTTATTTACTGTATAATATTTGAGTTGAAAAGTCAATAGAAAAGTTAAAAATAGCCGCGTGAAAAATTTATTCAACGGCTTTTTTGAGGTGAATGGCAGAAAAATGCAGAATATTACAGCGCCCGTGAATAAAAAATAGTGCGGGCGTGCAATATGGAGGCGCACAATAAACTCCTGAAAGAGAGCGCATTCGGAAAAACAGAGTAATGTCAGGCGCGGGCAAAAATCAGGGCAATAGGAAGAGTGGCAAGGGCAAAATCAAGACAACGTGAAGGGGGCAAAGGCAAAAGAAACGGCGGCCGCACAGTTATTCTGTGCAACCGCCGTTTTAAGTTTTAAATGGTGGACCTGCAGAGAGTTGCACTCTGGTCTTACGGGGTTCAGGCGGGCTTTCTACATACTTATTTTACCTTTAAACTTACTCCGCGCCGCCCGGTAAACGGGGAGGTGCGGCCGCATGCCTGAAAATTTACGACAAGTTCGACGCGGCAACGCCGTACAAGCCTTTATCCGCCTGAATAACACCGCGTGCGCCCGGCGGAGGTGCGCATTTGGCGGGCTGCATTAAGTTAAGCAGCGCAAGCCATTGCAACCCTGTTTACAGGGAAAGCAACAACTTTGGAATCTTTTGATTCTGCGTTTAAATTTAAGTTCCGTTTTTACGAAGCCGAGCCTTCGGTATGCTTACTCCGCCATCCGCCCGCAATCGAAACTGTGTCAGGCCCGAAAGCGTGCCGTATGGCACATAGTAAAAGTATGCCCCTAAGTGGTATTTTATTATAATCGCATTTGCCGCAAAAATCAACTAAAAATCAGATTTTTTTGATTTATGCCGCTCTTATGCCCGTATAATTCCAAAAGCTGCGCGGTCTACAGTACATTCTGTTATATATAAAATTTTTGTAGTATTTGCGGCATATATGGCGGTCAATCGGCGTCCTCGTCCAGAGCCTCGATATAAAAGCTTACGGGGCGGAAACCGTCGTTGCAGGAAATCATTGCCGATTTTTTGTTCTTCATCCAGCCGTCGTATATATTCTCTCCACCGCAGGCGAGCGCCAGCACGAAGGGAGACATGCTCTCCCAGGCGCTCAGGCACAGCCCCTCCGGCCGCGTCCAGCCGTTTGATATAAAAACCATTCCCTCGCGCATATCGCAGGCGTGCTCTATGGGGTTTTCAAACTTTTTTATAAGGTCGGCGTGTTCAACCTTTTTCATGACGGTTATTTTACACTTTTTCATAATATGGTTAATGTATTCCATTCGATTTTATGTAAAAATTATAGCAGAAAAAGCCCTCCGTGTAAAGAACGGCAAATATTTTTTTGCTTGTATTTAACAAAAAAGATGTGCAAAAGTCGGACAATTTTTTTTGTGAGATAATTCTTTTATATTGTTTGACATCTAAATATTTTTCTGCTAAAATTCGTTTAACTTTACTTGTGCTAAAGCTTCGGCGCATTTAACGGCGGTGAATTTTCCGCCCGTAAAGCTTGCTGTTTTTACCTTGTTATGGCAAAGGACGGCGCGCCGTATTTGTTGATTTTACTTGGAAGGAGGTTTTATGGTAAAGGAAATTGCGCACAGTCTGCGTGAATACAAAAAACAATCTGTTGCCACGCCTGTGCTTGTAATGTTCGAAGTATTTTTCGAGTGCCTTATTCCCTTTGTTATAGCCCTGCTCGTAGACAAAATTCAGGAGAACTGCGACCTCAACGAAATTCTCGCATACGGCGGCGTTCTCGTGGTAATGGCCGGCCTTTCGCTCGTGTTCGGCGTGTCTTCGGGCGCGATGTGCGCTGCGGCGTCTAGCGGGCTTGCAAAGAATTTGCGCAGGGATATGTTCTATAAAATTCAATCGTATTCCTTTGAAAATATAGATAAGTTCAATGTATCCTCGCTCATAACCCGAATGACTACCGACGTAACCAACGTACAGAACGCATATATGCTTATAATAAGGTTGGTAATACGTTCCCCGCTCATGCTTATATTCAGCTTTGTAATGGCGTTCGTAATGGGCGGCAGCCTTGCGTGGGTGTTCGTGTTCGTCGTGCCTTTACTTGCCGTCGGCCTCGTGATTATAGTGTCCAAGACCATTCCGCTCTTCCGCAGGGCGTTCCGCAAGTACGACAGACTGAACAACTCCATTCAGGAGAATGTACGCGCCGCGCGCGAGGTCAAGTCATACGTGCGCGAGGACTACGAACAAAAGAAGTTCGGCGCTGCCGCTCACGATCTGAGGAGCGACTTCCAGAAGGCCGAAAGAATACTTGCCTTCAACCAGCCCATAATGCAGTTCTGTCTGTATGTCGTTATGTGCGTCGTGCTGTCATTCGGCTCGTACCTCGTCATCACAACGTACGGCGAGGACTGGTCGATAGGCGTGGGCGAGCTTTCGTCCATACTTACATACGGCTTTATGATGCTCAACAACCTCATGATGCTCTCCATGGCGTTCACCATGATAGCAATGGCGGGCGAATCCGGCAGGCGTATAGTCGAGGTTCTCAAGGAAGAGAGCTCGCTTGAAAATCCCGCTGAACCCGTATACGACGTCAAGGACGGCTCGATAGACTTCGATAACGTAAGCTTCAAGTACTCGGCCGCTGCCGAAAGGTGGGCGCTCTCGGGCATAGACCTGCACATTAAATCGGGCGAAACGATAGGCATAATCGGCGGCACGGGCTCTTCAAAATCCACGCTAGTGCAGCTCATTTCCCGTCTGTACGACGTCACCGAAGGCACCGTAAAGGTGGGCGGCATCGACGTAAAGCAGTACGACTTGGAAACGCTGCGCAACAGCGTTGCAATGGTGCTGCAAAAGAACGTGCTGTTTTCGGGTACGATATCAGAGAACCTGCGCTGGGGCAATGCCAATGCCACGGATGATGAGATTAAAGAGGCCTGCCACATGGCCTGCGCAGACGAGTTTATAGAGCGTTTCCCCGATAAATACAATACATATATAGAGCAGGGCGGCGCGAACGTCTCGGGCGGACAGAAGCAGAGGCTGTGCATAGCGCGCGCACTTCTTAAAAAGCCCAAGGTGCTCATCCTTGACGACTCTACTTCGGCCGTGGATACGCACACGGACGCCAAGATAAGGAAGGCGCTCAAGGACTACATCCCTGCCACAACAAAGATAATAATTGCACAGCGCACGGCCTCGGTTGAGGATGCTGACAGAATAATAGTAATGGACGGCGGCAGAATAGACGACATCGGCAGCCATGCCGAGCTGATAAAGCGCAATGCCATCTACCGCGAAGTTTATACATCGCAGAACAAGGAGGGACACGACCTTGCAGACTAAAAAGAAAGGCGTCCTTCGCCGATTGCTTAAAACTGTATATTCGTTCTATCCCGTGCTGATGCCCGTGGCCATTGCCTGCATATCGCTCACCGCGATAGTGGGTGCTGTACCCGCAATATTCATGCAGCGCGTCATAGAGAACATAACAAAAGCCCTCGAGGGCGCTCTCACCTGGGAGCAGGTCAAGGGCCCCATACTCACAGACGTATACATTCTTATTGCAATGTACGTCGTGTCCATACTCACAGGCACGGCGTTTGGTCAGCTGATGGCTGTAATAACGCAGGGCACGCTTGAAAAACTGCGCGAAAAGATGTTCAACGGCATGCAGAAACTGCCCATAAGGTTCTTCGATACCACCAGCCACGGCGACATAATGAGCTACTATACCAACGATATAGATACTCTGCGCCAGTTGATTTCGCAGTCCTGCCCCCAGATACTCATTTCTGGCATAACGGTGCTCTCGGTGTTCATAATAATGCTCTACTACTGTCTGTGGCTCACGCTGGTGGTGCTTGCAGGCACGGCCATAATGCTGCTCGTCACCAAGCGCATAGGCGGCGGCAGCGCCCGCTACTTCGTAAAGCAGCAGAAGGTCATAGGCGAGGAGGAGGGCTACATAGAGGAGATGCTCACCGGCCAGAAGGTAATAAAAACTTTCTGCCACGAAGAGGCCGCAGAGAAGGGCTTTGACGAGGTCAACGGCAGACTGTACGAAGCCAGCCGCCGCGCCAACAGATACGCCAATATGCTTGCGCCCGCGCTCTTCAATATAGGTAACGTGCTTTATGTCGTGCTTGCTATCATAGGCGGCGTGTTCGTCACCTTCAACGTGCTCAACGTAAGTTTCTCGGGCATAGGAATGGGCGTCAGCATAGTTGTGCCCTTCCTCAATATGGCAAAGCAGTTTACGGGCAACATAAACCAGGTTTCCCAGCAGGTAAACTCGGTAGTTATGGGGCTTGCAGGTACGGCGCGCGTGTTCGACCTCATTGACCGCCCGCCCGAGGTGGATGATGGCTACGTCACCCTGGTAAGGGCGAAGGAAGTGGACGGCAACATTGTGGAAACGCAGGAGCGCACAGGTATGTGGGCGTGGAAGCATCCTCATCAGGCGGACGGTTCGGTCACATATTCAAAACTCGAGGGCGACGTGCGTATGTTCGACGTTGACTTTGAGTACGACGAAGGCAAGCCCGTACTTCATAATATATCGCTTTATGCAAAGCCCGGCCAGAAGGTGGCATTTGTAGGCGCAACGGGCGCGGGCAAGACTACCATAACTAATCTTCTCAACAGGTTCTACGATATAGCCGACGGCAAGATACGCTACGACGGCATAAACATAAACAAAATCAAGAAGGCCGACCTGCGCCATTCTCTCGGCATGGTTCTTCAGGATACCAACCTGTTCACGGGCACGATTATGGAAAATATCCGCTACGGCAGGCTGGACGCCTCTGACGAGGAGTGCATTGCCGCGGCAAAGCTTGCGGGCGCGGACGACTTTATAAACAGACTGCCCGAAGGTTACAACACCTCAATATCGGGCAACGGAGCAAACCTTTCGCAGGGACAGCGCCAGTTGCTTTCAATAGCGCGCGTGGCAGTTGCCGACCCGCCCGTAATGATCCTTGACGAGGCAACCTCGTCGATTGATACGCGTACCGAGGCGATAGTGCAGCGTGGCATGGACGCCCTTATGAAGGGGCGCACGGTGTTTGTTATAGCGCACCGTCTTTCCACGGTAAAGAACTCCGACGTAATAATAGTGCTCGACCACGGCCGCATAATCGAGCGTGGCACGCACGAACAGCTGCTCGAGCAGAAGGGGCAGTACTATCAGCTCTATACGGGCGCGTTTGAGCTTGAATAACAACATACTATAAAATCCGCTAAACCCCGCATATACTTCGCAATACTTTGTCGCGCTTACGGGTGTGTTCGGTCATTTACGTCTATGTAAACTCCCTCGCACCGTTCCGCACGCTCCTCGTCTTGCTTGTATCTGCGGGGTTTTGACAGGGTATCACAAAAATGCCGCGCTGGCCGAGCGCGGCATTTTTCGTGAGTGGAGGGGCCAGCCCCTCTTGCCGCGATATTTAAGCGCCCACAAAAGTATAATCGCGGCAATTCACCCTGCTGAGGCGTAGGTATGCGCAAATTGTGTTGCGCTGGCGGAAGGAAACCTTCCTTGCGCCCGTAAATATTCAGAATAAAAAGCCTTTGGTTATAATTATTAAAAACTCGCTTGCGCGTTGGATTGGTGCGGCAATATGCCGAAATTAATAAATTCTGTCGGTGTGGCGGTATTTATTACCGATAAACTCAATTGATGCGGCAATATGCCGCAATCAATTAAATTTTTATTGACAATTTAAAAAGCTTTTTGCACAAAATTAAAAACACTGCTTTAAAAGCCTTTTGTAAACTTTTACCGCGCGCATACTGTTGACCGCGCCCAACGATTGTGATATAATCATATTGTATTTATAGGAATTGCCGCAGTCGGAAAACCGCACGGCTTACGGAGTTGTTAATGTTAAAAGATTTACAGCAGGATATTTTAAGGCTTAAAAAGGAACGCGACGTCTGCATACTCGCGCACAGCTATATGAGCGAGGAAATCTGCGAGGTGGCAGACTTCACCGGCGACAGCTACGCTCTTTCGGTAAAGGCAAAAACAGCGCCTCAGTCTACGGTGGTTATGTGCGGAGTGCGCTTTATGGCGGAGACGGTTAAAATGCTTTCGCCCTCAAAAAAGGTCATACTTGCCAATGCTGACGCGGGCTGCCCTATGGCTGAGCAGATGGATAAGGAGCTCATTCTTCAGCTCAAAGAGAGCCTGCCCGGCTATGCTGTGGTCGCCTATGTAAATACCACGGCCGAGCTTAAAACGGTGTGTGACGTGTGCGTCACTTCGTCGAGCGCGGTAAAAATCTGCCGTGCCATACCTGAGAAGGATATAATTTTTATACCCGATATTAACCTCGGCACATATGTTAAAAACCATATCCCTGAAAAGAATTTCAAACTCGTTTCAGGCGGCTGCCCCACGCACGCAAGAATGACCAGGGCCGACGTGCTTAAGGCCAAAGCCGCGCACCCCGAGGCGTTATTCCTCGTACACCCCGAATGCCGCCCCGAAGTTACAGAGTTTGCCGACTATGTGGGCTCTACTACGGGCATAATGGACTTTGCCGAAAAGTCGGATAAAAAGGAATTTATAATAGGTACGGAGAACGCCATAGTGCAGCACTTGCAGTTCAAGTGCCCTGAAAAGAAGTTCTATCCGCTCTCTAAAGACCTGTTGTGCCACAATATGAAGATAACTACGCTTGCTGATGTCTATAACGCGGTATGCGGCGCGGGCGGTGAAGAGATTGTAATGGCGGAGGAAACGCGCCTTGCCGCAGTAAAGTGCATAGAAAAAATGATTGAATACGGCGGCTGATTATTATGATGATAACTACTAAGGGGCGCAACGCCCTCAAGGTTATGATAGACCTTGCCCAGCACAACGACGGAACGAATATTTCGCTCACCGATATAGCTGAACGCCAGCACGAAAGCGTAAAGTATTTAGAGGCGGTTATGGGGCCGCTCTCGGCGGCGGGGCTTGTGCTCAGCGCGCGCGGCAAAAGCGGCGGCTACCGCCTTGCAAAGCCTGCTGAGGAATGTTCTGTAGGCGAAATAATAGTGGCGGCGGAGGGGCCTATTGCGCCCGTATCCTGCCTCTATTCAGACGTCCCCTGCGAAAACGCGGCAAGTTGCCTCACTCTTCCGCTGTGGCGCGAGCTTGACGAGGTAATAACAAATTTTTTAAACTCGAAAAAGCTTTCAGACCTTGTAAAATAAAAAGAATTGGTTTCAGGTAAAAACTTTAAATTATGATAAACCAGAGCGGCGGGCGCGCAATTCTGCGCGCCCGCCGTTGAATTATTATGTTGGTCTTTTGATGACTACCCGGTAAGCCTTAAATATAGCTTGCCATAAAGGTGAATGTTATTTTACAGCCTTTGAAACTTAACTATTCAAAACTCGCCCTGCCGTATGCTATGCTTAAATGGCGCTGGGGCTCAGTCCCATATAAGCGGGGTTTTGCCGTCCTCGGCATAGTGCCAGAAGTTGCCCTCTTCGGTCGGCTGCTCTTCAGAGTAGAAATATTTTGTTGCCGCATTGTAATAGGCGATGCTATTAATTTCGGAGCTTAAACCCGGATAAGCTATCTGGTTGAACTGCTCTTCTGTACCGCAGTAGAACACATTTTTAAGCCTATAACATTCAGAGAACGCCGATAATCTTATCTCTTCTACGCTGTTGCTGATAATAACATTTTTAAGCCTGCAACAGTAGAAAAATACGCGTCTGCCTATGTATTTTAATCCCTGTGGAATTGTAACGCTTCTCAGCGAATAGCAATACGAAAATGCGCTGGTTGATAAAGTTTGCACGCTGGAAGGGATGGAAATTTCAGTCAATGATTCACAATTTATAAAAGTGTTGTATAATTCTGTGATGTTTGGGGGCAGGGTTATCTTTTTAAGATTAAGGCAAGTGCTGAAGGCTCCAGACCCTATATATTCCACGGAAGGCGGTATGACTATTTCTTCAAGTGCGATACAATATGAAAAGGCGCCTGAGCCAATACTTTTAAGATGTGAGGGAAGACGGAAACTTGTGGTAACGTTGTTTATTCCGAGTCCGGCATCTTCATTAAGTGAATTTCCACTATAATCTAATCTGAATGCGTTGTTGGCAATACCTACAACAAGCATATCATTAAAGAAATCTGGTATTACTACCCTGCCTTCAAGTCCCTCGCAAGTAGAGTCGTCCTGACTTGAAACTTCGTAGCCGCTACCGTCATCAGTCAATGTATATTTAAGTGCAGGGGTGGGGGCTTCGTAAAGGTATTCAGCCCATTCAGAATCTGAGTGAGAGAGGTTGTTGGAAACAGCCATAATTTTTATGGTTGTGTTTTCTTCGGGTGGCTCAAAGGTGAAGTAGTTACTATCAACCTCTTGCTGAGAGCCATAAGTTTCAACAATGTAAAACCCGGCACCTTCAACTTTGTCCCAAGTAATAAGATCTTCCTGCTCAAAGTGAATGTTTGTGGGCGCAGGCAGTTCGGGCGCTTGCAGTTCCGTCTGGGAGCAGGCGGCAAATGCAGCAAATGCTGCCATAAAGCCGGCCGTAAAAATAAAAGCTATTACCTTTTTCATATCAAGTCCCTCCTTTTATACAGGTATCGGTGTTTATTTTGTTATTTTTGCGGCTGAGCCGCAGTTTAATATAATAATGGCTGTTGCCACTATTTACGTTTTTTATTAGTATATATTGAACATATCTTTAAAAGTTTCGCCGTCTATCTCTTGTCCGCACCAGATTACTTTGTTAAGTGTATAGGGTAGCCCACGTCCCTTTATTGTTATGTCTTTATTGGGTATAACAACCGTATCAGCGCTGCACCCGTTGAATGCCCATTCTCCGATTGAAGTGAGCGTATCGGGCAGAATAAAATAGCCGTCTTTGGCGTTCTGTTCCTCTCCATACACGCATACTTGTCTGAGCTCTTTACAATTCCGAAATGTGGAGTCGGGAATTGACTTAAGGTCGGATGGAAGCACAACTTCTTCTATCTTACTCGGGTAAAACATTTCTGTTCCTAAAAGCGTAACTCCATCGGGAATAATCAGTCTGGTAATTTTAGTTACTACAAATGCCCCTCCGCTTATGGCCTTTATGCCTTCGGGTATCTGGTATATACCGTCTTCCGGACGGCCGTTATATTCATAGAGGATATCGCCATCTAATACTATTGGTTGATCCTGGGGCTGGGAATTGTACCATGCAGTATAATGAAAGACCCATATATCAATCAAAGGGGGATCATCAGGTAAAATAATGTTTTTTAATGATTTACAGGAATAGAATGCGTATGAACCGAGTTCGGTCGCATATGATAGGTCTATGCTCTCAAGCGCATAGCAATGTTCAAAAGCCCTCATTCCAATGGTAACGTCGCTGAGATTTGAAGGGAGATCAATGTCTTTAAGGGCTACGCAGGCATAAAATGCATCTTTGCCTATGTGTTTTAAAAAGTGAGGCATACGAACGCTAGTCGTTTTATTGTTGCAGTTTATTCCGTACTCCGGATTAAATCCTTCATATTGCTCCTCACCAAAGGCCTCTTCGGCAATTTGTGTAACTGGCAGACCATTGTAGTAATCTGGAATTACCACCCTGCCCTCAAGTCCTCTTACATATGAGCTGTCGTTTGCTTTTTTTACAGCGTAGCCGCTGCCGTCATCTAAAAGATTATATTTAAGTGCTGCGGTTGGCTGTTCATATGTATATTCCACCCAGTCAGAATTGTTTTTTGTTGAGGGGGCTATTGCCTTTACCTTAACGTTTACAGGGTGTACGTTATCTATCATTTCCTGCATTTCAAAGCAATTGTCTTCGGTTTCGTACTGTACACCGTCGATTTCTAAAACGTAACGCTCTGCGCCGTCAACTTTATCCCAAAGTATAAAAAACTCGTCAGAAATCATAAAGTTTTGGGGCGCGTCGAGAGTGGCAGTATCGCCGTCTGAGCAGGCGCAAAGCGCCGCCGCACCGCCTGCAGTCGCCATTAAAATGACAAAAAGCAAAATTATAAATTTCTTTTTCATAATGCCCTCCTTTGAAGCAGTAAACATTTTATGTGTTAATAGCACCATAAAGTGCATAATTGCATAAATAATTAAATTAACCAGCTTTTAAATACTTTTTAATTATAAATATAAGTATATTCTATCACCTTGATTTTTTTATGTCAATATGCATAAAGATATATATATATAGAGAAAACTATAAATATTTATTATACTGGGGATAAGCTGTACTTATAGATTGATAATAGGTTGATATATCAACTTAACAGCCGATAAAGTATGGCTGATTATTTTATTTAAAGGGGTGCGTTTTTGAAATATGGCATAAATTGCTTTACTTTGATTGCGGGTTAGGTTATAATAAAAATGCAAATTTAATATAAAGGCGACGACGGAGGGCAACGCCTTTTTACTTTCCGCTTTAAGAGAGCTTTCGGTTGGTGCAAGAGAGCAGCGGCGTTTAAAGGTTATCTCCTCCCAGCTTATCTGCCGAACGCGCGCAAAAATTTACGCGCCTTTTACAGCTCAACGTATCAGGTTGCAAACAGCGGCTGTGTGCCTGCGTGCAATTAAGCGGATACGGTTTCATAACCCGTTACAAGTTATGGCAAATATCAGTTTGTTTTGGTGGTTTACCGCACGGTATAACAGGCGTTCGGTATAAAAAGCACTCGTTTTTCGGTGTCCGGAATAACGTGGGCTTTATTTTTTTAT
>ERZ1643249.514-NODE-514-length-44000-cov-22.328228_pt1 | contig 44000 bp, 80 predicted proteins | sample MGYA00579263_ERZ1643249 | MGnify/ENA primary metagenome ERZ1643249 (study PRJEB29033, sample SAMEA4952264) | chicken gut metagenome | biome: Broiler Chicken; feature: Gastrointestinal Tract; material: Caecum | place: Ireland | collected 2018 | study: Broiler...
TCAGCACCTTCACATCATCTGCATAAGCATGGATCGTTGTCTGTCCACGATCATTATTTGCTATCCCATTATTGTTACCACCATATCCCACAGATACGTAACGTCCCACCGGAATATTTTCAGCCTGTGCATTAGTTACCGGGAAATATGTATTGGATTCCGCACTTTGGACGGAAGCTTCATACTGCGGTGAGTAATTCGTAACACCAGAGAAAAGCGTCTGTGTAGATTTTGTCGCACCCTTGATTAATGTAAAAATAATCTGGAAAGTATTCCTGCAAGCGCCAGATCCCCAATATCCTTCGCCCTTTTTCTGGTAATTAGTAATCATATTGTTATGTGACTGATTTCTTTCAGGTTTCAGTCCCGGCTGTGACCTAAGAAGTCCGTCTGAAGCAATTCCGGATATGTATTTGCTTCCAATGCACCAGGGAAGCACTGTTCCGTCTGCCTTTACGCATTCCACCCATGGAACAAGTCCAAGCTCCGGATGAGGAGTATCGGAAATTGTAATAAGGTCATACTCTGGATCAGAAGCGTCCCACTTCCACCAGAAGCTCATCTGCATGGCTCCAACGTCCACAGATCCGGTAGTTTTGTAATTACTCATACCTTCGATTGCTGTAGGTCTTGGGGCTCCGTCCGCATCCCGGATATAATTTACGTTTACCCATTCGAATAATGGATGCTGTCCATCAAGATAATCGTCAGCTCCTTCTTCAGTGTCAGTAGACGGTTCAAACACGAGTCCGGCGTTATCTAAGAGTTTCTCACCGGAAGATGTTGGGTTAGCCGCAAATTTCCAAAGTTTGGTTTGATAGACTTTTCCTGTACGCCGCATAGCGTAGTAGTTTTCTATGCTTTTCTCGAGCGTTTCTTGCGGGATTTTTGATATTTTTTCTTGTGCATCCAGATCCCGTATCGGATATTCTCCATTAGGCGTCTGAACATAAGCGGCATAATCATTTTCTATTATCGCCATTTTAGTCCCTCCTATTCCCCAAATGATATGACGTGGTTTTTTACTTTTGGGTATGATTTTAATTCTTTTAAATATTCTTGCGCACTCTCGGCAGCCTGTTCGGCATCCTGTGTGGCTTCTTGTACGGCATTATCAATAGTGGTTTGAGCATCTTCTGCTGTCATAAGTCTTTTCGCATCTCCAGGCCCGAATGCGAAATACAGCGCTTTCCCTCCAACCGAATTAGGATCTCCAGATGTAACGCTCGCAAATTCATTCGGCAACAAATTCTGTTTGTCAGCCTGGAACCGATCGTATGTTCCATATCTCTGTTGCATTCTCTTTTTTTCCAATGCCATAAAATCAACCTCCATTGGCCATTTTTATAATATGGTTATCCACAGACAATTCTCCGGCAGTTACAGGATTTTCATCGAGATATGCATCGACAGCTGCTTGAATTTGCTCAGGCGTAATGCTTCCACCTCCAGAACCATTGACGCACAAATAATATAGATACCGCTCCTCTCGCGTTATCGGCTCCGGGAGATAAGTGGATTTATTTGCCATATATGCATAATACTGTTCTGTCCTTGTAATCGGTTCTGGTATATTTGCCATGTCTATTCCTCCCCAAATCTGCTAAATAATGTTTCCTGTTGCACCTGTTCTGACTTTGCTTCTTCCACCATTGCTTTTGCTTCTTCTTCAGACATTTTTTCAAATTTCACATAGTACAACCACACCGGTACATCGCCCTGGATCCGGTACTTCCACCAGTTCGCCATGTCTTCCTGGTAATTGTATGTAATGTCACCGAAAGAAAAGCTCATGGACTCTTTCAATGTTTCCCACAGTTCCGGCGCAGTGTCAGAATAAAGATCAGCCATGACATTGCACCCATACAAAAGCTGAGTGATTGCGTTTTGCAATGCGTCCCGAATGTTCTTGATCGTCCTAATTGTCTCCTGATCGTCAGCTTCTACCTGTGTGGCCGTCATTACTCCGGTCTTTTCGTCCAACTGGAAGAATCCCTGAGAAAATCCACACTTTGTTGAAATCAGAGACAGGATAGAGTTAATGTCTGCAATGCGCTGGTCCGTAAGAAGCGTAGACACATGTTCATGGATTGTACCGTCTGCTTCAACGCCCATTTCCAGCCCGCGAAGAAACCGTGGAAGTTTAACACCGTGCTGATCTGCGTACTGTATAGCCGACTGTGCAACAAAAGTCATGTGTTTGCTGTCCTCTACCTCCGTAGACTTACGGCTCCATGCAACATCAAGGTCTTTCAGTTCCTTCAAAGCATTGTGCCACACTGGAACTCCAAGGGGACTTGTACGGTCAATTCGGTTTGGCGCTGGGTTCTTGAAATAGGCAAACAACGGCATTTCTACATTCTGAATAGCGATGTCCGGCTGAATATCCGCCCATTCCTTAACCTCTGTCAATGCGATCTGGTCTCCCGGAGAAGTAGAAACAGTATTTCCAAATTTTCCCGTGCGCTTTTTATATGCGTAATTAGTGATTCTGTACACCCTCATCGGCTCACCAACATCGGATGTCGCGTCCTCAAATCTGTGCCATTCCAGCCGTGTATATGTATAGTCTCCACGCTGTATCTGTGTCTGGAACACGCACCCCAGGATATTCCCGTTGCTGTCCGTCTCTGTCGGTGCAAAGTTTCCCGGTTCGATATAATCCACATTCTGACCGTTCGGCTTGAACATGATTCCACAGTTACCCATAGCCTCAGAGACTTTATCGTGGATAACTTTTAACACGTAATCCGCCTGATGCTGTAAATAGTCCGCTCTCTCGCTACCAGAAATATCAATTCCTAAGTCCAGCGTTACAAGCCCGGCCGTCACATCATCTATATATCCGGCAAAATTGATACTCTCTATATCGTCTTCCGGATCCATCCACGGAGGTTTACCGGCGGTAATGTCGTAAAATTTGCTTATTGCCGTCTCCATTGCTGAAGAAAGCTGTATATCCGCCTGAAAGCGTTCTTCTATTTCTTTCCTGAACAATTTATTCCACACCGCCTTTATCCATGTTATCAGCCCCATTTACATCACCCTAACTGAACCCAATCTTCTCCGCCATTGTACGAATCCAGAATCAGAAATGTTTTCGCAATCATGCACATAAGCCTCTGATTTTCCGTTTGCTCCGACTTTTAATATAGTGCTATACATTCCTGAATCTTTCATTGCTTTTCGGTTCCAGGAATCTACTGCATCTTCTAAATTCTTTTGCTGAAACATGTCAATGTAATCCTGATTTACAACTCCGGTTTGAGAAACGCAATATCCGCCTTCTGTCACTGCTATAAAAGGCTGTCCGCCTACCTCATTATTTTTTATTACGCTTTTGCCTAAAATCTTATATACTTTAAACTCTTGCATATATCCTCCTAACAATTACTCCTTGCAAGCCATGTGTGCCGGGTCAACGTCCATACACGCTGCTTGTCATATCCCATAGCGCCGAGAATCTTCACGAACTTGTACCGGCGTGATACAGGGTAGTGAAATTTTTCTTTGTTTTCATCAATAACAAGAGCCACCGTATCAATGACATTGTTTATGGCATCTGTTATTATCTTCCACGCCTGTGCTGCTTTTTCAGCAGCCTTGTTGATAATATACACAAACACATTCACGCTTTTTCTCACACAGTTCTTCCACACAATCACGGATATTCCGAGTTTCCGAATCTCTTTTGCCTTTTCTTCGGTTAATGCCATGTACATGCCTATACGCTCCTTACGATTTTGCCAAGTTCCACAGGCTCACCGTGGATTTTTTCATAACCGCCTTTATCCATGTTATCAGCCCCATTTACATCACTCCGTAGATTTTACGTTCCAGTCAATAGCCTGACCGCACCTCGAACAAAAATTACATTTTTGCTGGTTGTGTCTGCGTGGTATATATTGTTCTCCCACAAACCAACCACATTCCGGGCATACCCACTCCGCCCATTTTTCAACTTTATATTCTCCGGAACCATCTGTATAATCAACAAATCTTCCGGATTTTCCATGCTTAAATATAGGTTTTTTAGGTACTCGCTTTTCCAATTCAGGAATAGATCCATCTAATGCCGAATAGAGATATTCATTGCACGTTGTTCTCCCTGCATTTCCCATAAAATTTTTTATAACGCTTATGTTTTGCAATATATCCATAGCTACCCTCCTATATAATCCACCTATTCAACTGCCTATGCCTGTGTTCCACGTCTCATAAATACCGGCTCAAACGCATATCTGAGAGCGTCAATGATATGGTTATCAGCATCAGGATAGCCAGAAATAATGTTCCCGTCCTTATCCCGTTCATACTCATATCGTGTCAGTTCCTCATATGCGTTGGGCGTTCTTCTGCGGTCAATGACTATCTTTCTTTTCTGTAACCACTTCATTCCGTATTCCACGGAACCCGGCCCTTTAACTGCCGCCCGCGAGAATACACCTAAATCCCTATAATCATTCACGGATTTCTTTTCTGCGGAATCACAGATAATACAGTAATCATTGTATCCTTTGTCCTTGATCCAGTCCGCCGTCACCGTGTTTGGCTCCTTGTTTGCGTAATGCTCATCTATCAGGTATATTGTCTCTCTGTCGTGGTCATAATATGCCCGGATAAATGCGTATGGGTCAGGAAACCATCCCCAGTCAACGCCCTGATATATTTTGTCCATGTGAGATATTTCATCATCGGTAATCTCTCGCAGTTCCAAATAATCAAAGACGTTTCCGCCGTTTCCATTTGCCACGCCCTCGTACTCATTCTCATAGGCAGCAGGATTGACTTCCTTCAGGTGTTCAGCTTCGTTTATGAATTCCTCTCCAAGCCATTCTTCCGGCACGTCCTTATAAGTGCTTCTAACCACTAGGGCAGCTTCGTTTTCATATTCTGCTTCTTCGGTGTACTCATTCGCCCAGTTATTTTTGCTTCTGGGTGGGTTGAATGACTTAAATCTATACGCTTTATCTCCACCACGAATAGCTGACTGCTGTATGCTTCGCGCTTCCTCCGGCCCGGCGAACTGGTCTAATTCTTCCAGCCATAGGATGCCTATATATCCAAACTCAGGCTTGATAGACTTGATTTTCAACGGATCATCGGCACCACGGAAATATATTTTCTGCCCTGTCGGTTTATAGATAATCTCGAACGGTGATTTTTTAAACTGAAATTCCTGTTCCAGATCGAGCGCAGCTATCGCCCATTTCATTTGAGCGTACACAGAATCTTTTATTGTATTTCCAACCTTGCGTAGAATGAGAGCATGCATAGATGGGTTATTTTTAATCAGTTCTGGTATAATGAGCGATATTCCAGATGATTTTGTGGAGCCACGACCGCCGGGAAGAACATATTCAGAATGCTTTCCGCTGCGAATATCCCGAATCATCGGGTGAAATACGTCTGCCACCACATCAAGGTCAATGTGATATGTTCCGGCCTGCCTCGCGTCCTCCAAAGCCTTTTTCTCAGCTTCCTTTTCTTCCTTGATAGTCAGAGCCTTTTCCAGATCATTCATGGCCTTGAGCTGATCCGAGAAGTCAGGAGAAAATCCAAAATCATCTTTCAGCTCTCCCTTTGCCAGCTTGGAGCGGCGCTCCTGAATCTCTGTCAGGCTCATGATATCCCTCTGAGCCAGCTTCTCAATTTCCGCCTGCCTTTCGGCTATATACGCAGAAACTCCACGATTTTCCAAGATGTTTTTTCTTGCATTTTTAATAACTGCTTCGGAATATCCGGCTTTTCTGGCTGCGTCTGAGAGATTTCCCCCATTCTTCAGGTATTCATCCGCAAAGGCTTTCTGCTTCGGTGTGAGTTTCATTTACCCACCGTCCTTTGCTTCCCAGTGGACTTCTTTTAATGTTTCCGCAGTCCGGCAGCCTTCACGGCAGAACGCATGAGGGCAAATAATCTGTTCTTCGCAATCCACGCATTTTATAAAACCAAGTTTTGTTATATTGCTGTCTCTTATATTCAATTCCATCTGATTCATTTACCCACCGTCCTTTGCGATTCCAGCCCACTGCTCTGCCATAGCCTTTGCTATTCCGGGAAATGTTTTTGACCGTATCTTCGGGTCTCTTTCTTTTCTGCCTTGAAACCTCTTGTAATTTCCATGAGCGTCTTTGAACCCACCATTAACATAGGGTTCGTGGTACGTCATTATTTCTGTCGGAAATAACGCCGGGAGTCCTTTTAGCCACAAACATGTTCTTTTACTATACTGATGTCCATATTCGTATGGCTGTATAACCTGGTCATACGGTGGAAGCCCAACAATTTTCATCGGTGTTGGGTTCTCTATTGCTATTTTCGGACAATCTGCATCATAGAATTTCATAAAAAATTCTTTTGCTTTCATGGCCTTTTCAAATCGTTCCGGAACAATTTTCCCTTTCACTCTCATTCTTACTGCTCCGGCATTCGTCATATAGGTACACGGTGGAAACGCTATAATCATATCCCATTTCAGTTTCAGAAGTTCCGTTGCATCTACTTGTAGATGCCATTCTGGATGCCCTCCTGAACACGGTTCAATATCGCAACTATACGCTTCATGACCTAGTCTTCTCAATTCTTTTGTTACTGCCTGGCTTTCTTCACATGCCACTAAAACCTTCATTCTCTCACCGCCTGCCATATATCATTTAAACAGTTCACAATCTCTATCTGCGAAGCACTCCGCAGTATCTCATAGTCCCGCTCTTTCCATTCTCCGTGCGTGTTCCGGTAGGTTATCCGGGTGCTGAGGATATGTATGGTTATCATGCGATTTTGCTCTGCGCTGTAAAACTGAGTTGAGCCTATCTTGATAACAAGTCCTTTCTGAAGGATTGCCCTTTGCAGTTTTCGCATTATGCTGTTTAGATTCATATTATTCTCCTTTATATAATTTTACCTTATTTTGCTGTTCATTTTGTACCCATATTTCTAATAATTCTTCTATTTTTTATTGACTTTCCACGCTTTGCGTGGTATAATATAATCAATATAAGGAAAGGGGATAACGAAAATGACAGTATCTGAAATTAAGAAGATGATTGAAAACACAGAATATAATTTTTACGGACTGAGAGCAGATGACGCCGAATACGAAAGCGGCGATATCGCAAATAGATCACATCAGCTCTATCAGGATCCTGATTTCGATGAGTATGGAGAATTATTATATCCCTACATCGAGGATGGCCCTTATTCCGGTTTCTACGACGCCGGCGAACTGAACGGAACATGCGCAGTAAAATTTGATCCTTGTGATGATGACTCTATCCAGTCTGCAATAGATACCGTATCCAGCTATTGTGGAGACAGAGTATACATTATTGCTGGTGATGACGCATACAACGGCAACGATGTTGATGAAATTATCATCGAGGATGCAGAAGTAATAGGAGAGGTGAAATAATGGCAACGATAAAAGAGATAAGAGATCTTGCAGGAATCTCCAGGGCTGAATTTTCTAGAAAATACAATATCCCAGTCCGTACACTGGAAGACTGGGAAGCAGGAAAAAGGAAGTGCGCGCCATACGTTGCAGACTTGCTCTATAGGGTGGTATCCGAGGACTATCAGAGAAATACAAAAAATGACTGAGATTTTCCTCAGTCATTTTTAAGCATGTGGGGTGGTGTCGTTGTACCCATATTTTATTGTTCTTTCATCATTTCTTGATTGTCAAAAATATTTCCAATGACCTCAATATCCGCATCATCATATTCAACAATGTCATACAGGCTATTGCTTGGTTCCCCGTCCACATACCATATACCTCCGTAAAATTCGATGTTGCCAATCCCTTCGTCCATAGAATTTTCGATTCTTACAATATCATTCTCCCATATCCGACTACCGTGTATGCGATTCTATCCATTTTTCCAGTCCATCCAGTACTTTTTCTCTATCCGTCGGATCACCGCAAGTATACCATATCTCTGTTATCGGTATTGTTACTATTTCCTTGCTGTTATATACCTTGTAACTTTCACCAATTTCACAATCGTTCCAGACATCACCGTTTTCACAGTTTAGTTTCATGTAGCAATGGCCCATGACTTTATGGTTCCAATCTTCCATTTCGTCATACAGGTCAATTAATTTTTTCCTTTCCATATTATTTTACCCTCACTTTACTCATGTCATAGTCAGCGAATTCCATCCACTTTGCATCCTCTTTATACGCTTCCGTCCATCCATTATTAGTATGACCATCTATCTCGTATCCTTCGCCGTTTGCTGTCAGATCATCCAGATCATATCCTGCTTCCAGCAGCTTATTTGCTATTTCTTTTTCATCAGCCATTTCCGGCATCGTAAACACGTTTTCATACTTAACCGGGAAATTTTCCTCCACCCATGCATCTAATTCCTTTTTATTTGCAAACTTTTTTTTCATTTTTGATTCCTCCTGTTTTTTATTTCCTTCTCTTTAACTGTCTTTATTATATCACTTTATAAAGTTACTGTCAAGGATTCTTTTTAAAATTTTCAAATAATTTTTTCTTTTCTTCCTCATCCTCTACATATTGTATCAGGTCTTTGGGCTGCATATCGAGTATGCAACACACTCTATTAATGGTTTCCAGGCTTATATTGGTGTCCTCATTTTTTAGCTTTTTTAACGTGTCCTGGCTTAATATCTTTGTGGTTTTCGCCTTGTATCCATTTATGCCTGCCCTCTCCAGCGCATCACCAATATTAAATCTATATTTTATCATTTCAACCTCTCCTTTCTGGTTTTATAGTATCATATATAATGTCGATAATCAAGAAAAAAATCACTAAAAAAAGTTATAAAAACACTTGACAATAACTTTGAAAAGTGATATTATATAACCATAAGGAACAGGAAAACAAAAACAGTTGAGGAGGACAAGGATATGAAGTATAATATGAGCAAGATCATGAGAAGGGCATGGGAAATTAAGAAAGATGCTGAATGGGAAATACAGCACCAGCTTAGGAATCGGAATATTTTTAGAGAACTCAGGCCGGAAGAAAAGGTGGTTTTTTCTGAGTGTCTGAAAATGGCTTGGGAAGAAGCGAAAAAAGCAGCAGAATACACGGAAAAGTACAAGGTAACAGAGGAAATGGCCGATAGAATGGCCGCCAAGGAAAATGAACTTAAAGGAGAAAAAGTCACTTGGAATATTTGGGCTGGATATGGAATGGTAAGAGCGTATTATAACGTTGCATCTTGGAGCAAGTACCAGAATAGCAAGAAGACCAACTATGTATAATATTATCGGGAAGAAAGTACCAAAATTTTTCCTATTATATTATAATGTATAAGAATTATAAAATAGGAGGAATAAAAAATGACAAAAAGAAACGCAATCGAGTTACTGGAAAAAAGGTATTACGAAAAAGACATGACACAAGAGGAACAAGTTATTCAAGAGGTGAAGTTGTAGAAACAGCAAAATGGTTCCTTGAAAACTATGAGTTTTAATTAAATCTTAGGGAGGAAAAGCAATGTTAAAAGAAAAATTATTGCAAAAAAAGCAGGACACAATTGATAATATGGTGTGGTATGCAAAAATGGTTATGACGGACGAGGATATCAAAAAATTTTCCATCAAACAATTAGAATTAATGTGCGACATTATGAAACGGGCAGAAGAAAATAGGGAAAAAAGAGCTGCATTCTATACGTTAAGCGCATGCGAAGTGTTACAGAAGTCATCCGGGAAAATTGCCTATTTTGAGGATTCAGGAGAGATACACGAGGAAACAGAGGAAGAAGTTCTTCAAGGAGCAGCGGTAGAAATATATAAGGACTATATGAACAAAAAGTAAAGTACTGGTTAGTCTTTCGGACTGGTTGGAAAATGAAAAGAGAGACCAGATGGCCCCTCTTTTCATTTCCTTGACTCGACATTTCTTAACTTAGAAATGACATTTGCGTAATAATTACATAACGCAAATTTGCAAATAACTAAATGCTCTTTTCAACTCAACGTTCCGACATCGGGCGGAACGACTGTACGTAATCCCTTGTATTAAGTACAGTATTATTATAACTCCATATGCCACAAAAAGTCAAGAAGTTTTTGGTTATACTAACTGTATATCTCCGACCGGGGCTATACGAAAATGCTCTTCAGATGCTGCTTAATCACTGCCCTCTGCTCGTCACTCAGCTCCAAGTACTTCTCAATTATTTTCTTATCCATCTCATCTAACTTGAAGTCTTCTGCCAGCTCATCCACGACGCTTTCCGGCGTAGTGGTGAACATGTCTCCTTTGCCCTCCGTGAGCCACAAATAGTTTACATTATATTCACGGCATATTGCCTTTGCCATTTGATCAGTTAATGAGCGTTCCTCATTTTCTATATTTGATATTGCTGTTTTTCCGACTCCTAAAGGCTGACCAAACTTTTCGAGGGTCAGTCCTATTTTTTTTCTTATTTCTCTGACTCTCTTTCCATAGTCCATTGTTACACCTCACTTTCTAATTTCATTATATCACATCAAGGAAAAAAGTCAATAAAAAAAGTTCGCTTTGTGGACGAAAAAGGCTTGACATTTTCCTCTCCATGTACTATAATGTACACATAGAGAACAGAACAAAGGAAAAACAAATTAGGAGGAAAACAGCATGACGAGAGAACAGATTGAATTATTAGATGGAGTAATCATTTCCGAAGAGCAGGTTGAATTGATCGAGCTGAATCCAGAGGTTACTGCCTTTGAGTGCCTTGGAGCATCCGGGTACATGGCAGGATGCAACTGGTATTCGGTAGAGTTTGAAGACGGCGAAAGCATTGACGTATACATGAGATAAGCCGAAACGGTCAGAGATGACCGTCCGTGCCGGGTGCCGCCGGTGCGCTGATGAGGCAGGCAAATAAAAAGAAAGGAGAACCTATATGACGAAGGAAGAACTTGATAATAGGAAGCAGGACGCCGAAGAGTTGGCCGCACTGGTAAAAAAGATCCCGGAAGAAAAGAAGCAGATGGTGTTTGGTCTACTGACAGGGGTTGCGCTCTGCGCGGAGATCGAAAAGAAGAAGACGGCATAAGGAGGGAGACGCATGGCAGAGATAATTGGAAAGCCAGATATCGAAAAGGCCCTGAAGATGCTGGTCTATCTGTACACAGACGGAAGACTGGAAGTGACAGGAATAACACTGAAAGAGCAGGGAGGTGACAAGGATGCATCGGTATTACAGCACACAGCGTCCTATTGTACCTGGAAGCTATCCAGCGCCAGAATGGGTAGACTGTATTATCAACTTTCCGGATCGTATTTTCTGCTCTGAGATCAGGAGGGAAGCCTGGGGATACATAGATTATAGGCAGCCGCTTACAACACAGCAGATCGAAGATTATGAGCTGTTAGAGGGGAGGTGAAGAAGATGAATGATTTTGTACAGTTTACGCCAATTGTGGCAAATAAGGAAAGAACAGAAAAATTCTGGGAAATTCGTAAGGAAAATGAAGAAAAAGGAATTGGAAAAACAGAAATTGTAAATTTGTAATTGGGCCAAGATGCACCGGCGGTGTTGCAGCACCGGCCGGTGCGGTAACCACATTACTCACACTAATGCGGATACAGGAGTATTTTACCATTTCTTCCTGTATTACGCAAGTACAGGAGGAATTTTTTTGTGAGGAAAGATATTAACAAAGAATATGAAAATACGTGGGAAGGAATTGAGAAATTCTTTGCCACGGAAGTGATTGAGCAGAGCAAGAGGAATGCAAAGAGATGGTTTATTGCATGGATCATCACACTGGCTGCTCTGATTTCTACCAATACATATTGGATCTATGTGTTTAATTCTTACGAGTACGTGTCTCAGGACGGTTCCGGAGTTAACAGTATTAATACAGGAAACCAGGAGGACATTAATTATGGGACAAAAAATGAGGATTAAGAAGAATGGGAAAAGCAAAGGAATAAGGAGGAAAAAGAAAAGGAGGTAAAAAAGCGCCTTCTCTGGAAAACTGGCTAAAAAGAAATAATCAAATATTCTATCAGATTGGAGAGAGGATGTATATGGCAAAAATAAGAGGATATGCCGGTTTGGGAGATGACCTTGGAACATTTGTTCCGGAGGAAGAGGCTTTCCAGTACGCCATGCAACGCGTACAATGGAGCGATTACTGGAGAAAAGAGTTTATTGACTGGTTTTATTCTGGCGATTGGGTGCCAGAGGAAAGGGAAGAAGATGAATAAATACGAATTGATGTGGACGAATATGTACATATCGGCAAAAAAGTCAGAAAAGAAGTATTTGGACACAAAACTTGACGATCCCAATTATGCAAAAATAGGAAATGAATATGGAGCGGCAAAAATTGTACTGGATCGTATGAAAGAAGTTGAGGAAGAGGTGAAATCATGGAGGAAGTAAAAGTATATGATGAAAATTACAGTGTCAATCCATTTTCTAATCCTGACGATTTCCAGAAGTTATTTGACATTGGTAAGATGTTTGCGTCTTCCCAGCTGGTACCACAAAACTACCAGAACAAGCCGATGGATTGTGCTATTGCTGTTGATATGGCTAACAGAATAGGAGTGTCGCCCATGATGGTGATGCAAAATCTCTATGTTGTCAAGGGCAAGCCTACATGGAGTGGGCAGGCGTGTATGAGCATGATCCGTGGCTGTAGTGATTTCAAGAATGTTCGTCCGGTATACACAGGGGAAAAAGGAAAAGATTCCTGGGGATGCTATATCAGGGCCGTGGATCGTGAAACGGGAGAAATCATAAAGGGGACAGAAGTTACAATCGAGATGGCAAAAAAAGAGGGCTGGTACTCTAAGCCAGATCGTTACGGAAACGAGACATCGAAATGGCAGACCATTCCAGAACAGATGCTTGCTTATAGGGCTGCTGCATTCTTCGCACGGGTTTATATTCCCAATAGTCTCATGGGGGTATGCGTTGAAGGTGAGCCGGAAGATATGGAACCGGCAAGGGAGGAGGCCACACTTCCTGAAGGAATACCAGAATTGAAAGCAGGTGGACAGAAATGTTTTTGACTGCTGAAAACTATTATTCTCAGGAAGCCAATAAGGAATATTTAAGTGTTTCCCAGTACAAGGATTTTTGCGGGACTATTGGAAGACCGGCATGTGAAGAACAGGCCATGGCTAAGCTTGAAGGAAGATGGGAACAGGAAAAAACAGTATCTATCATGGTTGGCAGCTATGTGGATTCATATTTTGAAGGAACTCTGTATGATTTCAAGGAAAACAATCCGGAAATCTTCACAAAGTCCGGAAAACTAAAAGCCGAATATCAGAAGGCGGAAGAAATTATTGATCGAATCAAGCGGGATACGTTATTCATGTGGTTCATGAGCGGAGAAAAGCAGAAGATATTCACTGCTGAAATGTTTGGTGGGAAATGGAAGGTTAAGTTAGACAGTTATCTTCCAGGGAAATGCATTGTGGACCTTAAAATCATGAAATCGCTTAGAGAAGCACATTACACCAAGGATTATGGAATGATGGATTTTGTAAGCTACTGGGGATATGACATTCAGGCAGCTGTATACCAGGAAATTGTTAGACTTTGCACCGGAGAACGCCTTCCGTTCTATATAGCTGCTGCCAGCAAAGAGAAGGAACCAGACATAGAGATTATCCAGATTCCTCAGGCACAGATAGATGCTCGATTGACAGAGGTTTCCAATAACACAAGGAAAATCCTCATGCTGAAAAATGGTGAGATTGACCCGTTGCGTTGTGAGTGCTGCGATTGGTGCAAACACACAAAAGTTTTGACCAAGGCGATCTTGCCGGACGAATTACTGGGAGAAGTGTGATGAATAAGATGAAATCTATTTTGATGGACACTAAGTATTCTGGATACTGCGCATTTTGCGGGAAACCATTAGGAACGCATACATATCACCACCTTATTTTTGGATCAGACAGGAAAAAGGCTGATGAAGATGGACTGACATTGCCTATCTGTGATGATTGTCACACGCAGAATCCTTTGACGGATCGTATCCATGATAACCGAATGGCAGAAAAACTGTCTAAGATGCTTGGACAGATAGCCCTTGAGAAACACTACGTGGCCACAGGAGCCACAGAACAAGAGGCACGGGAACTATTCCGCAAGCGATACGGAAAATCATTTCTGTGACCTTATAAACCTTATAAACCAACACAGCCGTCTCGTAACTATAAACCGTCTTACATTTTTGTTACACCAGAGATAATATATCACACCAGGCTGGTCAGGCGGCGGCCGGCCGGAAAGGGGAGTAGATGGAATACCATTTTACAATCCATGGAACCCTCCCAGGGTTAAATGACTACTTAAAAGCCGAAAGAAGCTTTTCCCGCGGACACAGCTGCGGAAACGATATGAAGCAGAGATGGCAGCACTACATAGCAGGAGAGATCAGGAACTCGTTAAAACGTCTCAGGATCGAAAAACGTGTAGTATTGCATTATATGTACTACGAGCCGACAAAACGCCGTGATTTGGACAATATAGCAGCTACAGCCCATAAATTTACCCAGGACGCCCTTGTTAAGTGTGGAGTTCTGGAAAATGACGGATGGCGGCAAGTAGTCGGATTTTCCGACAAGTTCGCCGTAGATAAGAAAAATCCGCGCATAGAAGTAACAATCGAGGTGTTAGAGTAATGGAAAATAATTTTTACAACTACGACGGGAAACCTACAGTTAAGTGCCCGATCTGTAATGACAGGGGCTGGATATATTCCAGGACGGAAGGAATATATGAATTTTACAAAATGTGTATCTGCCATCCGCTATACGGAAAGGAAGATGGAAGAAAGATCGGAGAAAGATGGAGGGACTAAACAGAAAGGATCATTAACACATGACTTATGTTGATGCACTCAATAGCTTTTACGATTTGATCCAGTGCAACCAGGTGTCAGCAAACGCACAGTTGCTTTATTATACTCTTTTGCAAATAAACAACAAATGCAGTTGGACGGACTGGTTCCAGCGAACAAATGTAAGCTTGTGCGGAATAATGAATATGGGAGAAAAGGCTATGATGAACGCCAGAAACGAGCTAAAACAGCTTGGTTTGATTGCGTTTGAGACGAGCAAAAAAAGAGGAGAATGCACAAAATATAGTATTTTGTACCATTCAAACGGCAGTACAAACGCAGTACAAACGCAGTACAAACGCAGTACAAACGCAGTACAAACGGCGGACATAAATAGACAAAGACAAAGACAAAGACAAAAGAGTAATACTAACGTATTACCAGAAAATTTTTCTGACCATCCGGTGTTGGATCAGGAAATCAAGAATTTCATTGCGTTTCGAAAGACCATGAAAAAGCCAATGTCTCAGCATGCTATCGAGTTATTGATTAATCACCTGAATCAAATGTCTCCGGATCCGGAAGTGCAGATCAGGATTCTGGAGCAGTCCATTGAGCGAGGATGGACGGGAATATTCCCGCTGAAAGAGACAACGCAGGTGTCGAAAGAAACGAATGAAGATTTGCTAAGGAGGTGGGCAAGTGAATAGACAGGAATTTGCGACAATTGTGGAGGTTCTGCATCTGGCATATGGTGATGATGCTATATTGCAAGACGAAAAGACACTGGATCTTTGGTACGGCTTTCTGAAAGATATTGATTATGCTGTATGTAAAAATGCGGTCATGAGGATCATAAGCACGTCAAAATGGCCGCCAAAAATTGCGGAGATCAGGGAGGCAGCTGTGCAGATTGTGACTGTGCGGACGGATGCGGATTGGTCTGAGGCATGGAGCAAAGTGATCCGTTCCATCGGTAGATTTGGCCAAAACCGGCAGGAAGAGGCACTTGAATACATGGGAGAGGATGCCGCCAGAATCGTCAAGCGTATGGGATGGAAAAATATATGCATGTCAGAAAATATAAGCGTGGAACGTTCTAATTTCCGCCAAGCGTTTGAGAACGAAAGGAATAGCAGCAATACACTGAATCAGATTCCGGTCATAGTGAAGAAAGATATGATGCTTCTTGCGGATAAAGTGGCACGGATAGAGAGAGGGGATGACAAGAGTGATCGGAGACGGGACGATACGCAATAAGGACAATGGCAGACCATGGATAACCAACCGGTTCCCGCCAGTACAGCCAGGAGGGAAGAATTTTAGCATCGACGTGACGATATTGTTAAGATCGGGCGGAAGAATGAAAGCCATATATGATTACCGGACGAAACAATGGAAAAGCGCCCACGATTACGGAACGATAATCAGGGGTGCCACGGTGAAAGGATGGAGAATATGAGCGAAGAAAGAAAGAAAATGACAGAAGAAGACAAAGAGCAGGTGAAATACCTGGAAGAATGGGCTGCGAAGCATCCAAAAGGATAACAAGCAGGGTTGGGTGGCTCACCTTTTCCAGAGATTTTTAAGGAGGGAGTGAGAAGTGAAATACATAGCATCATGGAGTGGAGGAAAGGACAGCACGGCAAGTATTATTCTTGCGCATGAGAATAATGAGCCGCTTGATCTGATTATTTTCTCCGAAGTCATGTTTGATGAAAATATCAGCGGGGAACAGCCGGAACATATTGACTTTATAAAGAATAAGGCAATTCCGGTATTTGAGAGTTGGGGGTATGAAGTGAAGATACTTCATGCAAAACTGAACTATATGGACATATTTATGAGAAAACCAACACGAGGTAAGCATTTTGGAACTAGAAAAATAACAGGGTTTCCCATGTCTGGCAAGTGTCAAATAAATAGGAGCGTTAAGGTTCAGCCGATAAAAGATTTTCTAAAAACAGTTGGGGAAGAATTTACACAGTATATTGGAATTGCCATAGACGAGCCTGTGCGAATGGAGAGGGTTGCCAACGCAGGAAACCAAGTATCTTTGCTAGAAAAATACGAATACACAGAACAGATGGCTTTTGGCCTTTGCAAAAAATACGACTTACTGTCTCCGATTTACGAATTTGCTCCACGAGGAGGCTGTTGGTTTTGCCCGAATGCCAAATATGCAGAATTGAAGCACTTACGAACGAATTATCGTAATTTGTGGGACAAACTACTGGAATTAGAGAATGAACCGAATTTAATCGGCAATATGTGGAATACACTCACCAAAACCAAAATCCACGATTGGGAAGAACGGTTTTATTGGGAAGAAAGACAGATGAACATATTTGATTTTATGGAAAGCGAATGATTATATGAATAGAGCGGAGAGAAGAAGACAAGGCCGGGAGGCGGAAACAGCGCCGACCTACAAGCTTACGGCTGAAGACCTCAAGCGGATTAGGCAGCAGGAATTTGACCGGGCGCGGAAGCTTCTGTCGGATACCAACACCAAAGTAGCCGCAGACATCATGCGAATGATGCTTGTGATTCCGGTGAATGTCCTGGTGTCGGATTACTGGCAGAAGACAGCACGAACAAGGATCCCGAAATTCGTGGAGGATTGCATGAGCCTGTATAAGGCATGGGAGACTGGTGCGGTGGATATGGAGGACATGCAAAAGCTGGCGGAGGAATATTCCGGAATCCGGCTGCTGGACGATGATACGCCGGTGGGACGTGCCACGAAGAGAGGGGAGAACAGAAGATGACAAGAAGAGAATCAGCCATTATATCGGCATATACAGGATTCATGATCACGAAAGATTTTTCGGACGTACATGCATACATCGAGGAAAAAATGGGAAGACCTGTTTTTACTCACGAATTACCTATAATTGGAGAAGAAAAAATTAGAGAGCTGGCACGGGAAGACCTTATGAAAATTATAGAGGAGATTGAGGAATGAGTGAATTAGAGAAGATTTCGGAAGAGATAGAAGAATTAAGAGGGCAAGTCGGAAGTGAGTGTACGTCAGAAGATTATTATATGAAAAAATCGTGGGAATGTTGCCTAGGTCTCGTTGGAAAAATCATCCGCAAGCACCTGAATGACGGCTGGATTTCGGTTGAGGATCGGCTGCCGGAAGATGATGTTGATGTACTTGTTACATATGCAGATATTGATGATGAAGAAGATGCCGACATTACTATAACAACATATGGAAATGCACATTTAGGGGGGCATAAATTGGATTTCAAAGAGTGGAGAAGCCCATTTGAGTATTTTAAAGGTAACTATAAAGTGATGGCCTGGCAGTATCTTCCAGAGCCGTACCGCCCGGAAAGGAGCGAGGAAGAATGACGGAGAATCGAGTTTTAATTAAAACACCAGAAGAAGCAATCGAAACAATAAAATCAAATATGCCTACAAGCGCGTATCAGATGTTGAGAGAGTCACTTGAAATGGCAATTACCGCTCTCAAAGAAGTCCAGCAGTACCGGGAAATCGGAACCGTGGAAGAGTGCCGGGAAGCAGTGGAGAAGCGGAAGCCGAAGAAACCAAAAGATAGTCTTAAAATCAATCCAGTGATTGATGGTAATGGGGCCTATGTAGATGCTGATATGACCGTGTATCTTCTTTGTCCGAATTGCGGTGAAATGATTGGAATAGATGAAAGTTGCGATAAATTTTGTCGTGAGTGCGGACAGGCCATTGATGAGAATTTGGAGGGAATGGAAGATGAGTGAAATTAAGTTGAAGCCGTGTCCGTTCTGCGGTGGTGAGGCGGTAATTCATGTTGGAGAAGGCGTATGCGTTGTATGCAGAGAGTGCGGGTGCCGCACAATAAGCCTTGTAGATGGGAATTCGCAAGGAAAGCCGCATGGAGGCGCAATATACAGAGTGATAGATAAGTGGAACAGGAGGGCTGACAATGAGTGATGATTTAATTAGCCGGAAAGCGGTTATTAAAGCCGTAGATAGGCATACGATGGAAGACGGAACACTGGATGATGATATTTCTGTAATTCTGGAGGAAGTAGAGACAGCTTTTGACAAAGAAAAAGTAAAGGAGGAATTGACTGCGGGTAAATTTATAATCATAGGGGGCGATGCCGTCGGCGAATCTGTAAGTATTAGGATTGATAGGGCTATTGAGATTGTCGAGAAAGGAGGGATTGAATGAACATAAATGAAATTAGACAAAAATTAAAAGATGCTTGCGAAAACACAGACTGCGAAAAATGTGTATTGTATGGACATATATGTAATCGCAGAGGATACTTTTGGGAAGAAGCAGACCACATAACAGATGATAGGATACTTGATGCGTATAAAACATATTTTTTTCTCAAAGATAAGGGCCCTAGGACTTTGAAAGAATCAATAAGATTCTTGAAGAGAATAGGATCAATACCAGAAAACGATGGAAAAGACGATGCCAACAAGCCGATCCTCTCCCGTGTGCCATCCGCAGGAATCTATTACATAGCGGAGGCAAGAGCCTATGGGTGCAAAAAATATCCAGAGGATAGTTGGAAAGCAATCGACGCACAGAGGCATTTTGAAGCAGCACTTCGGCACATAGAGCGGATGCGAAATAATTATAAGGCTGTGGATCCAGAAAGCGGATTGGAGCATATTAAGCATGCACTATGTGATCTAGCGTTTGTGGCGGCAAAGATGGAGGAGGAAAAATGAAAGAATTAATAGGAAATGAACTAGAATATATAGTTAAAAAAATAGATGATAAAACGGTTATGCACATAGGAAGCCAATCTAGTTTTATTTTTGTAGGAAACAAAGAAGCATATAGGAAAGATATTGAAAAAATATCTAAAGAATTAATTGGTACAGCAAAACGAATACGAGAAAAAAACCTAAAGTATATGGAAACTCTGGTTGGAAAACTTTTTGATCCAAAGTCTGGGAAAAAAGAAATCAATGAGACAAAAATGAAGCTACAGGGATGCTATGAGAATTTGAGTGGATTAAAAAAATACATTCAAAATTTTAAGCCGGTCATGTATAGGAGAGTAATTGATATGTATCCAAGAATACAAAATGACGGAATCATAATAATTATAGAAGGCGAAGAAATTGGAAAATATTGGACAAGGAAAGAATATGATGAGGATAAAAAATGAGTGCAAGGAATACATATCTTAAAGACTATGGGATTACAGAGATCGATACCAACAAAATATTATCGTTTTGCCGGTCCGCTACTGGATATGATCAGCAATTAATCCTACAGGCAGCGCAAGAGGTATATCCGGAGATTGCACCATACTTGTTTGCAAATTTGACAACAGGACTCGGATACGATCGCATGGGAAACATACCGATGCAGCGGAAGGATTTCCAGGGATATCGTCGAAAGACGATAGAGACGTATAACAGGTACATGATACTGAATGGGAAGCAGATTGTGTGAGGTGATACAGTGAGAGAAATATTATTTCGTGGTAAATGGCTTGGCAATGGAGAATGGGTAGAAGGTTATTATTGCAAAATATCTGAAACAACTTACGCTTTTGCGGAGGATTATGAAAGAAATCCAATCCCTGTACATCATTATATTCTGCAAGAAGTTATGACAGACTGGGGATTACCAAACAGGTTCAACCAGTATGAAGTTGACCCAGAAACCCTCTGCCAGTACACCGAACTGAAAGACAAGACAAAAAATAGAGGGCCTAAGCCCCCTATTTTTTTGATGTATGCATTATTTAAAAAAAACTTGTTTCAATCCACACCGGCCGAAGCCGGTGACATAAAATGATACACGCATCATTAAAAAAATTATTATTTCAATCCGCACCGGTATTACCGGAGACAATGTTATTATAAAACATTGTAGGTATAAAGTCAACTATGCAATTACAATTTTCTGACCCACGTTGATAACATCAGGGTTCTGGATGCCATTTACGGCTGCCAGATGTTGGTAGGTTGTACCATACTTGGCCGCGATTCCGGACAGTGTGTCACCTGGCTGTACCGTGTAGACGGTCTGTGAATCCTCGTAGGAGTAGTCTACACCGGCAAGACGGCACTCATGCGTCCAGTCGTAATCCGAAAAACGTACCGGCTCGATGGTATGCATCTCGGTCGGGATGTGGAGAAATGTTCCGTCCCCACGGTCGATTCCGACATGCCCAGGCTTGTAACACAGCCATCCTTCTTTGCCATCCTTCATGTTTGTGGTCTTTTTCGTCCCGTCCTCGTACAGCTTTCCAGAGTATACATCCGGGATCCCTGCGCACTCGCAGACAAAACCGGAGCAGTCGTACAGTTTCTTGCCACGGCAGTACTTTACAATTTCCTCCTTCATTGCTGCTGAGTACCGTGCAAAGTAATCCGGGTATGCCGCAAACATGGATCGAACGAAAGAATCTGTCCCTGTCTCTCCCTTGGCCCCGTAAAGGTATGCGTATTTTTCTCTGTTGTTGTACATCTCCAATGCTCTTGCGCTTACTTCTTTTCCTGTATACATATTATTTTCTCCTTTAAAAAAATTATTTTAAATTATTTAGTTTTAATTGCAATAATTCTTCTTCGAGTTTGGAAACTCTATTCATAAGTAACTGAATCATGTAGGTATTTGGTGCATCCATTCCACCGATTGCCAGGTACCTGATCCCCTTCCCGTCCACAGAATACAGACCGATGTCCGCCGGATCGAATCCGGCAACAGTCAGGGCGTCCTCGATGTTGTTCGCAGAGTAGCCAAACTGTAGTTTATTGGTACCCTCCTTATAGCGAAAATAGATCGGATTCACAGCCCGGAAGAAGGTTTCCATCTGCTTGTCAAAAGCCTTGATATCCTTCTTCAGACTCTCGTCTGATCCGGTACTAAGTGTTCCTCCTTCCACGGTCAATGTATCGTATCCTGTACATCTTAAGCGGACGGAATAGTCTCCCGTATCCCCATTGTAATGCCAGTCCATGTATGGTGTCGGGCTCTGTGTCGGGTCTCCGTATATCTCCAACCCACCGGCGGAAATGAACTGAAATGCATAACCTTGGCTGTTAAACATATACCAGTGGTCTCCATACAGTTCTGTTCTTGCCCCTCCGTGTGCGGTATCACCAAACGCCTGGTGACCATCGTGAAAAAGCTGGAATGTAGCTCCTGTGGTGTCTGTATAGCTTGGAGAATTAGCCGCAAGGAATACATCTCCGTCGGACTTAATGATGCTATATCCGTTATTCTGATCCGTATTATCCGACCACAAATAATTCTGGTAGATATTCCATTGCGCTATTTTTGCCCGCAATGCGTATAGGTCTTCGATGTAGATTTGCTCGGCTCCTATGGTCTTCGCAATTATGTTTCCACCATTGATCTGTACAGCCCCGGCCGGTTTCCATGGACCTGCCTCTTTCTCTGCGCTATCGACTTCCTCGATCTGGAAACAGTCAAAGTATACGATTGCATTAGTGTCTACATCTACACGCAAGGAGATATACGGAAATTGCTCTTGTGCCGTAAACGACACTTGCATACGTTTCCACACTCCAACTTCAGCGTTCATGCTGTTGTTTGCTGGCCAGTTGACCGGGTTACTGTCTTTTCCATAGTGCTCTACTATGTATAGCTGGCATGGAACTGTACGTCCGGCATGGTTAGGCGGTATTGTCATATAGCAAGATGCAATATAGGTTTTCCCTGGTCGCACTGGTATACACCCATATCCATTGCTCTCATCACCGAGGTATATATAATTGTCACCGTCTCCCGTCGTAACTACACGCATACACTTGTTACCATACAAGGCTTTAACGCCGGACTGGCTGTCTGCGCTATAATCTCCGGATGATATGATACTGGTTCCTGCCCCGCCGTGATTGTACGATATTTTCATCGGGTCTGCCTGCTCAAAATCGTCATACGGCGTTGTATACAGGTTAGCTCCCATACCTGCTCTTAAAACTCCAATTTCCATCGAGTTAGCTTTTGCAAATTCCATATTAATGTATACTTTTCCATTTTCAAGATAGATTCCTTGGTCTTGACCATTATTTGTAAGAATATTAAATACTTCTTTTTGAGTCAAGTTTCCAATATCCTTTAAAACTGCAACGCTCTGTGTATCCAGCATTGTTGTGGTTCCACCAGCAGCATACATGGAAATCTTTATACTCTGAGCATCTTTTGATGGAGTATATACTTTCGATGATTCATTTGATGATGATGTGTATTTAGTTGTATATGAACTTCCATTTGTTGTTTCTTCTATTTTGATTCTTCCAGAATAAGCAGTTCTTGTAGCACTACTTCCATCACGATAATATAGATTGATTGTTATTGTAGATGGATATAGTCCATCATTGGCATCTTTTTTTATAACATTAGTTGACAATCCTATAAAATATGTTCTTCCTGCCGCTCCAGTATCTCCTGTTTCTCCTTTGATTTTTGACCATGTATACTTTCCAACTGTAGTACTATCCTCTTGCGTAAAGTCTACATATTGTCCAATATAACTGCCTGGAGTTTCACCATTGTTTGCTGTGAATGTATTTCCTCCATCATTGGAATACTTAATGTGCAAATAAGAGGTTTGTCCATTCTCTCCATTTGTACCTGGTATTCCGTTTTCTCCCTTTGCTCCTTGTAACCCCTCGAAGCGGCTCCAAGTATATTTCGTATAGTCTGTGCTGTCCGACTGCGTAAAATCTACATATGTACCAATATACGTGGACGGGGTTTCCGTCATTGGATTTCCATTAGCGTTGGCAGAATACTTAATATGGAAATACGACGTTTTCCCATCTTGACCAGCTGGCCCTTGTGGCCCTTGCGCTCCTGTTTCCCCTGCCGGGCCAGGGATCCCCTGCTCCCCCTGTGCCCCCTGGGTTCCGTCCAGACCAGGCTGTCCTTGCTTTTGTTTTACAACAGAGAACCGTTTTGTAGCCTTTAATGCGCCTGAAAAATGTGATGCCGTAATATCTACCCATCCACTATCTTCGGATAATCCGGTTATTGTATAGGTACGAGTGGATAAATTCCAATTTCCAGTAACCGAAGAACTTTTGGAAATACTATAGGACGCTTGACTGGAAATATCATTGCTGCCGAAAAATACAGTTGCAATTGTTTTACATTCTGGGAAAGTGCTGTAGTTTCCATTCGCGTCTGTTGGGATCCCCTGATAGTCATTCGAAAGTGATACGCTTAATAATTTTGCGTTTTTAGCTTCTTCCAGCGCTTCATTGGCAACTGTATCATCCGTGTATTTACTTGCCCTCTCCCAGTCAGAAGAAACATAGGCACCAGACTGCCTTGATTTAATGCATCGCATAACATCGCCAGACGGTCCCTGCGTCCATAGATCACCAGTATCATAGGGAGGAACTGGAGTAGAAATAAATACTCTTCTCTTCGCGTCTGCTGTGTCCTGTGCGTTTTGCGCGGATGCAAGAGCCTTGGTGACTGCCGTATCTTCTACATAATCCCAAGTATATACATTACCTATTTTTGCCCATCTATAGGCCTGGCCTCCTGATTCTTCATTATCAACAACATAGAATAAGTCTCCAAGATGTTGCTCTTTTTCTGTGCCTGTAGTCCATTCTGAGGCCGGATAATTTGTTGTTGTAGGAATGTAATCATAGAACCAGGTCATGATCTGTCCGTCTATCTGGGCTTGTAATTGAGCAATTTCAGGAGTGTACACAGAATCAACAAAATTACTTACCGATTCGGCAGCATGTTCCTGAGCAATTTCTTCTACTGTCTTTCCAGATATTTCCAGGCTTTCTACTTTGAACCGGATAGCACCCGTTTCCGCATCAATATAAGCAGTCTGATTTCCGTCAGCGTCTTCAATGATAAGGGTTCCTCCTACTCCCCAATCAAAATTAATTCCTATGGTAGTCATTATTTTTGCGATTACTTCTCCATTAACGGTTATTCCGGCATTCCATGTTTTCCCTCCGTCTGTCGATACAGTGAGTGTTTCTGCCGTCATTTTCCAAACAATGGAGGATTCTCCAAGGGTCGGCTTATTATGCATATAGAAAATGGTACTTCCGTCCGGTTGTTCTTCTTCTGTCGTATACAGTCCTGATGCATTGGCCACTTGCTGAGAAAGCTGTTCCATCGCTTTTTCCCATTGGGTCTTTTGCTTAATAAGGTCCTTTTTTACTTTTTTATATACCTGAGACGAATTACTTACATAAGAAGCAGCATTTCTTTCTGGAGTTTCTGTATCATTAGCAATACTGCTTCCTCCCAAATAAGAGAACGTATGATCCGTTACAAATGATTGATAGATATTGTCTTTTCTGTCTACAATCGCAACCATATCCATGAATTCAAGCGATGGAGCAGGAGAAAAATCACCAGAAAATGGTCTGATAGTAACTCCATTCAGTGACTGACCTATGATCGTTATTGCCTGTTCTTCATTACCAAGAATAAGTGGATTATCAATCTGTATTGCGTAATCGTCAGTACCATAAATCAAGGTTGTTTCTCCTTCAGAGTCCTCCCCTTCCACAGCGGTCGCAATACCGGTTATTGTAACATCATCAGTCGCAATATCCGGCGAATTTGTATAATCATACAAAACATAGTAAGACAATGACTCCCCAAATTCTCCACCGGAAAGGATCTCTGCCAATCCATCTTTGAAAGTTCCACCAGATATGGAATCGTTTATCACTTCCTCTAACATTCCGGCAGATATATTCGCATCATGGTCAAATGGTGAGAAATCATAAGACCTTATTATTAGTCCCCCATTTGCGTCTATCAGTGCATTGCCTGCTGCAATCTGCGCTATGTATCCAGCCACCTCACGTCCCGTCATTGTTTCCGGTTTATTTTGCACGACGTAATTATCATTTTTGAATGATGGACTTCCATTTGCCAATGAAAAATACGTACACAACTCATTCCAAAGCTGCTGTAAGGCAACTGGAAAACTTAATTTAGATGTAAAATCTGAGTCGAGTTTGTACATATTGTCATATGCATTAATTTCCAGAGCATCACCAGGGGAAACTGAATCAATTACTGTAAAAGTTCCTTCTAAAATTCGCTCCTTGTTTCCATTTGGCAAATCAGCTTCTGTATACAATACAATTTTAGCGCCAAAGAAATCATACAAAGAGTATCGATCATCGTGGTTATCCAGATTAATCGTAATCTGTTTGGAAACGGCGGATCCCAGAGGAAAACCTCCACCACCTGACTGCGAAAAAGAATTTCCATCCGCGTAAAAGTCCTGCTCGCTGTCAAAAATTAATTCCGTCTTGTCTGCCAAGGTACATTTTGCATATGTATAAAATGGTCCTCCTGCTCTTTCTATTTTTTTAAATTCGTTGCTTACATTTTTCATATTCACACCTACACAGGATTAATTGCTGTAACCTGGAAACTAAGTTCACTTACTCTTTCTTCTCCATCATTTAAACGGTAGAATGGGGGGTCAATATTTGCTACATAAAAATCTCCCCACTTCCATGTGCATGTTATGATGTCAAAATAGTAGAACTGGAAACTCGATTTTCCAAGTACTCGCTTAATTATGTTACTGGCAACACTTGCCTTTAAGTCTGTCCATTTCAAGTTATATGCAGCTACAGTAAACATTGGAGTGTTTATCATGTTTCCTCTTTGTGTTCTCCCTGAATTATCAGTCGACGTTGTAGCAAATGCTGGTACATATCCATCTTCATCTGGATCAGGTGCTGTGTAATCGCCAAAAATAAGATGATTCTGATTCATTCTATCCACCTCCTACGCCAGTTCAAAAGGATTTCTTCCAGTCTGTACGCGTTGCATCTTCGCTTCATCAATCATCATTCGGAAAAGTTCCTTTCTTCCAACTTTGGCTACCACTTCATATTTGTTTCCGCTGCCGCCAGATTCTTCACGGACAATTTTTCGAATAAGGCTTTCTGGTGCCTCAATATTATTCCCATGCGTTTGATCTCCCAATACAGCCATAAATTCTTTGTTTGGAGGAATTACAGCACCAGATGCAAGACAAGGTATTTGGCCAATCGTCGGTATATTTATACCTGGAAGTTTATTCGCACCACTAATTATTGTATTAATTCCGCTTATTGCTCCATTAATCAATCGTATAATAGAATTAATTGGATTTCTAACTATAGATACCAGAGATCCGAATATAGATGAAAATATTTGTCTAACTCCTTGCCAAGCCCGCTCCCAATCTCCAGTAAAAATTCCGACAATAAAATCGATTACACCCGATAGTGCATCCAAAATATTGTTTGCTGCTTCGAAAAAGAAACCTACAAAATCTATCACTATATCTCCAAGAGACTCGACTATTGGTGCTATGATTGGAATTACATTTTCCACAATCCATTGGATTATTGGTTGTAAAATATCTTCCCACAAAAATTTTAGAATATCTATTATTTGCCCCATAACTTTCAGAAATTTATTAACAAATTCTGTAATTGGACCGTCGATTAATTCTTTTATTTTGTCAGCCCATCGATCAAGTATAGGTGCTATGTATTCGTTATATGCCGATAAAAAGCTATGATATATATCGCTTATTCCTGATACTACTGAATCTACGAAAGGTTTTATTTTAGAGTCATAAAACTCTATAATCTTATCCCCAGTTTCATTTAAGAAATCTTCGAACGCTTGCGCTATTTCTTGAATCGGTGCTATTGTATTTAAAACAGCTTCTTTAATTAATTCTTTATTTTCAATCCATGGCTGAGTTATAAGATAAATATTATCTCGTATCATTCTTGCCAAAACTTCCATGGCAAGCATTCCGATAGAACTAAAGATTCCGATTATATTTCCTGTTAGATTTTGTGCCAATTGAGAAGAAAAAATACCAGAAAATATATCAGCATATACCTGGGCAGACAATCCTAACTGATTCAGTATTTCATCTCCTATATTAAACATAGAAATCAGAAATTTCTTTATTCTATCCACATTCCTCGAGAGATAAGACTCAATTCCTCCAACAAGATTAACCGCAATAGAAAGACCAATACTTGTTGCTGCACCAACTATTCTGCCCAAATTGTAAATAAAACTTTTTACAAACTTAGAAGCCGCTGCTTGCACACCTGGATCTGTAAATATTTCCTTTAATGAATTTCCGATGGATCGCAAATCAGATTGAAGTTCTTCCAAAAGCGGCTTGTAATCTCCAAGTCCGTCCCAGAATCCAGACATGAAAATATCTCGTATTTTTTTCAGCTTATCTAATACAGAATCTAATAATGATGCAAACTTATTGTCAATTGGTACTTCCTCAAATAAGGGCCCTTCACTGCTTCCTACAGGGTTTCCAGAAGATCCAGGCCTTCCGGATCCTCCGCTTCCACCTCCAGTCGGATTTCCTGATTCCGCATTTTCCTGGCTATACCTATTAATATCATCCAGAGGGGAAAGATATCGTTCCGCTTCTTCTCTTGCTTCTTTTGTTGCATCAGCGTCATCTTTCGTACTATCTGCCAAATCCTCTGCGCTTCCAGCAGTATCTTGTAAACTCGCGGCATAATCTTTTTGTACAGCTACAGCCCGTGTATATGTGCTCTTCCCGGAAAGAAACGCAAAGAACATACTCACATAGCTTGCGGCTATAGAAATCATGTCGATAAACTTGGAAAGAATAGGAGCTATTACATCCAATATAGGTGCAAAAGCAGTAGCAAGACTGTTTTTTAAGCGTTCCAGGCTGCTCCATAGCATAGAAATACTATTATTTGTGCTGCCGGAATATTGCGCAAGGTTCGTAAACCCTTCTTTCATGGCGTTCATAACACCAGAGATGGCCTGGAATGCAAAGCTATATAAAACACTCATTCCAAGCATCTTTCCAATTCCAAAACTAGCTTTGTTAGATGCCTTAGCAGTATTTGTCAAAGATTTTGCAACTTTATTTCCGCTTGCACTAGTCTTTTCCTGGGCCGTATCTGTTTTCAGCAGAGAATTCTTATAATCTTCTACTTGTCCTTTTATCGAAGAATAAGAAGTTCCAAGACGATTATTGATGTCGTAAAGCTTTCGCTCAGCCGCCGCAAGTTTTTCCATATCTGCTGCAGCCTCTTTTGTTTTACTTCCATATGTAAAGGCTTTTCCGGTATCTTCTAAGTCTTTAAGTTCGCCTTCCGCATACCGAATACTATTTGCAAGCTCATCAATATCATATTGATATCTTTTATATTGCTTACTATTTTCGCTTCCACCCATAGCAACAAATTTTTCCTGCGCTGCAATGAGATCATTCATGCGTTTTGTAGCAGAATCAATATGATTTTGTATCTCTTTGTATTCAGAAGTAGGAATTTTTTGGTTTCCATACTCTGATACTTTCTTTTTTAATTCATCTACCTTTTTGCTTTGTGCTGCAAATTCATTATTGAGTCTTGAAAATGCATCAACTTGCTTGTTTAAAGCAGTTTTTGCCTTTGTACCAAGATCATTGACTGAGGCGGCCATTCTGCGAACAGCAGTCTCAACCTCTTTGCTTCCGGCTTTCATGCCGTCAGCATTTATTTCTGTATCAATCAAAATTGTACCGTCCGCTTGCGGCATGTAATCCCTCCTGAAAGGCTCTGCGTCTTGCGTCCGGCTCTATTTCTTTTTCAATCCAAAAAGTTCCCTGAGAGCGTCTTTTTCTTCCTCACTACGCTCTATTCTTCTTGCTTTCAAGTCAACAAGATGTTTGTTATTACGGTAAAATTCCTGCTCCCACTCCTCCAGTTTCTTTCCCCGGCGCTTTTTATCCCGTATGCTTACTACTGTGGAAAAAGTGCTTTCTCCAATCTCCATGTAAAGCCCAAAGAACGTCCACCAGTGCATATACTTTACAGAGCGAACATCTATTTTTACTGACTTATTTATTGCTGGAACTATCAGGGGAGCGTCATGCTCCCAGTCCATTGTCCGGGGCTTTGGCTTTCCGTCATCTTTTATCCCGCAGTCAATAAAATCACAGGCTTTTTCAGCAGCTTCTTTCCAATCACGGGGAGGCATAGAATCAAAATCTATGTACAGAATTTGCAGCATAGTCATTACTTTTTCCTGCTGCATTTCTTCTTGTGACATTCCAGGTTCAAAAATATCCGGGTCATTCATAGCTGCCAGTATATCCAAAATCACCCGGTAATCGGTTCGGATTTTACAATCAGTTCCGCCGACATTAAGAGAAGTAGGGAGCTTCCAGGCGTACATTATTTATGGTACTTGGCCACATACTTGTTCATGCGCCGCTGTACCCGTTTTGTTCTGATAGACAATTCCTTTTCAATAACTTTTGCAATGGAACCAAGGACGTTCTCAATAAATAGTTCTCCAGAAGCAAGAGCAGAGAACGGACCCATAATAGAAAAGAAAGCGTCTCCAGCGTCTCCGCCAATAAGATAAGACATCTTCTCCACCATCTGGCTTTCTGCTTCCTGCATTGCCTTTTCAGAGTCTTCCGGGAGAGAAAAATTATTGAAAAAGTCCACGACTTCCTCGTACCGCTTTACAATATTGGTATCAGAAGGGCGGAACTCAAATTCTCCAAGCTTCTTCCCTCTTTTATTTACAATGTCATAGACTTTACTGCCATCATCAACGACAATGACATTGTTCTGTTGCTGCGGTTTTGCTAATTTATTGCTCATACTACCCTCCTGTTATGAAAGAGATTCCTCTGCAGGAATAGTACCTTCTGTAAATTTTGGAGCTCCGGAAGCCAGAGAAGCTGCCGTGACATATCCTTTTGTACGCTTACCATCCTCAGACACCTGAAATGGGATATTCAAACCGGCAGTATCACCGCCATAACTCTGTGGCTTAACAATAACTTCCTGTACATATGCCAGATGGTTTGTAGCGCCTGTATCCTCTACAATAACCTCGAGCATAAGTGTTTTGCAGGCATCGCCTTTCTTTCTGTCAAGAGCAATATCACGAATTATAGGATAGAGTTTCTTTTCGGGGTCCGCATAGAACGGGTCTGCGTCCATAGTAGGCTCATATCCGTTGTCTTTCGTCTTTGTCTGGCCCAAGATATTCTTAAGCGTTTCCATATCTGGATTCAGTTCATTAGACATTTCCTCAATATCGTCACCGATAATCTCCCATGTCGCTGATGAAATTATCCTTTTAAAACTGTAATCAAGATAATGTGCTAATGCTTCACGATTTAATTTCATAGCTTATCTTCCTTTCATTTATTTCTGTAAAATATATTTCTGTATCTGAGCGCAAGACTGATTACCCAGTCCTGCACATTTCCTTCTGATGTGCTATCCAGATACGCCGGTGTCTGCCGGGAAATCTCTGTGATCTCTCTCCCTTCCGTCAATTCTGGATATGCAGGTAATTTCTGTGTTTCTCCGTCTATTGTTACAGGCTGCTTCTCAAGCCATTTTCCCAGCTTGTCCAGAAATTCCTTAATGTCAATTTTAGAATTCTGTGAATCTGCCGCAGTCCGGTATACCACATAAAACGGATAATTGCATACCTGATTCACTTTTCCGGTCACTGATATTGTTTCCGTAGCAATCACTGCGCCGGATATCGGGTAAAAAGATATTCCGGAATCTTCTTCCAGAGTAGAAAATTTGATATTCTCACCTTCCAGAAGCCCAGGGAATGAGTTCAGAAGGTCTTTTAATGCATTTGTTACAATGTCATAACCGTCAACATCATATCTGACCGGTTTATTGTTTACCGCCTCCGGCAATTCGCTTCACTCCCCTCACCCACGCTTTACCATGTGCTTCTTTTGCTGTATCGAACCAGTGTGGTGTAGCTTTTGGGTTGCCATATGTCAATGGACGTTCCGTAACAACCTTTTTTGCTCCCTTTCTCGCCCACGGAGAACCTGTCACCGGATCAACCATCACTTTTCCTTCGTATAGGAAACGGCCTTGCGGTGGCGCACCGGCAACAACCTTCCCGGTTCCTTGCAACGCTGCGCTTCTCATTCTTGTGAGATTTACAAATATTCCATCTCTATGCGGCATATACGGAACCATGTCATTCATTACCTGTCCGTCAAGCCAGAACTGCGCTTCCTGGAACTGTTTCTCAAACCGGTTTAGACTTACATCTGCCTTTATATCGCCGCTCACGATAGAGAATCCGGGGAAGTGGAATGTTTTACTTGCCATATCATGCACCACCAATCTCAAAGTGAGGAATCAGAGTATACGGGCCGCCCACATTAGTTATCAGAAATACATAATCATGTCGCTTGTTGATATAATCGTAGAATCCGCCATTTACCCGGTCTGTATAGTCAGAATCCTTTATCGGGTCTATAGAGTATTCACCTTCCATGAAAAAATCACCAGAATCAAAGGTAATGCTTTCTGAAAGTTCATCATTCGGCTGCTGTTCCCATTCTTTCGGCGGCAGCCACGGAAGACTTCCAATAATTTTCTTTCCATCGTCAATATGGTATTTGATATGCAGCTTCGCCGTATCTGCACTGTCAAGTCCGGTCTTTGCGATATTGGCAGCCTTATCTACAATCAGGTCGACTCCATATAAAACATGAGGATACCAGTATATTTCGCCGGTCTGGTCAGTATATTTGTTAAATATCGTGACTACCTTGTTATACATTGGTATCCTCTCCTTTTTTCTACCAAAACTCTTTTCCGCATTTCGCACATTTCCAAATATGATGTGTTTTATATCTTCCGGGAGCAATATCATCAAGAATCGTTCTGGAATAGATTTTCTTTTCATGCTTACAAAACAATCTTTTGAAAAAATTTTTAAATACCTGCATAGAGCAAACAAATTCCTTTCTTATCTGTCACGCCGGACAGATATTCGGTTGCAACCTGATACAGCAATACGCTTTCGACTTTCTTATCAACTGCAGCCTGGCCGTAGATACTTTCTGTTCCTCCGGAGCTTCCAGTAGCAAAAGAAATACTTTCAGAACCGGAAGAAATAGAGGAGACAGCTTTGCTTACCACTGTTCCATCCTCTCTCGTTACGGTTCCAACAGATTCCATAGACGATTTCTTAATCTGGTCTATCTGGTACAGTACTTCAGCCACCGCACATACAGCCTTTTTTACCTTTGTAACGGCTCTTTCTTCCTCCGGGAATCCATTTACCAGTCTGTCAAAAGTAATAGAATCTATGCGGTCACTGGCACGTTCAGCATACTTCGGGAAGTCATCTTCCGGCACGGTATCGCCGTAATATTTTTCTGTATAGAATTGATAATCAGCGTATGCCATGCCGGTGATCTCCTTTCGTTATCAGGAAGCTGATGTCACATCATCGTTTCCTGCTTTCAGTGCCTTATAGGTGTTGTCACACTCGACAACAGTAATATGGTGCCCTGTCGTTGCTTTGATGTCTGATTTTCCGTCCCACGCAGTCCAGTTCCGTACACTCTGTCCATACTCTACCTCAGGAGCTGCAGAAGCTGCCACTTTGTATTTATACAGATGACCGGTCTCAAGCGCAGGTTCTACGGTAATCTTTGTGGTTCCGGATCCAGTTCCTGCCGCAGATGTTACCGTCAGGGTGCCCAGTGTGGTATCGTCAGTGATGTCCACCACGGCAATTCCATCCAGATACTCAGCAAAAAGTTTCATACCCATAAGGGCGTGAGTCTCTCCGATTACTCTTCCGTAGTTTCCTTCTTTGTGTATTCCGATCAGACTTGTTTCTCCAACTACTGTATAATCAAGCCCTAACTCCTGGTAATCCCCATCCGCTGGGTCGATGTAATACAGCACAATATTTTCTGCCGGGATACCGATAACTGTTCCGCTCGGAATTTCGGAGGAGATAATTACTGTGTTGGCTCCCATGAAATCTTTTGCATATTCGATTCCTTCTCTGGTCTGAATACTAATTTCTGCTGCGCCCTGATACATTCCAACATCCAGTGTATTTACAAATACAACAATGTTGGTGTAGTCTTTCCGCATTTTTTTGAACTTGTCTTTAACAAGCGTCACCGCCATAGATACAGCCATCTGGAATGTATTTTCTGTAGATGTCAGAAGTCCGGTCTGAAGAAAATCGTAAAATCGGTCAAGAACTACGCCCTGAAGTTCTTTCAGAAATGCATCATCGGTTTTCTGAACTGCAACCGGTGCTCCAAACTTCGTAACCGCCTCCGCAGATACCGATTTTCTGTATTTTTCAAGATTCAAGTCCTCAAATGCGACAGGCTCAACTTTTGCCTGAGACAGCGGAACTTCTTCTCCTTCTGCTACGTTTCCGTCCTGCAATGTAACAGTTGCCTTACTTGCTGTAAGCTGCGTTCCCGGCGCCTTTTTGACCGGGCGCATAATTCCAAGAATTTCCCGCAACGCTTCCCATGTGTCGTTAAAACGCGTGATAAAATCAATTTCTTTTGCCCTGATAGTAATATCGGATTTCCTTGTTAATCCTTCTGGTGCTGCCATATTTTTTTATTCCTTTCCATATCCATACAAATCAAGATTTTTTGCAATAGCAGCCTGACGTTCCGATGGATCTTTAATAGCTTTTATATCAGCAATTGTAGTTCTATTAGCTCCTCCGGTACTCTTTCCGGTTCCCGGAGCGGTAAACCGTGCTGCCTGCTGCTTTGCCTTTTCCTGTTCCTCATCAACGAACGCCGAAGCATCTTTTTCTTTGATCTGTCCGATCAGATCAGATAATCCGAGAATCTTTCCATCCTTCATCTTCAGGCCGGATTCTTTAATTTCTGCCATAACGGCCCGTTTCGCCGCATCACTGGAAAATTTCACAGATTCAAGTTCAGTTTTAAGAGCATCCGAGAAATCTCTTTCATAGATTTTCTGCTCATAATCTATTTCCGCCGTCTCCGCTTTCTGTTTCCAGGTATTCAGTTCCGTCTGCATGGTTTCCAAATCCACACCGTCAAACTTTTTCAGCGTTTCTTCTGCTGTTTCCGCTCTCTGCTTCCAGTTATCACGGTCAGATTCAAGTGTTCCATTCTCTTTCTGAAGCTTCTTAATGTCTTTACCGTTCTCAGCCATCACAAACTGAATCTGTTCATCTGTAAGTCCTTTTTCTTTTAAGTCTTCGGTTTTCATTGATACATTCTCCTTTTCCGCTATTAGGTTATTTATAGGTGTGTAACCGTCCACCAACGGTTTGCCATTTTGTAGGACTTGGCTTGTCCAAAAAATCGGGACACCCGGAATCGAACCGGGGACTTGCTATGTATAAGACAGGTGCTCTACCAACTGCGCTATGTCCCAATGTGCGATTCCCGCTTAGATTGCCTCTGCCGCCGTACATTTGCAGCAATTACGGCAGGTTTTCAGCGGGCATTGTCATTCTCTGTGAGGTGTTTCGCTACTCTCACATCATCCGGGAGCTACCCGGCCTAACAGAGTCGGAAGGAGTCGAACCTTCCGTACTATACCTCCCTCTGTGGGTTCGTTTTACATCTACTGTTATCCCATCGGATGGTTCTTTGCATTTTTCAGCACCGGGCAGAACTCTTTTCGAACGACTATGGATTTCAAGTCCAGGTCTCATGTTCACTTATTGGCTCAAACTTTGCTTAATAAGCCGCCCGAATGCACACGCCGGAAATTGCATCCGCTTTTCAACCTCCGGCCGGAGCCGTTTCTTTTAAGGACGTGTGCTAAGAAAGGAGGAGTAAAACAAATATAAGAAAAAGCCAGTCAACATGTCGGAATTTCCGATAAGTTCACTGGCTCTGTGTCTGGCATCTGGCTCTAGTCTAGTTTTCTAATGAGTTCTTTTAAAATACTTATTTTCCCGTTTGTTTCCCAAAATAGCTCTTGTCTTAATTTAAAAGTGCTATCATAATCAAATCCCATTTCATCTATTTCGGCAAGTTTCCTGCTATATTCTTTGTCAATTTGGATAGAATATTGCTCTAAATATTTTAAAAATTTCTTTTTCCCAATAAATAATATCATATACCCTCCCTAATTCATTAAACGATATTATTTATTATATACTTTTACAGCATTTTTTTCTATATTCATTACAATGGTATTCTTGCACTTTGGGCAAAAAACAGGAAGATTTCTCGCCACCGTGTCCGGGCGAATTTTTGTCCGGGTTTTGTTGTTGCAGATAGGGCAGTACACCCAACCGTCTTTTACCATGTGTTCTCCTTATTCTGTGTATGCAAGTTTCATATCATCTGGAAGGAAGTCTGGGAAATCAAAAAAATTCATTTGATTTTCTTCGTCCTCAAGCCTTTGTTTTGCTAATTTATAATAGTACGGGTCTAATTCAAATCCAACATATTTATACCCATTCTTATGACAGGCTATAAGGCTACTTGCACTTCCTACATGAGTATCTAAAATTTTATCCCCCGACTTTGCATATCGTGATAAAATCCAGTCGTACAATGCCACCGGTTTTTGTGTTGTGTGTATTCTTTTATCTGGGTCTTGCAGTGGACTATAGTAAAATGTTTTTGCGCTTTTATCAAAACTCGTCCATGCAAATTCGCAACTTGCAAATGTCACATTTTCCGGTTGCTTCTTATCCCATATCAAAAAACATCTTGTCGGTGGCAGTGAGAAATAATTTCCGCCCCATATAATTTGATTTTTACTTACCCTGAATAATTCATCAAAATATGTTTTATCCGGTGTCGAATTGTCCCATATATGATTTGTGTTATATTTTTTCAGTCTTCCACTCTTCTGAATATTGATTCCATAAGGCGGATCAACTATGGCAAGGTCAAAATACTTATCTGGAAACTCTTTCATGCCATCTACGCAATCCATATTGTAAAATCCAAAATCAAGCATTGCCCTTACCACCTTTCTGTTTATATTTTACCAGATATTTTCTTTCTCATTGTACCCATATTTTAAGGCGATAGCCGAAGCTACCGCCTTTTTCTTACATCATGCTTCTGATTTTGTCGATATAGCGTCTCATGGTTTCACGCTCTTCTTTACAGTCGGCGTCCCGGCTCATTTCTTCCAACTCCCCGGTCAGAGCGTCCATATGCTCTTCCAGGGCCGCCAACATACGCTGTTTGCAGTCCATGTCTTTCCCGGAACGATAGGAATTTTTCTGATCCATATATCTACTATATGTGTCTTCGCCAGAACCATTCGCCCGGCTGTAATGTCCTCTTACATAGTGTTTTCCCCGGGTACCGCGGTAGGAACTATCGCTGTCATAGTTTGGAATCATTTCGTCACGGGAATATCTCCCCATGCTGTCACGTTTCCTTGCCTGACTGTATCCTTCCTGGCTGTATCCGCCTTCCATTTCGGCAAGCACAGCGTCATAATACCCTTCTTTGCACTTCCAGTATTCGACATTCTCCATGTCCTTCAGCATATCAATCAGTTTATATGCGGTTTCGAGGTTTCCTGTGTTCAGGCCCTTCTCCGCAATCTTATCAAGTTCGTCCTTGATATTCTGCATTAATTTATAACTCATAGCCTGTTCTCCTTTCTCAACCGCATACCCTTACTGCTGTAAGGTTCGGATTATCAACATCTACGGCGGAAGCGCCGGTGTTCTGTACAGTGACAGTCTGGCAACATCCGCAAGGCACATCAATGTAATGCTGTGTCGCTACGTTGAAATACTCAGATACCGCCGCCGGAGTGACCCGCATGATAGAGCCTGTCAGTGGTTCGCCATTCAGCGCAATTCCCAGAGAGATTTCTCCAACGGTTCCACCGGTGGCCGGAACCGCAATATTTCCGGCAAATGAAACCAGGTATCTTCCGGGTTTCGCAAGGGTAAGCTGTGCGCTTCCGGCTCTGTGACGCTCTGCGCAACCGCCCTTTGCGGCCTCTACGTTATACACAACGCTCTGGCCGATTGCCACGGTCTGGGGAGTTGTCCCAGAATATACTAATTCAATCATAATTTGCTCCTTTCATATCGCAAAAGGACAGACCATCCGGCCTGCCCTCCTGCGTAATAACGGCTTGTGCCGAACATCCCGAACTTATGCCGGGAAGAAACTCCGATATGAAGTTTTTAGCAGCCGCAGCCTACGTTACATCCGCAGTTATATCCAGTTGCCGCCTGATAAGGGCTGCAAGTGATATAAGCCGGAATAGGTGTCGGACGAAGCGCATTGATGATGTTATTCGTCTGCGCCACATTGGAAAGCTGCAACTGTGCGGACTGTAATTCGGTCTGGAGGGACTGAATCTTGTCCTGAGTAATGGTATCAATGATTCTCTGTGTTCCGGCGTTCTGAGCCTCGATCACATCACGGAAACCATTATTTACTGTGTTCTGGAGGATGTTGGTCTGCGCTGCCATATTGTAATTGACATCACCGATCGCCTGTTTCAGATCACAGCAGCACTGCTGATTCTGATAGCCCAGATTTGCAATCGCAGAATTTACACCTGCAAAACCGTTACACAGCTGTGTTCCGATTCCTGTAATACCGCTCTCGATACCCTGAGTAGCCAGTGCAGCGTCAATATCGCTTCTTGTTGCGAATCCCTGTCCTGCCGGGGAGTTGAATCCGCCTCCGCCATATCCTCCGCCGAAGCCATAACCGCCCCATCCACAAATCAGCAGAAAGAGGATGATCCACCAGCCGTTGCCGTCTCCAAAACCATCATTGTTTCTATTACCGCCGGTTGCAGCAGCAATATCAGCTAAGCTATAATTTGTATCCATAACTTTTGCTCCTTTAAATTTATTTACAAAATCATGGCCATTGATTTATGTACTATTTGAACAACCCTTTCATCTGTTGAGCCATCTGCTGAGCCTTGTCAAGCTGCGCCTGAGAGATTTTCCCGGACTGTAAAAGTTTCTGAACTTCTTCCTGTGGGTTTACTCCTTGCATTTGCTTTTTGAACTGTTGGAACTGCTGAAGCATATTTCCCGGTCCGTTGTTGTTTTTTCCGCCAAGAAGATTAAAAAGAGGGTTTCCCATAATATCACTCATCCTTTCCGGTAGGCTTTGTTGACGTTTCCAGAAGCCCGTATAATTCTTCGTATTTACCTCGTAAATCGTTGTATTCCTGCCGGGTAACGTATTTATCGTCTAAGTTTGTTTCCGGCTGTTTCTGGGCGTTCTGCGGCGTTCCTGATGTTACTTCCATATATTCAAATGTTCGGAGCGTTGGCATACCAGCGTTGTCTGTTGTTTTTATAAAAAATCTGGATTCTTCACTGTCCATTAACAGCACACTCGTATTCGGAGCCACAAGGTAAGACTTTGCCCCGGCTTCTCCTTGCACCCAGAGAATCCCCTGATTTACATTCTGCTGTTGCGGCTGCTGATACTGCGCCTGCATATTCGCTAACCTGTCTATTTGTGGCTGCAATGGGTTCACCTGCCCGAACTGATACGGGTTATATCCATAAAGCGGTAATGCCATGTTATCCCTCCGGTCTTGACTATTTCTATAACTTTCTATGACTTAATTTTAAACATAAAAATAAGCCCTCAACAGGTTCTTAAAGAACCGTCAAAGGCTTTATAAAGTATACGAAAAGTACATTCTATTGTTTTAAAATTTTGGGCCAGTATACGTTATCAATCCACTGTTCCATACGCTTAGTATTGGTTAATTGTATGATTTTCTTATTTACTCTACGACTAACTTTCTTAACTGTTGTCATTTCACAGTGCATAATTTCAGCGCATTTTTCAAGCGGAACATTTTTCTTTCTAAGATTGAATAAAATCTCTTCATGCGGACTGAAATTAGCAAATTCAGAATAGTATGCTAATTCTGGCTCAGTAAAATCATACACTTTCAAAAGCATTCTCCTTATTGCTGCTGTGACAGATAAGATATAAGCTTGTCCCTCGTTTTTTTTAACTGCTCTATGTTGTTCCCGGAAATCTGGCTGTTAAGCATATTTATCAGCGCTTCCATGATAAGTCCGTCACGCTCTTTTATATCGTTTATTGCCTGAAAATCATTCTTGTCGTGTTCTTCCAGCACCTTCACCCGGTCATTCAGCTTTATCGCCGGGGCAATCCATTTTTTAATAACCGCAGCCGCACCACCTACAACAGAGATACCGCCACACACGGCAAGAATTGTTTGTATCGTCTCCATTACGTCCATGATTACTTCCCTTTCGTTTTAATCTGTTGCAGTGCGTTCATAAAATTAGCTGTATCCCTTGCCATGCGTTCAATGTTTTCTGGCTTTTTTAAATCCTGTATTGTTTCCATGAAAGCCTGTTTTACTTCTGGATTTTCTTGAAATATCTTTTTCATAGCTTTCCTTGAACAATCCAGGCATTTTTCTCCCGACCAACTTTCGGGAAGTTCTTTACCACATACAATACATTTTTTCATACTATCTCTCCCAGTAATATATTGGTATCTCGTTCCCGGAATCCCACGAATCCCAGTAATATCCATCCTGCACACACACCACATGACCGTCAATCGCCAGTATGTATGTGCCTTTCGGGTTGTCCTCGCAGAAATCCCGGACAGTGTATATATCCTGCCCGTGGTCGTCTACCAGATGGCGGCGGAAACCATTTCGCCGGAGGTATGCACTCCATACATGGTTTGCACTAGGCATGTCTGCAAGAGAGAATCCCATGAATGAAAGTCCAGCGTATGTAGTTTCCCAGTCTTGATTTAAAGCCTTGCTTATCGCTCTTACGGTGCAGTCTCCGACATTACTTCCACGGACTGGGTTAGGATTGTACAATTTCCATCTACTCATTATTTTCTTCCTTCTTTTCCCATTCCACATTAATCATATGAATAGTCCCAAGATTTCCAAAACCAAATATTTCTTTTAACCACACCCAAAAACTATACAGTCCTTTCATAATCATTCTCCCTTTGCATTCTGATACCGCCTTGCCGCTCCTGCCGCTTTCGCAGCCTGCTGTCTATCCCATTTCGCCACTTTCAAACGTTCAGCATATTCTTTCAGGTTGTTGTCCTTGCAATACTGCTTATACGCTTTATTCTGCTTGCTCAGCGTGTAAGACTTCCTGTCAAGTTTCTGCTGCAACTCAAATTTCAGTTTTTCATCTTTGCAGTTATCAACGGCAGTCTGAAGATTCTGTACTTTCCGCTTGCTATCCTGGATACGCCGCTCAAGCGTCCGCTGACGCTGCTGTGTTTCATAGGCTTTTCGATTTTCTTCGGTGTCGTATTGCTCAAACGGGTTTGTTGATATTCCTGGATAGTACGGGCCAAAACTATGCCGACAGTTGGCTAGGCTCCGCAGATACCATCCACCTTTCCCCAACCACAAGTTTCCACAAAGTCAGGATAATGTTTATGTACTGCGTCACTCATTTAACCACCTTCTTTCTACTAGGAGTTTCCAATGCCTTTTCTATACTCCAGCCAAGAATAACCAATCTTTCTCTCAACATAGAATCCGGAACTCCATATTCTTTTGCCCACTGTGCTATGTTTTGCGTTTTTCCTTTATATGTATAATTTCTATTTCTTCTTGTATTACATGACTGTGCTTGATTATTTACCCAACGGCAATTTTCGGGGCAGTAATTTCCGTCATTATTCTTTCTATCAATACTCAGATCATCTCTATATCCATTATTTATCGCCCATTCATAAAAAGCCTCAAACGAATCTCTCCATTCTTTGCATGTTCTTATCCCTCTATCGTAATAATCTCTTTTATGCCTCTCATCTGCTGTGCAAGAAGTTCTTTTCTTCATTGCACACCATATTCTATATATACGAGACTTAGACATTCCATGTGTTTTCGTTGCTTCCCATCCCTTTTGCAATCCTTTTACTATTCCGCATCCACATGACTTGGTACTCCCGTTTCTTAAGCTTTTCCCCATAACTATTGTCTCATTGCCGCAATCACATTTACATTTCCACATGGCATCTCCACGATAATTATTTTCAACTCTTTCAAGTACTTCCAGTTTTCCAAATCTCATGCCTTTTAAATTAATACAATTTGTCTTGCATCCACATGAAGTTGTGTTGCCTGTTATCAAATTATTTGCATCTACTTGTATTTCATTTCCGCAAGAACAAGAACATATCCATGTTATTAGTTTTCTTCCGCTTTTTGTATACCTATCTTCTCCTCTACTTAAAACCAACAGTTTTCCATATCTCTTACCAGTCAAATCATTAACTTTTCCCATATCTTCCTCCTGTATACGTATATACTTCTTTACGTATATTTTAACATATTTATTGCTTTACGTCTATACGTATTTATGGTATATTCATATCAGGAGGTACGATATGAGCAAAGTAAAGTTCACAACTACAATAGACGAGAAACTTTTGGAACAAATCAAAATTTTAGCTGTAAAAGAAAAATGTTCTGTATCTACTATATTGGAAAGACTTATAAAAGAATATATTGAAAGTCTAAAGAGGGTTTAGCGCCCTCTTATATTTTTATTTTGTTCCAATCCACGGAAAATACCTTTCCTTGCCACGGTTCATGCGTTGGTCTTGCGCCTAAATGTGATGATGTAATTACATACTCTACGCCCATTTCTTTTGCTCTTGCAAGTGATACCTCAGCAGCACATTGACTGATTCCAGTTCGTACAATCATCATTGTGGCCGCTTCGATGGACAGCTTATAACCGGAAGGATAGTTGACTTTCATTCCTGTTTCTGACACATCGTTCATCACATTTCTGACAGCCTCTGTGTACGATACAGCCCCGGAAACGACCATATTATAGGCATTGTCCATTTGATTGATAAAAAGCCTCTGTGCCTCGTTTGCGGTCGTTCTGGCGAAGTTTCTCCACTCTCCGGCAGTAGCCTCATAATTGCGTTGCATTATCCGCATAAGCGCCGGGGATTGCAGGAGAGGAATCGGAGACAGCCCGGCAGCCTGATAGATTTTATCGTCCCACTGTAACGCCTGTACTCCTGCATCCTCCATAGCTTCTTGAATCTCTTTGACTTGTTTCTTTGTTTTGTCGGCAAGCTCCTTCTGAATATCTTCCAGCAGATACCCGGCTTCTTGAAGAACTTCGATTTGCCACTTGTCCGTAGCTGTAAGAAGATAATCTTCTCCACGTCCAAGACGGGCCATCATTCTTTCTATGATTTTCTGTAATATGTTCGCATGGAGCTGAGAAGCAATTTCCTCAGCTCCTTCTGTAATCCTGTACAGATATTCAGGAGTTAGCAAAATTATTCCTCCGTTTTCTGAATCTGCTTAATGATCTGATTGACATATGTACTCAGTCCCGCCACAAGAACGCCCTGTACAATCGAAGTGAATACTGCCATTGCAATATCCTGTCCATTTCCAATGGCACTTGTGGCAATCACCCAGACGGCACACAGGACAACGCCAACGCCGCCGAGAATCAGCGGGATGTACTTATCCTTGACCGCTCCAGCCTGCTTCAGGCCCATCCCGATGAAATACAGCACAACTGCAACAACAATCAGCTCCGGTTTTACATAGTTCATAATCTGTTCCATATCTTTACTCCTTTATAATATATTGATTTTAAAGTTATTACGTACCCATATTTACGCATCTTCCCAAGTATCCGGATATTCGTCTGGGCTGAAGCTGGTATTTTCCAAACAATGTTTTACCGTACCGTCCGTCCAAATCATGTACTCTCCGGCCTTATACATATCATGCGCCCCGTGTACGGCCATCTGGCAAAGTGCCTTAAAGTATTCCGCTTTCACCGTTGACCACCCACTCAAGAATCCTGTTCATGTCTGCGTTCTCCTGTTCGAGTTTTTCAATTCTTTTAATCAAACTGTCCACATCCGTCTTATTTTCCATGTATTCATAATTTAAATATTGTTCCGGGTGCGCCTGTATATCGTCGACAGGTATCTTGTCAAACGGACCGGATATTTCGTTGTAGTCATACTCGTAGTATGCTTCTTGCTTCTGTCCATCTCCCATATCCGGATAAGTTTCCGTTCCCTGTGTCTCATTCAGGCAGAGGAATATATAGATCTTTTCTCCGGACGTAATCGTCTTAACCCGTTGTTGCGGCTGTGAGAATCTTGCTTTCATTTCGTATCACTCCTTTACACTTTCTCAAGATTGATCTGACTTTCCATTTCCTTTGAATTCTTTTGCTGTCCGTGTGCTTCAGATACCCGTAATAGGAGACGCATTTCTTCGCTATCCGGAGAGTGATTCTTTTCCTTGCCCTACGGAAGCTACGTCGGACACGCAGGTAAATCCGTCCTCTGATTTCTGTGTGCGTTCGATAGATTTTAAATCCTATCATATCAATTGCATTGCCGTCAATTTCTTTGATCTGATAATTGTCTTTAATTT
>ERZ1643249.519-NODE-519-length-43690-cov-16.949559_pt1 | contig 43690 bp, 28 predicted proteins | sample MGYA00579263_ERZ1643249 | MGnify/ENA primary metagenome ERZ1643249 (study PRJEB29033, sample SAMEA4952264) | chicken gut metagenome | biome: Broiler Chicken; feature: Gastrointestinal Tract; material: Caecum | place: Ireland | collected 2018 | study: Broiler...
CCGATTACCTTTTTAAATAAGCCCGATTTTTAATAGATTAAATTTTTATATTTAAGTTAATTTACTTTTGCTTCGAGTTCTTTCTTGGTGGCATTGATGGTCTTGACTATGTTGTTTATGACCTTAGTTTTATTGAGCCACCAGTCTCGGCTCCACACCCGCATAATCTTCCAGCCACGTGACTGCAAGAATTTATTGCGGTAAACATCCCTCTCAAGTATTGAATCACTGCTCTTATATGCTGAGTAGTCGCACTCAATACCTAGTATATATCTGTCAAGTGTCTTATCGTAAACACCGAGTGACAGTTTATAGTCGGTATTGCCAAGGTTGGTCTCGACGGTGTAGCCAAGGCGAGTGAGTTCATCCTTAATATACTTTTCAAGGTTGTTTTCAACAATCACATCGCTAGTCTGAGGAAGTGCAGGTTTAAAACTATCAAGCACAAACTGTGCCTCTTTGTACTTCTTGTTAGATATCGCCCTAACATATTTAAGGTAACTCTTGAAAATCTTAGGTCCTGCATTTTTGGTGCCTTCGACTGCAAGTTCTTCAGGCTCAATGCTTGTGACAACATAAATCTTTTCTTTGGCACGTGTTATTGCAACGTTTAAGCGGTTTTCACCACCCTCCACTGACAGTGAGCCAAAGTGGGCAACGACTCTTCCGTACTCATTTCTGGCATAACCTATTGAGAAGATGATTATATCACGTTCATCACCCTGGACATTTTCAAGGTTTTTGATGAATATTGAAGTATCTTCGCCGTTATCCTTACGATTTTGCTCTCTAATATATGCATCTCTAAAGGCACTATCCTTTTGACACTCTTTATCAATTGCATCTTCAATCGCATTTTCTTGCTCGGTGTTGAAGGTTATGATGCCAATCGAACTCTTGTTTCTCTTGTTTTTGATGAGTTTTTTAAGTAGTGATACAATGGCATTCGCCTCTTCTTGGTTACGTCTGCCTATCCACTTCCCGTTGACCTTTATTCTTTCAATAGGTTTTGAGCCTATGTTTTTAGAAATATTTGGTGCAATTTGAAGTTTTCCATCATAGAAGGCATAGTTTGAAAAGTTTATGAGTTCTTCATTCTTACTTCTATAGTGGTAGGTAAGGTTTGCACTTGTATAACGAGAGGTTGCAAGGTCGAGCAAACTTTCAACCTCAAGTGCTGCCTGCGTTGCAAGGTCAAGGTCGTCATCATCGCCACCTAGGTAACGTTTCATAAAGGTTTGGGTTGGTCTGAGTTGTTTTGAGTCGCCCGCAACAACTATATACTTGCCTCTATAAATCGTTGGCAAAGTGTTTTCAATAAACACCTGGCTTGCCTCGTCAAATAGTATAATATCAAATAAATTTCGCTTCAGTGGGAAGATGGTCGACACACTCTCTGGTGACAAAAGCCAGCATGGGAAGAGTTTTAAAAGATAGTCGCCATAGAGTTCCATCATCTTCCTTATTGGCATAAGTCCTTGTTGTTTTGTGATTTGGTATAGATAGTTTTTGTTGTCTGGGTCGTTATTGTAATGGTCAATGTACTCTTGTTTGAACTTATCAATGCATATCTCATTTGCAATACGTTTTTCATCCTCTTTTAAAGACATTATTCTGTTTCGAATATTCTCAAAGTCTATAATCTTTGATAGTTTATCCTTGTTGAGTTCTTCATAGGTGACCGCCTCATGATAAATCCTTATTTCAAGCAAAGAGTTGACCACATCTTGGAAACCTCTTAAGTTTTTCGAGTTGGAGTATGCAAAGTTGAGAATGGTCTTTTCGTCATCGGTTAGTCCTTGAAGTGAAACATTGACGTCTCTAATCTCAACATAGTCATCAAGGGCATTAAGTAGAAGTTTTAAGAAGATAGAATTGCCGTTGACAATATTGTCGACAGTCATAAGGTAACCCTTTCGGTCAAGCACCTTTTCGAGCAGGTTATAGTTGCTGATATAACTATGTATATCGTTTAAGGTGTTTTCAAACTGTGCTGATATCTCTTTCTCTTTCTTGTTTAGTTTATACTTAACAAATGGATATGCTGGGAATAGCACTTTTGACCACGACAAGGCACGATTGAGGTCTGGATAGTCAATCTTAGATATCATTTTTACAAGTGGTTTAATCTTCTTATTGTCTTCAATGTCGTTTTCAAGCATATAGACCATAAGTTGGCGAGCATGAGGATGTTTTGCTGTATCAAATGGTATAATCGTCCTTTGGATAAGTCCATTAAGATAGGTCTTCATTTGGTTTATGACATGGATATCCACGTCCGCTCTTATATGGTCAATGAGTGGATTGTTCTTCTTAAGTTCAATATAGCGGTAGTACAGATTGCTCTTATTCTTCTCTTTTATCACACGTAAGGTTGAGTAAAGACGTTTGTAGTCCATTTTCATTAGTTCGTGATTTTTTAGCATCTGTTTATACAAAACATAGTCATTGCTTGTCTTGCCTATTCGAGCAGAATTTGCATACATCTCCTGCAAACTTAGTCCAAACGGAGTTTTGGTAAACAAGGTGTTTGAAATAATTTCAAGTTCACCTACTTCCCTTTTTAGGTTCTCTTCCACCTGTTTAAATTCGTCATATCTCTCCTCTGTCGGTCTATAACCATTGGCAAGTGCTTGATGCATCTTGTTGCATCTCTCATAAAATTCCACCTTATTCTTTTCTGCATCGGTGATAAACATACATTTTGAGTTGAGATTTTTTAGTCTGTTAAATACCACGTCAAGTGCCGCCTTCTTCTGTGACACAACAAGCACCTTTTTATTCTTGCAAAGTGCATCTGATATGATATTTACAATCGTCTGTGACTTACCTGTTCCTGGAGGTCCGTATATTACAAGGTTGCCTGACTCGTTCAGTTTTGCAATTGCATTCTCTTGTGCATAATCTAGGTCGTTTATCGTATATACACTCTCATCTACTTTTTTGATTTTTTTGCCGTTCTTACCTTCAAGAAGTTGGTCTATCGCATCGCTTGTCAGACGTCTCTTCTCAAGAAGTGAATAGTCATTGTATATGGCATTTGCTAAAGGAAATCTGCCTATAACACAGGCATTGACAACCTTTAGGTTATCCATTTTGGAAGTTGGCTCTGGAATGCTGTCAAATTTTACAAGTCCCTTCTCGCCATCATCATAATCAAACTTGAAGCCATAGGCTGAAAGATAATCAATGACGTCACTGACCTTTTTGAGTTTATAGTCAACTAGATTGTCAAACTCCATGATAAGTCCGTCATAGTTAAGTCGGTGTTCTTTTGCATAGGCAAGGATTAAAACCTTATTAAACTGCACAAGTTCGTCCTGTTTCGCCTCAATGGTCACCGTCTGGTCATCTTCAACATTGATTACAACTGGGAATAAAATAAGCGGACCTTTTATCTGCATATCCTTGTTGATATAACCAGTCACAAAAGGATAGCCGACAAACATTTCATAACGTCCTGTCTCCTTTGCAAACTCTTCAATCTCTCGTTTTAGTGACTTAAGTTGACTGACTTGTGAGAGAAGGAGTTTTTTGCTCTCTTCTTTTTTTACCCTTTCCCGTCTCAAATTTTCATTACGTTTCTCTTCTGTCGACATATTTTTTGTGTCAATAAAAGATGCCTTAATTTTCTTCTCAAGGTCAAAATTTTTCGCTAGTCTTTCCTTGGCATCTTTTCTCAACAATTGATAGCCACTACGTTTCCCCTTCCACAAAAAAGAGAAGAATTCATCAAATTCTTTTTCATCATTGCCAATCACACTTCCAATATCATAAGCATATTTTTTGCTTAAATTTTTCGAATATAAACTACGGTTTTTCCCGCTTATTTCAATCAGTCTTTCTTTGTAATATTTGTATATAGATTTCATCTTTCTTCCTCTTGTATATATTGTAACATTTATTTAAAATTTTTCAATACAAAATTAAAATTTATTTGATAAATTTTTTAATAAAACTTTCCCTATGAATTTCGCACTTGCCATAAAGTTTCAACTTTTCTATATGCTCTTTTGTACCATAACCTTTATGCTTTGCAAAATTGTATTCTGGATATTTTAAAGATAAATTTTTCATAAGTCTATCCCTGTAAACCTTGGCAAGTATTGAAGCAGAGGCAATATTGTAACTCTTTGCATCCCCCTTGACAATATCCTCTTGTGGCAAGGTTATATCAAGTTTGACGGCATCTATTAAAACTATGTCTGGCTTTAACTTCAAACTATTTAATGCTTTTTTCATTCCAAGTTTGGTCGCATTCAAAATATTTATCCTATCAATCGTCTTTTCGTCAATTTCTATAATAGAATAATCAAGTGCTGTATTGATAATCTTAGCATAAAGTTCTTCGCGTTTTTTCTCGCTAAGTTTTTTACTATCGTTTATGCCATCAATTATTTTATCTTTGTTCATTGGCATAATAACACACGCACAGACCACAGGACCTGCAAGTGGTCCTCTGCCCGCCTCATCTATTCCTGCAATAATTTTTCCGCTGTATTTTAAATCGTAATCTAACATTTTTTATCCTTTTCATTTACTTTATCATTTTATTTTATCATGAAGATAATAAAATATCAAAATAAATAAATCAAGTTTGTTGCAATTATCCTAATATAAAAATATTATTAGCCCAACTGATTTAGGTAAACAAGACATAGGGCTGCGAACACTTAAAAATTTTGTTATTTCATAGTCACCATACAAATTGTCGCAATTTACTATGCTTTTATTTTATTATATGTTATATTAAAAAAAGGAGGACTATATGGATAGAGTCTATGTTTTTGATAAAATTATAAAGTTTTTTAATCAAATAGAGGATCGTAGCAAATCGCACGATGATTTAAGTGTGAGCGAATATTTCAGTCTTCTATACACTGTTATTACATACTCTTTTCTTTCTCGTATTGCCAAAATAAAAGATTTTAAAGATGAAGAGATAATTAATCGTGCTTTCAATGATAATACATACCTTACGAATATCTATATAGAAAATACTTTTTCCTTTGACAATCTTTTAAATAAGAAAAAATTACTTAAAGAGGCATATAAAAATCAAAATTTTCCAATCTCCATTCCTCATGAAAATGTCAATAACAACTATTTGACAGAACTTTTATATGAAAAAAATGGCAAATTTATTGAGGAATATTTGGTGATCAAGCCTGCTTATTCAAGTTTAAAAAAAGGTTTTGCAAATTCGCAAGATAAAGCCTTTAAGTCAATTCGTATCCCTTTGATACTTGAGAAAGATAAGATTGATACAAAAAATTTTAAATGCGAAACGGACTCTAATAATAACAAAATTTTCTATATACCTAGACAATTTTTCTATAAACAATCTATCGAAAATGTCCCACATGAACTTTTAGATGACAATGAAATTTTTATCGAAGATGGAGATTTGTTGGTTTGTAAAGAATTTTATGAACACGAAGATTATAAACATATCAGTGAAATTCGCAGGTTTTTATCAAAAATGCTAATATTAAATAATTCTGGAGAAATATTGGATAAGTATACACCTTCCACAATCCTTCACCATATTGTAACAACTCTAAGGCACTATAAACAGTTTATCTATAATATTGATTATGATAGTTACGCATTAGATGAAAAAATGCCAAACAATGTTTTATCTGCCCAAGGTTTTATATTTATTACAAAAGAAAAAGATAAATTTGACAAATCTTTACTCTTTAAACGTGCATTTATAATAGATTTAAATATAATGAATAGACTTCAAAGAGTTGCAAGTAATTTTAGAATAGAAAAAAACTTTTTCTTTGAATTTCTATTCGTTCCTAGACAAGGCTCAAATTTAAATATAGATAAATTTCTCAATGATTGCAAGTATATTAGTGTCCAATTTGATTCACCACAAAACACTTATTTTGTAAATGAACTTATTGATGATGCAATCCAAAAATATAGTATATCCAATACAAACACAGATTTTTATCAAAGTTTAAGCAAACTTTTATCCAAACATTCTCTTGAAGGACATATTCAAATACATGACTTAGTAAACAAGCATTTTTTAAAAAATATTTTATCTTTAAAAACCATACTTTTTAATAATCAATCCAAGAAAAATCATTTGCTTGAAGATTACTTTAAATTCTTTGTCTATTTTTATGGATTTGAGATTATAAAAAATCCTGATTTTATCAATAGTGTTGGATATACCAAAATAATTCATCCATATATCAAACAAGTAAATGGAATATTAAACAACATCCTATTATCATTTTTTAGGACAGGGAATTTATATGTAAAAGATACACCTTACCAAGAAAAATGTCAAAATTATCAAATTTATAAAAATGAGATATATATTGTACTTTCTTTGCTTATATCTTATCGAAATATGATAGAGAACAACTTCGCAGAAGAGTTGTTTGAAGACAATCAAGATGCATTAAGAGTGCTTGAAAGTTTAGATTTTGGCAATTTTACTGTCAACAATACCCCATTTAATGACTTTGAGTTTGATAAAGTAAAACTAAAAAAAATTATACTGAAATCTTTGCGTAATTCAATATCTCATTACACACCAAGCATAAAAATAACTGATAATGGTGATTGGAAAGAATATTATTTTTGTCTTAAGTATCATTTAAACAATGAAAAATTTGTTATAAGAATTTCTCTAAATAATTATATTGCTTTTATCAATAATAAAAATCTTGCAAATTATAATCTCAACACCTCTTTTATTAAAGCATCTAATTTTAATAAGTTAATAGAAAATGTGAGAAAAATTTTGCAAGATTAAAGGTCATTTTACTCCGTCCTCAAGGCTTCGACTGGGTCTTTCTTCGCTGCAAGTGATGCTGGGATAAGACCTGAGACAAGAGTTAAAACCACACTGACAAGTATCATTATAAGTGCTGTTGTGAATGGCAATGATGCTATTGTCGCTATGCCAACTAGACTTCCTACAATCAGGTTTATTATCAGTGAAAGGATATAGGTTATAATGATGCCAAATACACCTGATGAAAAGCCTATTATAAAGGTCTCGGCTATAAACAAACTTGAAATATCACGTTTTCGTCCACCGAGTGAACGAATAACTCCTATCTCTTTGACTCTTTCCATAACTGAAACGTATGTGATGATGGCTATCATAACCGTCGAGACCACAAGCGCAAGAGCAGAAAATGCGACAAGTGCAATGGTTACAGTGTTGATAAGTGTGCTCATTATGCTTATGACAAGTGCTAAATTGTCTGTATATTGTATGGTGGAACGTTCCTCTGCTGTAAGAGTCTTATCACCAATCACTATGTCTTTATCTGAGTTCCACTCATCAAGATATGAAGTTATGCTGTCTTTGTAAGTGAAATCGTTTGGATAAATTGAAATTTCGCTTGGAAGTTCTTTCCCGCCAAGTTCACGTAAGGTAATGGTGTAATAAGTCATATTTCCTGAGCCTGATTGCCCCATAAAATTACCCATGTTTGCACTGCTACCCACAAAACCTGTGACGTTCTCATGTCTTACTCCGTCCAACTGGTATTCATAGGTATAGGTTATACCATAATTTACCCCACCTTGGGAACCGCTTGGAATACTCTCTTCATCTCTTGCAAGCAAGTAACTAACAATTTCAGAGCCTATATTTTGTGCTATCACCTCTCTTGCAAGTGCCGAAGTGTAATATAGACCGCTATCTAATGCTCCATAAGACACATTCGCTTTAGGCTTTAGTATGGCGGTTATGGTAAGTTCAATCCCATTCTCCCAATCGCCCTCATAGACATTGTAAGTAAATGGATTCATTGATGCTTGTGGTAAACTCTCATCGGTCTTATTAAACACAATATCATTTGGGTACCATCTAAAAGTTTTGCCTAATATCTCATCATAATCAAAATGCTCTTTGTCAAGTGTTTCATCATATTTTTCATCGTCTGTGGCTTTGTATACCACATTGAAAAATTCCTCTTGAGATAGGTAGCCAAGTTGTGCCAAAAGCAAATCTGTCATGGCATTATTTTCATCAATGACAAGCATAATCTCATTCGCTTCTGTTGGTATCTTGCTCGTCATGGCATCTGAGACAATATCATACTGTGACAAAATAAAATCTTCATTATCTGGTGCAAGAGAAAAACTTTGTGTAAAAAGCGAAATATATTGTGCATAATCGCTATACTCGGTCTGGTTTAACATTGAAGTGTATATCTCTATTGCTCCAGAAAGCGAAATATTGTTGTTGGTTTGCCCCTCAAATTTATAGTCAGTGTAAATATTGTTTGAAAGTTCTAGCCCATAATCTAACACTATCTCAGCGACATACTCCTCTGGCATAGCATAGACATAGTCAATATAGTCCTGTGTTATATCATTCTCTAGTGTCAAAGAATTTATGTTGTCGCCCATCGCAACAAGACGTTCTACTAGGTAGTCAACATTGATTACTCCATCTTGGGTTGCCTCCTCAATCAAGTCCTGTTGTGCAGATGTTGAAAGAGCATTTAAAGCATTCGTCAAATTGAATGACTGTTCGCTTATTGTAATAGGGTTACCTGATAGCATATCATTTTGCATCGCTTGAATATAGTTCTGTAGTCCGCTTGAAATGGCAAGTACTGTTGCAACACCAATAATGCCAATAGAGCCTGCAACACAAACCATAATCGTCCTTTTTAGTTTTGAATAAAGGTTTTTGGCAGAAAGTTTGAATGCAGTCCAAAAAGATAATTTTGACTTTTTGCCTATTTCTTTCCTCGTAACTTCCTGTTTCTCTTCTCCCGCTTTGTATGGATTGCTATCAGATATAACATTGCCATCCAATAATTTTATTATCCTTGTCGAATATTTCTCGGCAAGTTCTGGATTGTGAGTCACCATGATGACGAGTCGTTCTTTTGAAATCTCCTTGATTAAGTCCATTATCTGTATACTTGTCTCGCTATCGAGTGCCCCTGTTGGCTCATCAGCGAGCAAGATTTCTGGCTCATTGACAAGAGCCCTTGCTATCGCCACCCTTTGACATTGCCCGCCAGAGAGTTGGTTAGGTTTTTTGTTGTATAGTCCATTTAGTCCTACTTTATCTAGTGCCTCTTTTGCTCTCTTGACTCGTTCGCTCTTCTCAACACCTGATATAGTCAATGCAAGTTCGACATTTTCAAGTATAGTTTGATGCGGTATTACATTGTAACTTTGAAAGATAAATCCTACCCTGTGATTTCTGTATGTATCCCAATCTCTATCGCTATAATGACTGGTGCTGATATCATCTATCAACAAATCACCTGATGAGGCATGGTCAAGTCCACCAATAATATTTAATAAGGTTGTCTTTCCACAGCCAGATGGTCCCAAAATGGACACAAACTCGCTCTGTCTAAATGTTATAGACACTCCTTTCAATGCGGATACTTTCAAGTCTCCTGCCACATAATCTTTTTTGATATCCCGTAATTCCAACATCTTTTAATCTCCTAAATTTATAAAAATCTTACTTAAAAATTGTATTTTTTATTTTTTTAATTTAACAGCACCTTTTTCAGTATGTTGCAAAAGATTCTGATTTCATTATCGTTTAGAAGCGATACAAATTTTTCTATCATAGATAGAATTTTATTTTTCCTATCAACTAAAGCATTCTTACCTTCCGAAGTTATAATAACAATGGTCTGCCTTGCATCTTTCGACGACTTAATCTTTTTGATATAACCTTTTCGTGACAAAGTCCTAAGTAGCACTGCCACTCTAGCCGTAGAAACTCCAAAAATATTTGATATCTCCCCTGCCGTTATAGGTTCTTTTGCTTCATTCAGTATTCTTAAAACAACATACATTCCAGAAAACCCATCTTGCATTATATCATATACTTGTCTTAATTTTTTATTACAAAGCAAATTGTAAATATATTCTGAAGTAATGTCCATGTCTTCTCCCCTTAATATTTATCTAACACTATTAGATATATTACTCATATATCCACTTTTGTCAACTATAATTACAAAAAAATTTAAATTTTTCAGATATAATACAAAAAAGACGATATTGATATTTTAAAATTACAATTGAATGATATTCAAAATTATCTAGCCAAGTTACAATAAAAAATATAAGCAAATTATAATTTTAATATATATTTTCTCATAAGTTTAAGAAAATTTAAATAAACAATTGCAAAATAAAAAAATATGTGTTATAATAACTAGGCAAAAATCATATGCGTTCATAGCTCAGCTGGATAGAGCGTCTGTCTACGGAACAGAAGGTCTGGGGTTCGAATCCCTATGGACGCACCACTAATCCCCAATACTAAAGAGACTTCTAGCAATTTTGACTATCGCTAGATTTTTTGTTTTAACTCCAAAATTATAAAAATAATTTTTATAATAAATTCATTTTTCATCACCAAAATTGATAAAATCTAAATATTGCAATTTTCACTAAAAAAGAGTTGAAATTAAATGATGTTTACGAATTGTATCCATTTGATAATGCGGAAATAGTTTTCACAAGAATTTTAACATTGTCGCAGTGACACCGTCTGTCACAGCGGAGGAAAATTTTTTCTTGCCTATTATTGCATAATCGCACGGACCCCTTTTGTCCGAGTGGGGAATATTTTTCAACTTTTTACACTTTAACATTCTCGCTGGCTCACCATTTGAACCTGCGGGAAACATTTTCAAATTTAATCTAACATAATCGCGTGTTCACCATTTGAACACGCGGAAAAATTTGTTAAGAAAAAATATCTCTGCACCGCAAAGATATTGTCCCTCTACTTATATAACCACATAAAAATTTAATTCGTGGGGGCATTTTTGCTTAATTTCTCGAAAAAAAGTTTAAAAAATTTCTACTCCCTTCTATATTATTAACTACAAAAAATTTAAAATTAACAGTGACTTTTCATCCGTTTTGATAAGAAAAGTCATAAAAAATATTTATTTTTACTGCTTCTACATCAAAAAAATGAAATACCAGAGGTTGCCAAAAACTTCATAATGTATTACAATAATGAAAGATTGCAAGAAAAAATACAAGAACTTGCACCTATGCAATATAGGAAACAAATTCTTGCATCTCTCGTTTTTTAGTCCTAGTCCGTTTTAACCCTACGGGTTAGACTGCTTGCTCTTTTTTAAAGAATTTATTACAAAATTCTATCGTTCTCTTCATTTATTTCTTTATTGATATTTTTTTTACTGGTTGCTTTTGTCCTAAAGAAGCTTTTTTATTCTCTCTTCGCTCTTTTTCCTGTTTATAGTAGTCATAATTTCCAAGATATGTTGAAATTGTTCCATCATGAAATTCTATTGTCTCATCCGCAAATTTGTTAATAAAATATCTATCGTGGCTAATAAAGATTAATGTTCCATCAAAATTATCAATTGCATCTTCAAGAACTTCTTTAGTAGGTATATCAATATGATTTGTGGGTTCATCAAAAATAAGAGTATTAATTTTTTGTTGTAATAGTTCTGCTAGCTTTACGCGTATTTTTTCACCGCCAGAAAGATTTTTTATTTTTTTATTAACATCTTCTTTATAAAATTGGAATCCTGCTAAAATTTGTCTAGCTTTTTGTTCGGGTAATCCAGCCTCACTTTTAAAATAATCTAGTAGTTGCATATCACCATTTGGAAATTCAATAATTTGAGGTAAATATCCTATTTTAACACTTGGTCCTACATACATTGATCCACTTGTTGGCAAATTTTGTGTTCTCATTATTGTTTTAACAAAAGTGGATTTTCCACTACCATTATTACCTATTAAGGCCACTCTTTCTCCAGAACATATACTTAAGTTTATATTATTTAAAATAGTTTTGCCGTTTGGGACCTTAACAGTCAAATCCTCAGCAACAATAATTCTTTTACTTGTTTTCCTTTCCTCATTGAATCCAAGTTGTAATTTTCTCTGTTCTTTTGGTCTAGCAACCGCCTTTTTTTCATTCTTTCAAGTTGTGTTTGCAATGCATGTGCTCTATCACATAGAGTTGAACTATTTGTTGCCATCCCTCTTTCTGAAAAGTATTTTATTTGCTCTTCAAGTCGCTTCATTGCAAGTTGTTGATCTTTATATTCTGCCATTTGTTTTTCAAAATCACGTTCTCTTTCTTGAATATAGCCAGAATAATTTGTGTTATATACTTTTGCTATTCCATTGTCAAGTGCAAGAATCTTGTTAGACATCCTATCAAGAAAGTATCTATCGTGAGAAACAATCACTGTTGCCCCTTTAAAAGATTTAATGTAATTTTCAAGCCATTCAATTCTGCTTATATCCAAATGGTTTGTTGGCTCATCAAGCAAGAAAAGATCGGGTTTTATAAGTAAGGCTTTGGCAAGTTGCACCAATGTTTTTTCTCCGCCACTCAAATCATCATATTTCTGATTTAATAAATTTTTATCTATTTTCAAGCCTTCAACAACAGTATCAATATTTACATCAATATCATATCCACCAGCAATAGAAAACCTTTCTAGTAAATTACAATATTTTTCCATTACCTGATTATATTCTTCTTCTAGTAAATCCTCTGTTAATTTCTCTTGTAGAAATGAAAGACGCTTTTCCATCTCAATTAATTGTAAAAAACTACTGCGAAGAATTTCGTAGACGGTTCGACTATCTTTTGTGCTAGAGCCAGTTTGGTCAAGATATGCAACATTTGCTCCTTTTTTTATATTTATATTCCCGGAGTCAACTTTTTCAAGTCCAGCAATCATCTTGAGGAGTGTTGATTTTCCACAGCCATTTGGGCCTACTATAGAAATTGATTCTCCTTCATTCAATGAAAAAGATAGGTTATCAAAAAGTTGCCCATAACCAAAATTTTTAGAAATTTTATCTACGTTTAATATAAGCATTTATAAACTCCTATTTTTCTTTTGTTCAATCTTTCATTTGCAGTTAAATCTTGAATAGTTGTTTTTCTAATATTCATACTTTCTCCGATAATATTTCTCTAATTAATAAATTGCCCCCAATTCTCACCGAAAAGAACTTGCATTATATTTTCGTATTTATCTTTAAAAGTTTCTTTTGTTTTCTCACTTAAATCATCAAAATCTTTTTGAAAGCCTTGAATGAGCATACCCATATCATTTAAGGTCATTTTGCCCATAGTAAAGGACTTGAAGAAAATCATTGGAATATTGTCAAAATGAGCAAGTATATCGGCATCACAAACGCATAATTCTTCTATATTTTCTGCATTTTTTGAGCTTCTGTGGTGCAAAACACAATTCACAACTCTTTCTTTTTTATCTTGTGGATATTTTAAGTTTGTTAGGATTTCTTCGGCGATTTTTGCTCCATTAGTATGGTGGTCTGCTTTTGTGCCAACATTAGAAACAAGGGCAATATCGTGCAATAGGGCACCAAGTTCAACTATTTCCTTATCAGCACCGTAAACACTTGCAAGTTTTAATGCTTCATCAACTACAAATTTGATATGATTATTCCAAAAATCATAACTATCAACTTTTTCAATATACTCTTGATTTCTTCTTAACAATTCATTTTTTACTTCTTCAATCATTCTCATTTTTTACTCCAGAATACAAAATAATAAAAATCTTTTATTTTTAACCTTTTTCGTGGATAGTCGTTTCTCTTTCATCAATTAAGTTTTGTACACTTTTGTAAATTTTTGTTGTTTCGGGTTTAAAATAATATCCGTATCTATCATCTGTTTTTGTTGAGTTTAAATATACCACACCTTTTTCAGCGTCAGTATATGAACAAAAACATATTTCTGTAGGGTGCTCCTGAACTCCGCCTTCTACAAGCGCGTTAACCCAAACTCTAAACACATTTATTTCTCTTACATCTTTCATTTTTCTTTTCTCCTTTTAAGCTTTAAATCTTTCTTGAATTTTTTTATAGTCAATTTCTCGACTTTTTGGTATCTCTCGCCACATATTTGGATTTTTATCGCGTGGTTCTGGGGTGCAATTTTCCATTTCTCTAAAAAGAACATCATAGAGTTCATCATAGTCAGCCTGCAAGAGAATTGGTGGTTCTTCTATGCCTGCCTCGGCAATTTTCTCTTTAAAGTGTTCGTGTTGTCTTTTATACATCAAATGGTAGTTGCCAGAGTCTGGATTTGATTGATTTAAGATTTTAATCTGTGGCAATGTAAAACATTCCTGCACGGCGTCAAAAATCTTGTCATAGAAGATTTCCATATTTTCTTCTTTATCTAACAAATCCATAACTTCTCCGGTTATTCCCTGTGGATAAAAATCACGCAATATATTTAAGGTTTCGTCTGCCACACTGTTGGTTAAATCAACAAGTTGTGTGGCTATAACTTGCATTCCGTATAATTCTTCGGCTTCTGTTCTTTTCATATCTTCTCCTTTTATCTGCACAAAACTTCTTCGTTTGTGTGAACAATTTTCTTTTCGTGTCCGTCATAAATTTCAGCTGCCTTTGGACCGATGACTTTTGCCTCTTTGCCATTTATCCACAAACTTGTTTCTTCTGGCAAGCAAATAAGTTTATAACCTTCTTTCAAAAGTCTTTTCACCCTTTGCTCTGTTGCAGATATTTGCTTTTCTTCCTTTTTGTAGTGAACAAGCAAACTATATCCGTTTAACATATCAAAACCTGTTGTATCTTGAAGATTAACAAGATTTTGGTCGCAAATAGATTTTATTTCTAAACCATCATCTTTACAAGTGTCAATGCTTCTTCCCCAAATCAAAGCGCCTGCACTTGAACCCATAACCAAACCGCCATTTTTGATATATTCTTTCAAATTCTCAAATGCTGGCGTTTCTTTTAAATATTTTAATAGTTTATATGTGTTTCCACCGCCAATGAAAACACCGCTAACATTCTTTAATTTTTCTTTTGTGATTTGTTTAGCGTCGGTAATAAGTTCAACATCGGTTATGCCATAAGGTGCCATTTCGCTTCTAAACCAATGTATACATTCTCCACAAGGGCCGTTGTTCCAAGCAAGCGGAATATACATAACCCTTCCGCCATTCACTTCTTTTGCAAAAAGTTCATAGCTTTCCTTAACATCTTCGCCACTTCCACCACCATTTAAAATCAATCTCATAATTTTTCTCCTTTTAAATTATTTTCTTTTGTTAGGTCATAGGTATAGAAAACCTCATCATAACTAACACCTAATTTAACGAAAGGTTGAGTATATTCATCAAGTTTTCCGCCCCATTTCTCATAAACTTTTCTTGCATTATAGTTATCTTTTAAAACTCCAACGACAAACTTGGTTGCACCATTAGATTTAGCCCAATCAATAAAGGTTTGTTTTAATTTGCTACCTATTCCTAATCCTTGATAGTCTGGATGAATATATATCGCTTCTAAATCAGCATATCCCATTTTGCCAAAATGCTCATAATGAGAAAGCATTCTGCCAAATACAAAGCCAACAATTTTGCCATCACTTTCAGCAACATAAGATAAACTCATGTTGTCATTTTTAATACTTTTATCAAAGTTTTTTATCTTATCTTCTGCTTTGTTTTCCTTATCAATAAAAACTTCTTCTGGGAAAATATTTTTATAAGCACATCGCCAAACAGAAAGACCTAATCTAACATGTTGCTCGGCATCTTTGGGTTCAGTTTTTCTAATTTTATATTCTTTTTTCATATTTGCTCCTATAAATATTTGATTTGTTTTATTTTACCATTTTTTAAAAGATAAGCTTCGCCAAAAATTTCGATTTTATCTTCTTGCTGAATAATATAACTTCTATCTGGCAAGGCTATCATAGGAATTTTTTTGCTATCGGGAAGCAATATATCTTCTAACATTCTAATTTTGTCACTAAACACTTTCTTTTCAAAAAGTTTATAATGTGGAATGATGTTTATGTTAGTCAATCCTAATCCATTAAGTATTCTCTTAAATGATTTATCTTTGTGTTCTCCTTCAACCTCTGGTATGCAATAAACTTTTTTCGCCATATTCATCGCACCACCGCTGGCACCAATAATCACACCATTGTAATCTTTTAACAATTCTTTAAGATTAAGCTCGTTGATGAATTTATTTGCAGTTGGCAGATGTCCGCCAAACAAATTAACACAATCGGCTCGAGATATATATTCCGCTATATGTTCTTTATTTGAGTTGTCCACATATATATATTCATCAAATGGAATCCCTGACATTTCAAAACTTTGTTTTGTTATTGTATTCGGGTCACCATATCTTTTTTTATTTGGATTGCCAGAAATGATGACCATACATTTTCTGCTTGTTAAACATTTTTTCAAATTATCAAAAAAGCCATTATCGTTGTCTATAATTCTTGCCTTTCTATTGCCTTGTGCGTCCGTTTCATAAGTTGTAAAACTTGATGATAGAATAAGTGTTTTCATAATTTCTCCTTTTTAACACCACACTTTGTGTAATTTGCATAAGCTATATATTTCTCTTTATTCAATTCCATTTTAATATGAGTTTTGGTTTGTTCGATTTCTTCAAAGCCAAGTTTAAAATATAGATTTTTAACAGGATTTGTTTTAAAGCATTGAATATGAACTTCGTTTTTCAAATGCGCTTTTATGGCATTTTTCAAAATTTCTGTTCCAATGCCGTTGCCTTGATATTCAGGTTTGATAATGATATTTACAATTTCATATTCGTTTCCGCATAATTTATCATCAAAATATCCAATATCCTTTCCGTCAAGAACAATAATTTTAATTCTATTCCTTTGAGCTTTAATGTAGTTGTCAAAAAATTCATGTTGTTTTTCATCGTCCCACAATCCCCAAAAATGCTTGACATATTCTTGATAAGCCTGCTTTTTTAAATCAAAAATTAGATTGTAATCATTGTCATTATAATTTCTAAATGTGTATTTCATAATAGTTCTCCTTTTATTTTATCAAAATTTTATTTTTAAACATAACATTTAACAAAAAAACACCAATCTTTTTGCGATTGGTGCTTATATTCCTGCTATTTTTATATATCTTCTTTATACTTCGACCTAACTAAATTTTGTTTGGTATTTTATTTATTAGATTTTTTTATAAATGTCTTGATATATATTTAAACAATAATATTGGCACCAATGCAAAAATAATATCCGCAACCAAACGCTGATACGCTGTGATTTTTAATTTGCATAGGTGTCAAATTTCTCATTATTACTCCTTTACTAGCCAAAGTATAGCATAAACAAAAATGAATTGCAATAGTTAAATTAAATTTTTTTAAACTTATTGAAATTGAATACTTTGAAAAACTTATGAGAATATTAGATTTTTTATCAAATAAACTCGTATGTCTACGAATTTTTGCTTAATTTTTGCAAAATTTATGAAAATTGTGCCGTTTTGTGATGTGTTTTTATATTTTGATTTTGTTTGATGCTGTATGTTAAAGATAAAAGCCTATTTGCCTTATTTCATAAGGGTTATAGGCTTTTGACTAAATGATAAAATATGGTAGAAAATGGTGTAAAAAGAGTAAATTATAGCATTTTAAGGTACTTGCTACGGAACAGAAGGTCTGGGGTTCGAATCCCTATGGACGCACCACAATCCAAATGCTTGGAGACTAAACTTAGTTTGGATCACTGTCCGCGAACCAAATGCTTAGCGACTGTCAACTAGAGTGATTATAGTTTTAGACTTTAATTTCACTCTCAAGCCAAATGCTTGGCGATTATCCACTAGTGTAGATTTTCCACAGCCATTTAACCCAACAATGGAAAATGATTCTCATTCATTCAATGGAAAAGATAGATTATCAAAAAGTTGTCCATAACCGAAATTTTTAGAAATTTTATCTACGTTTAATATAAGCATTTATAAACTCATTAACTCTCAAAAAGTATACCATTTTTTATTTTCTTTGTTAATAATGCATATTGATATAATATTGACAATTTTACTCAATTACTTTATAATAAAGTTAAAATTAAAAGATGGAGCAAAAAAATGAAAAATTTAAATATATTTTATTTTGATAATGATTTAGGGAATTTTGATGAGTTTAATCCAAGATTTGTTATGGAGCAAAAATATGCTAATGATATTTTATCCTTAATAGCAATTAAACCGCCTTTTTACTATGATATAACAAATTTGGCGACAAGACTAAAAACCAATATCAAGATTTTAGAAAAACCAATAAATTTATTAAAAAACATATCCGCAATCACAGAAAAATCAGGACATTTTTGTTTAAATTTCCCATTTTTTTTGGATAAGGATATAAAAACTATAAAATCTATTGTGTTGATGTTGTTGAAAAAAAATCATACAACACTTATTGATGGTATTCAATCATTGAGGAAACAACTTATTGAACTATATCCGAGTATAAAAATCGAACTATCTCTTTACCACTTGTTGTGTGGCAAAATTTTTGACGGACTAATGTTTAATTATTTGGAACAGCAAGGTTTGTTGAAACAATCTTACATTCAAAACGATAACAGAGATTTTATATTGATTGGATATCAAAATTCCAACATATGCAATAAATTCAATGCAAATCTTTATTGCAGTTTTAATAATGCAAAATATAAAGACAACTCTTTGACTAGTTTTGGAAATGCAAGTGGAGAAAGATTGGATTATTTTAGATATTTCAAACTCCGAGAGAAGAATAAATTATATGGCAAATTTTTGATAATTGATAAGTATTTTCAAAACGAGACTAACTCGGAAATTGTTAAAAATTCGCTTGACAATATATTTGATTTGCTAAATAGAAAACAATTAGCCAATAACAAATATCTTGAAATATTAAAACTTACCAACTATGTAGATAAAGATAATCAAATTATCGTTCCTGTTTTTGATGATTATATTCTTAAAACAGACATTCTTTTTGAAGAAGTTAAAAGAAAACTTGGTTCAAACTTAACAGAAATTTTAAATGATTTCAAAATTCTCATCTTAAATTCAAATATAAACTGTATAAAGCATAACGTGCCAATGGAACAACTTTGCAATGAGTTGTGGCATATCTTTTTTGGTTTATTTAACGAATATTTAATAAAAGAAAAAATTGTTGCTTCTCCACAAAAATTTTTCAAACAAGGTAAATATTTAAAATGTATTTATCTTTCTAAATGTAAAGAATCTAGATAGTAATTACAATTTAGTTCTTCTTTTGTTGATTTTTTTAATAATTCGCTCGGTCCATATTGAGCCCCATATTGATATATATTTTCTTTTAACCAATTATTTAAACTTGATAAATCATTAATTTTTATCATTTCATCAATAGCCATAAATTTGACAATTTCATTTTTTAATTGGGCGGCATATGCTCTGCCTATAATATAACTTGGGAAATATGCAAATTTATCATTGAACCAATGCGGATCCTGCAATATTCCTTCATTTGAATTTTTTATATCAATACCTAAATATTCTTTATACTTTTCTTTCCAAATCTTTTCTATTTCATCAACTTTTAATTCGCCATCTAACAAACCCTTTTCTATCTCATATCGTATTAATATATGAATAGGATAACTCTTTTCTGAGGCATTTATTCTTATAGGTGTTGGCGCTGGTGTAAAATAAAAGCATTCAGGCTTATCTAGTAATTCATTTGATATAAAAGTTTGAAGCAAATTATTTTTCCCAATAAATTTTTCATAAAAAATTGCTATAGCCTCATGCATTGTTGTTGATGCGGCTCCACTTAAAAATGTTCGATTATGATTTTTATTATTCCCTTGTTCATACAATGCATGACCTAATTCATGACAACTTTTTGTTATGAATTCAAACATATTTTTTTCTTTATAGTTAAGAGAAATTTTTACATCATTAGTACCAAAAGATACCATAAAAGATTCATCACCTTTATAAATTTCTAATGACCTTTCATTTAAATTCACTAAATCTTTAAGATAATCTAAAATTTTATCCATATCTTCTTTAGAACAATTTGTATATTTAACTTTCTCTTCTGTAGATATCAATAAAGGAATATTATATTTAATAGATTTAAACAACTCAGTTACTTGCCAAGATGAAATTTCAACAATTTTTTTAGATAATATAGATTCATAATTTGAAATACCTTCTTCTTTTAACTTTATTTTAATAAAAGTTTGTAAAAATGGTTTAACAATTTGAAAATCGTTCTTTTGTTTTGCTAAAATATAATTTCTTTTAACATTTAATAAAGCATTACATAATTGCCTACTATAAATTTTCGTATTATCTTTAACCCTTTTATTAATTATTTTAGCTTCACAATAAATATCGCTATCAAAGTTTATTGGATTGTTAATTATTTCATCTAAAATATTTCTAAATTTTTGAGAGCATTCTAATTTTTTAACCCTTTCTGTAGATGCAACAATAATGTCTGACAGTATGTCAGAACTACTATTTGTTGTTAATGCCAACCACTCCATGTATTGTTGTAGGTAAATTTCTTCTATTAACTTATTGCGAAAAATCTTAAACTCTTTTACGATCTTTTCGTTTATCATATTTCTCTCTCGCATTCTTCCTGATCAACATTTTTTTTACTAGTATTGTTGTTATGAGGGTATGCATTTTGTCTTGAATCATTCGTCTTTTTTAAGAGTCTCTCCTTGTTTTGTCTATAATATTCATAATTACCATCAATACTTTGAAATGATTCATTATTATAAACCCATAGTCGAGATGCCATCTTATTCACGAAATATCTATCATGGGAGACAATCAACAAATTTCCTTCAAAATTTTCCAAATTCTCTTCTAAAATTTCCCGCGATGCTAAATCCAAATGATTGGTTGGCTCATCAAGTAATAGGATATCGGGTTTGCCTAACAGAAGTTTTGCCAATAATACTCTCGTTTTTTCCCCACCGCTAAGTTGTTTGAATGGAATATCTAAATATGACTCGGGAATTTTTAATCCAGAGATAACTTTTAAAACTTCAGACTCATATTCATACCCACCACATAAAGCATACTCGTTTAAGAGCCTATCATATTTTTCGCTTAATTTCATTAATATATCCGAGTCTGTCTCTATTGACAAATAAAAAACTGTACCATTTTAGATACAGTTTTGCTATAAACTTCTATTTTCTAAACAAGGTCTAACACAGTCTACTATGATTTTTTCAATATATTCTATTTCATCTTTGCAACCATTCCTTATCCATTCGCTAATTATGGCATTTACACCATTTAGATAATAAAGTATCATGTAATTCCCCGCTTTGTCGTCTATATCAAACCTTCTGAAAATAGGTTTGAAGATATATTTGTTAAGCGAATTGAACTTTTCATGGGTGTGCATAATATTTGAGTGCTTTATTGCTACTTCATATATAGTCCTATTATCTTTCATAAACATTAAATAAGGTGTCAAATACTTTGAAGTGACCAAAATCAAGTCCTCTTTTGGGCTTTTGTTTATCTTTTCTATAAATTTCTCTTCAGTTTTATCAAAATAATTTAAAAATTGCTTGTTAATATTCCTAATACTTTCATCGAGCAAATCATCAATTGTGTCATAGTGCAAATAAAAAGTAGAACGATTTACACCTGCTTTTACACAAATTTCCTTTATTGTGATATAATCATAGTCTTTTTTATTTAGAAGTTCAATGAGGGCTTGATTCATAAGCAAGGCGGTATTATTATACTTGCTTCCACTCTTGTTCATAATACTGCCCTCCTATTTTTATTCTTCATCGGCTATTTCTTTTGCAAGTCGCATAATGTCAGAGCCATATTTCCTCTTTCCCTTCTCAAGAATTTTCTTGTAAATTGGATAGTTGACCGAGCAACCTATGATGCCAACGACACCTACCACAATACCTGCAATAAATGCCCCCAAGCCTGAGCCTATTGTACCCAATGCAAGGCACATACCAGTACCTAAAACTAATGCACTGACTATGCCAAAGGTATAAGCAAATATCAATGCTGGGTTTTTGGCTTTTGCATCTAGTTTTTTAAGTTGTTTGACTTTTGTATTCTCCTTTTTAGAATATTCGTTTGCAATATGTTCTGCATAAATTTTATCTGTATCCATCTCTTTTACCTCCTTGATACAGATAAATTATACAAAGATTTTATCTAAAATTAAACTACAAAAATCTCAAAAAATGTTGATTTAAGATAAAAAATTTATATTTTTTAATTTTTTTATTGTTTTTTCGTTAATTTTTCTCAAAAAATAATTTTATGCAAGCCATGCCTCAGGGCAAGTTCTTTTTTCTTTAAACCAATTGGTATCTTTAAGTTTTAGGTCGTTATTTGAAAAGGTAAGTGAAATTTCACCGCTTGATACAGTGAAGACAATATTGCCGTTCATAGACTTGTATGTGCATTCTGAAAAAGTGTCGCTGTAATGATCAACCATTGTTGTCACGTATACTTTGTCTGTATATGGTGCAATCCTATTAATAAAGTCTTGGCTTGGAAATTGTCTAGCACTATTTTCTGTATACTCGCTTGTACCTGCACAACAACAAACACAGACATATTCTGGTGTTATAGCCTCCATAAGTTCATCGCAACTTGAAGTGTATGAGCCGTGATGCCCCGCCTTATAAAGTATGCAGTGAGGCAGTCCGCCGTGGTTTGTCTCATAATATTCGACAAGCCTTTTCTCCCCTCTATCTTCAAGGTCTCCTGTAAAAAGATAGTGATTGTCACCCTGATTTATCATTACACAGACTGAGTAATCATTTTCGCCTATTGATTGGCTGTGGTCATAATAATAGTTGTAAAGTATTTCAAGTTCGACATCCTGCGAAAGTTCAATCACACGGCTGGCACCATTTTCATTGTTATAACACTCAAGTGCCGTCCAGTGGTTCGCCCCCGCACGTATCTCATCGTTTCTTGCCTTGTAGTATCTTCCTAGAACACTGCTATCATTCTCATCATCATCCTTGTTGGTCATAGGAAAATCTATTATATTTTCAACAACGTAGTGTTCAAATATTCCCTCGCCATATGAGGTAGTGCTGTAAAATGCACCTATATGGTCTTCATGAGCATGGGTTGCAATCACATATTCTAGTGTGCCATCTGTTACGTACTGGTCAATGTAATTTATTAGAGTGCTAGACGAACTGTCTTCTGAGCCTGCATCTATCAAAATATCATTCTCTCCGCACTGAATAAACACACTATCACCCGTCTTACTGTTGCCAAGTTCCATAAAATGTATGGATAAGTCGCCACGGACTAACGAAAGATTTTCGCTAATTGGTCTATCTTCAATAAAAATTCGGTAGGCAAAGCCAATCAAAAAGCCAGCACATAGCAAAACGGCGGATAACAAAATGCCTAAAATAATCTTAATTGCCTTCATTGTCGCCCCCTTCTATGCTAGGGTCAATAACAACTACAATGCGGTACCGCTCAACACCCCGATACCTTATATCATCAACAGTGTATTTGATATAATAGGTATCAGCGACTTCGTTATTCACCGTGCTTTCACTCTTAACTTTGTCTGAGATATCCTTGCCAAACGAGATTGCCCTTGCTCCCTCATCTTGATAGGTCTGCCCTACCATAATCTCAATTCTCTTTTCGCCTATGACTTCAAAGACATCATTTTGTGTCAAATATTTCGCGACAAAATATCCGCCAACCACACATATTACAAACACTATAGTCAGCAATATAAACGATATACTTCTCTTTTTTGTCTTATTTTTTGCCATATTAATTCACTTTTAAATTGTTTTTACCCAAAGTCCGTGCAGATTGCAATATGAGTAAACTTCTGTTAAAATCTCATCCTTAGCCAAAACAAAATCTGCTATAGGTTGGTCTTGAGGTGAAAGTTGTCTAACGTAGAACCCTTTGTTAGTCAAAGCGATGATATGTGATATGTAATGCTCCTCTGTCATAGGATGAAACACCTCGCCTACCTGAACGTTTACATTTTGTCCGTCAACTTTTACAACAGGGATATGTTTTTCTACCGCCCCGTCATTTGCAAGTGGATTTAACTCTTCCATAATCTTCCCACAGCACATCAAAGGGACCTTCTTATCTACAAGTTTTATAACTACGTTTCCACAAACTTTACATTTATAAAAAACTAATCTTTTCATATTTTATTCTCCTTTTAACAGTTAAATTATATCATAAATTTTATCTATGCACAAATGTTTTTAAATTTCTTCTATAGCATTTGCATTTTCTTGGATATTCTCGTGTCTAACACTTTTTGCCTTTAATACAAACTGACAGGACACAATCTTTTTTCGTTTAATAACAAAATCTCTATTATTTAAGTGATATGTGAGATTTTCTTTATATGTGCAGTTGCTACAGGTACTATGCAAATGTTCTTTGAATGGGCAGTGCCTAAAATACATATATTCGGGATAATAATCTTTAAAGCAATACAGATTCACCCCGCAATTTTTTATGTACGGATGCTCCTCTATTGACAAAATAATATGTTTGTAACCTCTCTCAGCATAATATTTTACTGCATAAGAATTGTATACATTTAGGTTGCTTCCAATGATTGTCTTATCCGCACTTTTAAGGCTCAGTGCATAGTAATTGTTTGCCACAACTCCCCAGTTTGGGCATTTTGACAAAATATCCCTAATCTTGTCAATCTCACTCTTATTTGCCATAACTGGAAGAGAAATATACACCATGTAATCACTATACTTTTTGTACTGCTCCACTATTTTATCATCAAAATCATTGACCGACCAAATATACATTTTATCATGTGATAGATAGTTTTTCTCCAAATCTTCAGTTAACAAAATATCAAGGGAATTTTTATTTTTATCAAAAATTTCAATGTTTTTCTGTAAAAAACTTAATTTTTTTGCTAAATTTTCACGTTTTTCATAATTTTTTAAGACTTGCTCTTGCAATTTCTCTAGTCCAAATCGTCTGAGAGCATTGAGTTGAGCGACCGTTAGAAACACATTTTCGCTTTGCAAATCTACATTTCTTAACTTAAAAATTTCACCAGATTTTGAAAATTGTTTTCTTATTTCATCTTCACCTAAAGGTTTTGTCTTTGCATCTTCGGGCAGAATGTCACACTCTAGTTCTACATTTGCATACTGGCATGATAAAGCCATCTTCACTTTCTGTCCTACTTCTAAATCTAACTTAACATCGTAGTCAATATACTTCCTTAAAGACAGGTACTTTTCTTCTAAATGCGAATCGACTATCAAATTCACCTTGCTATTTTTAGGAAAAGAAGAGGAGCTGGTGAGAAGATATCTATCACTTGATAGGCTTTTAAAATCTACAACACTTACCACTCCGATTTCTTTGTCATCATTAAAGATTTTTAATACGTCACCTTTTTGAAGTTTATGAGAAGATTCTACTGTAATTTCATTAAATCTTTTGCCAATTTTAACATTTTCTATCTTCCCTATTTCAACACCAATATGATTTTGTGCCTTAGGATAGATTATCTTTTCATCACTAAAATAGCCATTTATATAGTTTCCACGATTGTAAACCGCCTTCAAATCATTGATATCCTGTTTTGTATAATTAAAATCATTATCTATTGCCCTGCGATAGACATTTGTAGCCGCAGCGACATATGCTGGTCTTCTCGCTCTGCCCTCAATTTTAAAGGAGTTTACACCGCTATTGTAAAGTTCCTTGAGAGATTGAAGATTGCAAAAGTCTTTTGTGCTTAATAGGCACCCCTCTTTTTTCTCACTTCCACACTCTAAACTATAGTTTAATCGGCAAAATTGTTTACATTTTCCGCGGTTACCACTCGCATTTGCTAGAAGTGAGCAGAGGTAGCAGTTTCCAGAAAAACTTACACACAAGGCACCTTGAATAAAATATTCGATTTCAACACTTGAGTTATCTCTTATCCTTTTTATTTCAGAAAGCGGAGTCTCCCTTGCAAGCACGACTCGTTTTAACTGAAGGTCAGAAATATTCTCCACCCCCTCTAGGTTGTTAAGCCCCATCTGTGTGCTTCCATGAAGTTCGATAAATGGGAAGTGTTGACGCAGGAAGTATATAAGACCTATATCCTGCACAATAAAGGCATCGACACCACATGATAGTGCCTTATTTACATAGTCTATAACATCGTCAAATTCATCGTCTCCAACAAGGGTGTTTAATGTAATATAGACCTTGACATTGTGAAGATGAGCATATCCGACCGCCTCAGCAAGATTTGAAAAGGTGAAATTTTCAATGTTCCCCCTAGCATTAAAGTTGTCAAGCCCAAGGTAAACTGCATTTGCACCATTGTTGACCGCACATTTTAGTGAATCAAAATTCCCCACTGGAGAGAGAAGTTCTATTGTTTTCATGGATACATTATATCAAAATTTAAGATAATTGGCAATATTTTTCTATTGTTTAATCAAAAACAGCACAGTATGTATATTTTGTCTTTATTACGTAAAAAATAATCTTCGGAGGAATATATTTATGAGTTACAATCCATTTTTAGCAAAACCTAAAAAGTTGGAAAGCACAATCATGAATTTTAAGATGCTTTCACCAAAACCTTACAATAAAGATGAAGTAGACCCATATACTCGGATACGTTGTATACTGATGAATGGTACAGAATATGAAGCAGTTTGGTCAAAGCACCATTTCAATCGACACTGCGGTGACAATGAACTCCGCCGTGCGGTCGGTTTTATTCGAAATAGCGAGCAACAGCAACAAAAACTTGTCTCTGCTTTAAAGCCTATTGATGAAAATGTACTTCAGACAACACTAGGATATGAACAACTCGCGGTAGACCTTACTGCTATACTAGCACAGAGGCAGACAAACAAGTTTGTCAAAGATGCCTTAGACTTTGCCCTTCTTGAGGACTTTGACCACCTTTATCGCTATGCCAACCTTCTTGAGACAGACATGGGTGAACATGCAGAAAAATATATCGGCTCTTATACTGAAATTATGCCAGGCAGGCCAACTGTCGCACACCACCGTCACCCTTTTGATAACATAAAAAAGCCGATTAGCAACATCTCTGCCGACCCTATAACTAAATGTGACGTCTCAATCATCACCGCAGCCGAGCAACAGACAATGAATTATTATATGAATTTAGGAGCATTTTATAAACATCAAAAGGGCAGAGAGGTGTACACCGAAATTGCCATGGTCGAAGAAGAACACGTATCGCAATATGGCTCTCTAATTGACCCATCAATGACTATGCTTGATGACCTACTAATGCATGAGTATATTGAGAGTTATCTGTACTTCTCAATGTATAATGACGAGATTGACTCTCATATCAAGCAAATATGGGAAATGCTCTTTGAACAAGAACTTGCTCATCTTCATGCCACCCTTGCTCTTGTACGAAAGTATGAAAATAAAGATTGGTTTGACGTCATACCAAGTGGCGATTACCCAGAACTTTTAAAATTTTCACCACAAAAAGAGTATGTCAGAAAGGTTTTAGGAGAGACCGTTTGCAACACCTCTCTATATGAGGGCTATATAAATGTTACAAAACTCCCCGACAATGCAAACTTCTTTGAATACCAAAAACGGGCAGTCAAGGATGTCCAGACAATGCCATCCCATATAGTTATTGACGACCACATAAAAGCCTTTAAAACAGATTATCGTCTGCAAGACAAAGAGCATCCCGTCAAAAGTTTGAGGGATAGAAAAGATGACAATATAACTTTGGGAAGAGTAAAATAATAAAGATTAATGTAAAATTATTTAAATTAAGCAAAATAATTAATATTAAATAATTGAAAACTAAAACAAAATAACAAAAATTAACAAGAAAAATGCGATAATTAAATGAAATTACGAAAAATTAAAGCAAAATTAAAAAAATAAAACAAAAAATACAGGAAAAATCTTCATTTTGTCTCAATTTTTAATAATTTGAGGCATTTGAAATTCCTGTATTTTTTATTTTTACATATATTTTGCTTTGAGATTTATTGAATAAAATAAACTTAAATTTTGCTTGTAAATTTTAAAATATTGCTGAAAATAAGTGCATAATCGCCTGCAATATTTTTGTAAGCCATCGTTTTTTCTTGAAGTAATTTAAGTCAACTTGCTGTGAATGTTTGATATCATCTTCAAAGATATCGCGATGCTGTTTGTTTAGTTCTTTTGAATAGATAATCACAGTATCTTCAAAATTAAGTCTAAACGAACGATTATCGGTATTGCAAGTGCCGATTGATAGTTTGTTGTCGTCTACTAGTAAGGTTTTACTATGCAAAAAGCCGTTGTAAAGATAAATTTTTATACCAAGTTCGGCTACCTCCTTTAAGTAAGACAGTGTTGCAAGATAGACGGTCTTTTTATCTGGTATTTTTGGCACCATAATTCGAACGTCAATACCACTTTTGACTGCTATTCTAAGTGCTGAGATGAATACGTCATCTGGTATAAAGTACGGGGTTTGAATATATACCCGCTTTTTGGCATTTGTAATCATCTTCACATAGGCTTCCAAAATTTTTGGTACTGCACTATCTGGACCTGAGGTCACGAGTTGGGTGGTGGCATTACCTTTTATAGTTGGACTTGGAAAGTAACCATTTTCAAGGTAAAGGCGAAGTGGAGTGTTGTCATTTTTACAATATCTCCAGTCATCTAGGAAGATATTTTGAAGAGCATAAACTCCCGCGCCCTCCACCCTTATATGAGTGTCTCGCCATGGCTTAAGTTTTTTGTCAAGTCCCAAATGGTCATTTCGAATGTTTATACCACCCGTGTAACCTATCTTGCCATCAACTACAACTACCTTTCTGTGGTTTCGGTAATTTAATTTTAAATTTATCAGCCTTATGTGCATGAATGGTGGGAAAAACTCACCTACCTGTCCGCCTGCATCTTCAAGTTTTTTAAAGAAACGGCGGGGTGCCTTACGAGAGCCAATCGAGTCATAAATCAGTTTGACGTCAACCCCCTCGCTTGCCTTTTGGCAAAGTATTTTCATTATATCATTGCCTGTCTTATCGTTTGCAAAGATATAATATTCAATATTTATTGATTTTTTAGCATTTAGTAGGTCTTTCTTTAAATCTGCAAGTTTGTCACTGCCGTTGGTGTAAATCTTGATATCATTTCCTGGCAATGGATAGGAGCCGTAACTATAGCAAAGCGACACAAGTTCTTGGTCATCCTTCAATATCCCGTCCACTTTTGCCTCTTCAAGTGTTTGAATACCCTTAATATTTCTTATAATATCTCGCTCTGATATTCTCTTCTTCTTTATCATGCGACGTGTTCTTACACTGAGTCCGCTTCCAAATACAATGTAAAATAGGAAGCCTATTATCGGCAAAAATGTCAAGGCTGTCAGCCATGCTATGATATTCTCAGGCTTTCGCTTTTCAAGGAATACCATACTTATCATAAGGAGAAAATTAATGCACACTACAACTATGAAGCATATTGAAAACCAGTCCATTAATCCCCTCCTTTTTTAAGTATTTTTTAATTTGTAGTCACCGTTCTATAATTTTTATCCCAACCTAATCTCAATGTATCCATTTCAATAAAGGTGTCATCCTCGGTGTTGAATGTTCTATCAGCACCAGATACTCTCATCCTTACAACTACACGGATATATTCATTGTAAGTAAAGTTATCATTATAAGTTATTGTACCATTGTCGTCAATAGAGGCATTACCAGAAGCATTAGGGTCACTTGCCGTATCAATTATAAATTCGAGATAATTTAGATAATTGTTTTTACTGTTATCGAGTACTCCCTCTAAGTCAGCATTGGCTGTCGTCATTGTAAATGAGCGATTCCATTGTGAGAACTGAGATGTTATAACTCCGTCATTGTTTGTTGCACCTAGAAGGTTCATAACCATGTCACCTTCAATTGCTCGGTTAAGTCCAAAGTAGTAGCCTGTTACCACATAGTTTTTAGATGTCCTGTAAGTATATGTTATTTCTCCGCCAGTATCACCTGTGAAAGTCACATCCAAAATGTAGTATTTTCTTACATTGTAGTACTTCCTAGCATTATCTATAAGCGACCTATCCTCAACATAAACTACATCATTTGTGATTTTTGATACATCGATATAGTTGTTTACTGAAGATTGCATGCCATTTTCTACTCTATATACAAAGTAGGTTCCAGTTGTAGAACTTACAAGCAATACTCCATCTTCATCTGTTGCAGGAACGAAGTGGTTGTTTATAATATTGCCGTACTGGTCATTTGTAACGTAGTAGAACTGTGCATTGTTGTCTTGAGGGATGATTGTTATCTCGTCGTCCTCGTTAACATTTTGACCAAAGAGTTGAGATATAGAAATATATTCAGTCCTTGCAACTGACCTTCCATTTGTTATTGACCTAGACACTGTTCGTCCGTCCATAGCCAATTGGAATGTAGTTGTGCTGTAAGCATTTACAAGTACTTCGAGTGTGTCGTTTATGTATTCTACACCGCTAGCATTTAAGTCACCACTGCCAGAGGCAACATTAAACTCTCGGCTGACTGTAAAGGCTTCGCCATCTCGAACTGGAGAACTTTTCTCATTCAAAGAAATGTTGACTTCTCTTATGATTGTAACCGTGGTTGCAAGGTCATAGTATTCTATCGCGGTGTTGTCAGCACTTGCATATTTAAGTCTTATCACCATTGTAACTTGTGCTTGATTGCTGTCTTCAAACAGGTCTGTGCTTGTAAGTCTTGGAACTGTAAGTATGGCATTATTCGAAGTGTATACATCTCTTGGTGTTTTACTAAGTCCATTGAATACTCCTTCTCTGGTTGTTGCAAGTGAGTAACTTTCCCCACTTAGGTCAATCGGTCGTTGAACAACTTGGTTGTCCTCAGAGTCATAGAAGTTGATTGAGTCTACTGTCACAAAATCGATGAGTGGAACATTAAAGTATCCATTTTCTTCGTATTCACTATAATTTGGCCATTGTGAACTGTCATCATCGGAAATCTCATATCCATAATTTCCATTTTTATTCAAACCGCCTATGCCACTTGGATCTGTATCAAAATAATGTGCTTGAATACCGAAGATTTCAATGAGGGTTATGTTGCCATCTGTTACATCTGGGTCGGTATATTGGTCATTTATATAATAAGATGTTGAATCATTGTCTTGAATTGTTGTTACACTGAGTTGTTTGTACTGAGCACCAATATCAAACATACTGCCTTCGGTAAGAGTTATATTACTTCCAGCAATATATGGCTCGTCATATTGAGATACAAGGCTGAAGTAAACCGCATATTTAAAGCCATAATTATCGACTGCTTCAATCATATAGTATTGAGTGCCGAATATAACTTTCTTTGCAGACTCGAAAAGTGTGGTGCTGTCTTGGTTCAATGTGTATACACCTGTGTCTTCATTATAAGACCATTTTGCTGAAGAAAGGTCACCTGAAAGTTTTTGGTTTACATTTTCTTCATCATTGTATGTCACACCATCAACGACCCCGCCTGGTACTGTCATTGTGATTGTAAAGTTGTCTGTAGCAAGTTCTGCATTTCTAACCGCAGTATCACCGTTGGCATGTTTTACAGAAACGTAGCCGTCATCATCGCTCGCATTCGAATCTTTGGTAAGAGTGAAAGCAGAATATTCGCTGTCACTATTATTGTTGCTTATAATGTCATATTTGTTGTTTACATTGCTTATAACATCACCCTCAACGGTCTCTTCAGTGAAGTCAGTCACATTTCCGCCGAATGAAATGATATAGTCTGGTATTATCTTGACAACTACGTAGAAGTCTTTTGAAACTGAAGTGCCATCTGCTTGAAGTTGAACTCTATAACTTATCTTTAAAAGTACTAAGTCGCCTTGGTTGTCTGCTCCAAGTGGAAGTAGACGATAGTCGTAGGCATATCTACCTGCACTTGTGATGGCTGATGGTCTCAAGTATTCTCTATTTACAGTTGTCTGATATTTAAACTCTGTCTCATTAAACGTCCTTAGGTATCCTGCAAGTATAGAGTGGGTGCTTGCATCAATGCTTGCATCTTCACTGTTATAGTCTATAACTTGAAGTTCTAGGCTCGCCCTGTCACCACCAAAATCACCAACATTTACAAGTTGTCCTGTGCTTGGGTGGCGAACACCAAATTCTGAAACCATGCTTTCATATTCATTGTTCGTCTCTAAAATTTGAAGGCTATAAAGACCTGAGATTGCACTATCAACGTTTATGTCTATAGTTGGATAGTAATAATATGTTGCATTCACTGAGATGCTTGTTTGATTGCTTCCGTCATCTATTGGCAAGTCTGAATTAAACAGTTTTACACTCTTAATTGTGTCAATATCATTTGCTTGCAGTTCATTTAGTTTTAATTCACTCAAGTACTGTCCATAGAATGAGTAATCAACGGAAATATTATCTTCAAGTCCTCCATAGATGAGTTGGACTCTGCTGATAAGTTCTACACTATCAAACATCGCATTGTTTGCATCGTGGTTCACTCCCAGCAAACTTATTTCATCTGCCGTAACTTTGTCGCCGTTAGATTTGATGATTGTACCTGCCTGTGCACTTTCGCTACCAGAAGAGATTGTAATGTCATTGGTCTCAAAATTTGTAACTAAGAATGCCCCTACATAAGTATAGTTTTCACCATATGTTGTCACCCCGTCAACAGTGTTTTGCTCTGCCATGCTGTAGCCAAGGTCAACGTTTATTGTCCTGCCTGCATCGGATGAGTTAAAATACTGAGAATATGAAGCATAGTAGTTCTCTCCGTCAGTGAATACCAAATAATACGAGCCAGTTCTTGAAAGTGAAGAATTGATTGAGAGTTGTGCAAGTCTGCTCTTTGCAAACAAACTATTGGTCAAATTGGTTTGGTCAATGTAACTTGTCTCGTAATTTACATATGCAAGGTTGATATTTTCAAAGACTGTATTGTTTGCATCGACATTAGTGCCAAGGTTTGTCTCTTCGGTCACATTGGTAATAAGACCGTTTGTCTGTCCATCGGCAAATGTAAATGATGAGCCTTGGTACGTTCCAACATATCTATAGTTTACATTGTTTGAAGACATATTATAACCCAGTTCTATATTTGCACTTGTGCCAGCATTTTCGCTTGAAATACTGATTGGAGAAGATGCATAGAAGTTTCGCTCGTCAGTGTAAACTAAGCGGTAATCGCCTTGCAATGAAAGTGATGGACTGTATGTTACACTTGCAACAGGTCCACTGCCACTTGCTGTATTTTTTGTCACGTTGTTGACTTGAAGTGAAAGTGTGTTTGTAAGCAATTGTACATCATAGTAAACTAGTACACCTTGGTAGGTAATGCTAAATCTAATGGTTGAAGTACCCATGTCGTCAACTATCTCTTGACTGTTGTCGGTCGAAGTTGTAAGTGTGCCACGGATAAGTCTTAAGTCTGTCGCATTGTTTGGAATAGTCTCGCTTGAAGCATAGTTTTCTTCTTCGCTGATCTCACCATCGCTTGTTGTTGCATATACTGTCGCATTTTGTTGTGAGTAAACTGCAATGCGAAGGTCTGAAGTTTCAAGCAAGTTTGGCTCTTCGTCTTCTTCGTAGATTTCACCGCCCTTTGTGGCTGTCATAAGCGGATTATCATAGTCATACGTGATAGTCTCGCCATTTTGCATTGCTGGAGCAATCACTACTCTCCAGTCATTGCCAAAGATTGGACTGTGAAGTAAGAAGTTATCAAGTAGATTTTCATATGTTGAGCCAGAGTTTATATATTCAAGGCTGAGTTCTTCACCATCCTCGCTCGGAGTAGGATAATTCACATTAATTTCAACACTTGGATATATGCTAAGCGAATAAGTCATATTAAACTCTTGATATGGCACTTCATCTCTATTTGCATCATCTATTGTCACATTATCATAGTTAAAGTAAACTCTTACAGTCAAATTGATGTCGGCATTCGTTTGAGATGCAACAAAGTTTGTCAAAATCTCATTTCCATTGTAGATAGAGTTATATGCCTGGCTTGTAGATGAGCCGTAGTAAATTGTCTGTGTGATATCTTCTTCGCCATCAACAATTCCGTTCTCTCTGAATATTCCTGCAATAGGTTTTGACTGCCCTGCTATAACATTTCCACCATTGACTGAAGTGTTATATTGAATGTTACGTTTTATTGTCACGGCTTGAGAGAATGCAAACTGCTTGTCTACGTAACCTTCCATTGTGTTATTATCGCTTGCTTTGAATGTGACTGTGAATAGGAAGGTCACTTGATAGTCACGAAGAAGGTTTGCGACTATAAATTTACCACCATTATTGTCACTTTCAAATTTAACAAAATCTTCACCGCTGAAGTTTTGGTATTCTGTCGAAGAAAGCACGGTTGCTGTAACATCGTAGTTTTCAGGGGCGATTGTTATTACGTCTGAACCATTATTTAACTTGATATCAAAGATAGAACTAAAGTTTGGTGTTGTGCCACCTAAAATATCGGTTGACGAACCATCTTTAATTTGATAACTTGCAGTTGCCTCGACTTCGACATTAAGTGTTGCAAGGTAGCCCTGCTCGGTATAGATTGTAAAACTGAGTGTCCTTGCACTTGTGATATAGTCACTGAAGTAAAGTGTAAGTTTGCCGTCTCCGTCTTGAGAGGAGTCATATGTAAAGCCAACGTGTCCGTTTCCGTCATCTTTGGTCATATCTAATGCACTTTCGCTAATCTCATCCCCGCTGGTTGTTGTCTCGTCAGTTAAAGCAATGTGGAGTCTATTCCAAACCTCTTCATAACCTTGCGAGCCTGCATCTACCCCTTGAAGAAGGTGGATATCCATTGTAGCGGTAATCTCATCGTTCTCATTGCTATAAATAAGATTATCCCATGTGAATGTTTGATTGCTTGAGGACGTTGTAAACTGCTCTTCACCATCTTGGGTGGTCGCGGTAAATCTTACTGAATAGTTGAATGTGGTTGAATTTATAACAAATTGATAATACTGCTCGCCACCTATAACTGAGAGCTGGTCTCGGTCTACTCCGCCATCGTATGAGTGTCTAACTATTACAGTTATCTGCTCGCTTGTAAGAGGTGTGTAGTACATTTCTGACATATCAGACGAGAAATAGATATCAATATATTCTTGCCAATCCTCTTCTCTAGTGTATTGTATATCACCGACTGTTACACTTTCAACAGTATTTGTCTCATTCAAACTTGAGAGCATCAGTAGGTCGCTATAGTAAATCTTCCCATCACCTGATAGGATTGAAATATTGATAGTATCGCCCTCTTCAATTTCCTCATCAAATCTTGAGGCAAGGTCTAAACTGAATAGTCCTTCTTCTGGTCGCTCAGCAGTAACAAGGAGTTTTTCAACTTCCTCACCGCCCTTAACCAAGCCAATCCACAATCTCATCTCTCTACTTTCAATGTCGATGTTCAAAAGTGTATTCACTTGAGAGTCAACTGAGATTATATCTATCTTTTTTGTTATACTAAATCTCTTTTGATTTTCTGCTAGTGTGCTAGAGCCAAAGATTTCATCAAAATCTACAGTACCCTCAACGTTTTGTTGTCCTTGCAGATATTCCGCTGCGGTCTGTGAGTTTTTGTTGTAAGCATAGACTGAATCTTCTACAATGACATCAGGTTTCACCTTGTATACGATAAAGAAATCTCTGCTTTCGCTGGTGCTTGTAATGGTATATTTTACTGCAAAGTAGAAGTCTTGATAACTGCTTGACAGGTGATTTAATATCATTTGACCAATCTGCTTGCCATCAACTGAGTCTATCCACTGGTCTTTGATAATATTTTCGCTGGTTGATAGGTAACTGCTTGTTGTCAAAGGATGATATGCAAATGATGCGGTGAAACTATAGCCATTTAGCAAATATAGTCCGCTTGTTGTCACTTCGTCAGTAAAGTTATACTGAGTCATAATAGTTTGTTGTTGCCCTGCTGTAATCTCAACATAAGGTCCGCTATAGGTGCCGTTTACTATATAACTATTAGGGTCGGTAATTGCAATTTCAAGTTTATCACTCTCACTGTAACTACTAAATTGACTTAAATCATAGTTTACATAATCAAACCCAATAGAAGAGATGATTAATGGCACATACATAACTGCAGTTGTTCCTGGGAAGGATGGTGCTGAGTTGTCGTTTGGTGAGCCGAAGTAGAGAACGAGATAAACATTTTCTCCAAGTCCTTGTAAGATTCGGCTTTGATTGTTTTTGAATGTCAAATCTGTCCCGCCCTTGCTGGTGTTTTCATAGGCATCATAATAACTATCAAGCCAGTTGCCCTCACTGTCAATCATGTTTGCATAGATAGAATATTCGCTTCCACTTACAAATGTTGAACTTAAGAACCATGTCCCTTGTTGAACCATGATATATTCGCCATCGCCAACACTTTGAAGTTGTGCTTTTATGCTATCTTTATTGTTATAAGAGAGCATATTTGCTATCTCCCCGTAAACATTATAGTCTTCAACGGTAACGTCTGGTTGCATTGAACCTGAATACAATTCAATAGGGATATTGACCTGTCCTAAAAGTATTCTTTCTCCATCATTATTTTCATCTACATAGTAGACTCTAAGGGTTGTTGAAAGTGCCTTTTGATTGTATTTAAATAGGAAAGGAGAATTGTCCTTCTTCTCTATTTGATAATGATTATTTGTGAAAATTACATCAAAGTAGTCACCAAACTCATAGACACGTGTCAAACTTTCTGGTAAGTCTGTTCGGTCGCCCTCTGCACTGTTTTCTTCTGATTTTCTATATACACTAATAAAGTCGTCAGTGACATAATACTCTTTTCCGCTTATTATATAATAGGTATTATTTAAACTCTCGACTGCTAGATCTCGTGTCACATTGAATTGAATAACTCTATCCAAAGTGAAGTAGTTGTCACCTTCTGGAGTGAATGTTACGGCAAAATTTCGTGACTCAACATTCCAAAAATCATAGAATTTTATATTGCCGTTTGTACGGTCAAATTCACCAACCGATTGTGCCTCAGCAGTCTCAGTATCGTCAAATTCATCGCCATTTACAAGGATATAACCACTTCCACTGCTAACTATATAATATATATCACTTGTATTTCCATCAGTTTGATATAATGATTCAATCTCAGTTGGATATGTGTCATTGCCAAGATATGCAAAATAGTTGTTTGTAACTTTGTTTATCATATCAGTTTCAACGTGTGCATAGAGAGGATTATTTACGTCTGTAGGATAATTCTCGCCCGAAAGAGTGTATGCCGATCTAAGAGTAAGGCTTAAAGTTGAATTGATTGCACCATTATTTCCTGTGTCTGTTATAGAAAACCTTATTATATGGTCGATTGCAAAGTTGTTTCTAAACTCTATTGCAGTAATCTCTTGTCCGCTCAAACGTTGTTTAATGCTTTGTGCATTGTTGTAATCTTCAGTATTTAAGTCTACAACATCGCCATTGCCATCATAAAGGATTATCATACCATTGTCGCTGTTGAATAGGTCAAATATCATTTCATCGGTAAGAGTGGTGTCATTGAGATATTGCTGGCTTAGTTGGAATCTGATTCTTGTATAATCGTCATCTCCAACATAGAATTTAACGAGATTTGCAAGAGTTATACGTCCATCAATCCCATCATCACTATTTTTAGCACCGTATAAAGTTACAGAAAGATTTGAAACATCCGATTGTTCAAACTGGTCATCAGTATACCCTACTGTTGGATAAGGGTCCCAAGAAGTAACACTTTCAGCATCTGTTATACCAACAGAGGTAACTGTAAACCTAAGTTGTTGTCCGTTTGTTAAACTTGAAGCATTGCCATCTATCGTCACAAGTTCAAGGCTGACCTGTGCATTGTCTGATTGTCTAAATGTAAACGTTTTGCCGTTTAAGTTTATTGCATTGATATCGCTTCCTGCCACCAATTCAAACTGCCAACTCTCTGACAATGTATCCGTCCTACCCTTTTGGTCGGTAACAATTACATAACTATTATCTACCCCTAAAAGTGCGGTGAGAAGGTTTGTCACAGAATTGAATGTCTGTCCAGCCACAATGCTTGTAACAAAGTTGCCGTCTGTGCCTAATGTTTGATTGACAGTCATTGTCTGTCCATTTATATACTCAGCAAATGTTTGATTGCCAGTTGTATCAACCCTGATATCTCTTGCAATTGGAGAATAAATGCTTATGATTTTATCCACTATTGGCATATCCCACTCAATAGGCTCGTCTTCGGTGTTATCATACCTAAGTGAGACAGATGAGAGATATATACCATTTGTTTGGTTTATATTCACACCAGTATTTACCAAAACATTATATGTAATAATACTATCACCTGTAATGTCGTCTAGTAAAATCTGACTTGATTCAACTGTGAAGTTGGAACTTATATCACTATTCTGCTCATCTCTAAAGACAAGACTCATATATCCACTGTTATATTCATCGGTGAACACTGATACCGCTTCGCTGTCAATTCTGAATGAAATTGCAAGCGAACTTGTGTTGCCTTGGTCAATAGCAATCTCACCATTTTCAAGTGGCACAAATTGGTCGGTGTTGACCTCTTCCGCTGAGACTGAATCTTGATAAAGCGATTTTTCGCAGGTCACTAAAATATATTCTTGGCTCATGACTGCTATTGAATATGTCCTATTCCCTGAGCCGTCCGTCTCTATTACTGGAACACCATTTTCGGTAACAAGAGTGCCATAATACAACCTAAATGAGCCTGTATTTCTTAAGGTTATGCTAGAGCCGACAATTGGGAAGAGTAAGAGGTTTTCGCTATACGTTGCATATATCCCTGCAAGATCATAGTTATAGCCACTTTCGCCTATAACACTATTTACAGTTTGGCGAACTTCATCCTTTTCCCCATCTCCAAAATATACGAAGAATACAGGGTCTTTATAAATATTATCGCTTGGAATTTGTATTAAACTTTCTAAATTAATTGTCTCTGCACTTACATTGCCATCACTATTATAGTCAAGCATAACATTGATATCGCTTGAATCTGTCCATTGAAGTGGTTGCTCTTGATGCTCGCTCACAGACAAAGTTACAGTATAATATGGAGGCTCGCCAAACAATGAGAATCCGCCGTCCTCGTTTTCTATAAGAAGCACAACGGTCATAGTTATGTCCGCCTCTCTTGAAGAGCGAAGTGTCCAATAACTATAGTTTAGATTTGTCACATTTGTGTTAGGCATGTAATATCTAAGTCCGTCAATCTCGACATAGTCTCCACCGCTAACTTGCAAGAATGAGTCTATGCTAGGGTCTTGTGAATTATAACTGAAATTGATTGCAATATTGCCGAGCATACCTTCTATATTGTTGCCAGAGGTTGAATATACGTTGACACCTAAAAATTCTGCCTGTTCGTCATACATATATCTATTCATGTAAAGTGTCATGCTTTGATTTGTAGATGTGGATATAGTCTGAGATGCTTTACCCACTGTGTATCTACCTACACTTGCCATGCCGATAGAGATATTTTGTGAGTCACCTGTTGCAAAATTTTGAGGGTCGCTATCTCCTGGAACCATTTGGTCACCCCAGTTGCCTATCCTATCAAGTATTTGGTTGTAAAAAGCCTCATCTGTCGTTGTTTCTACCGAGCCTTCTGTTTCTATTTGGTCATTTGCATGGATGAATGTGTAACCTCTTAATGTTATACTATCTACTGTTTGCTCGCCAGCAAGGAAGGTTACAGAATAAGGGCTGTCATATCTTGTTGTTATTGCCCCAGCATATTCGCCAGCATCAGCGACATAATATGTATGTTTAACTCTTACGTTTTCTGGCAAGATTACACTATTTACATTGTCGCTATATAAGTACTGACTCGATGCAGGAATAAATTTCGTATTTACCGAGAAACTCTCGCCTGTTACAATTTGATTAGTCTGCTCCCCTCTTGAGTTAGTCGTCTCTATCTCTATACCCCATACTGGAACGTCAACTGCAATGCGAAGAGGAGCGGTTGGAGAAAGTTGGTCATACTCGGAAGTTGCCACAAGGCTAGCAATACCACCGCTTATCCAAGCATCTTCAAGAATCTCTCCATCATCATCTCTAATTTCGCTTGTCGAAAGAGTGACTGTAAACTCCTCTCCTATCCTAACTCTTTGAGGTACTCGAATGACACCATTGCTTATGTAACCATTTGAGGTGCTAACACTGGTACTACCCTCAAAGGACAGTGTCACCTCGTCATTTGTGACATGGCTTGTCGATGAAGATACCGTAAGTGTAAAATCATCTACGACTTCAAGTTGAGATGTGTTTGCATTAAATAGGCTTTCATCATATGAAAAATATATGTCAGCAGGATTTATGATATTTTCTCTAAATCCGCCAGCAAGATAAACACCTAGGACTGTTACCCCTGAGATTGAGCCTATACCTAAAATAACAAGTAGCACGGTCAACCACACTGGCCAACTTCTTCTTGATTGTTCTTTTTTCTTCTTTTCTTTCTTCATCTTTTTCATATAAGACACATCCTTTTTGAGAGAGTTTACATTTATACATCTTTATTATAATTTTTTAATGAAAAAAAATCAAATAATTTTCGCTTTTTGTCAAATATATATTTATTATAATTATTTATTATTTTTTTATTAATCTTTATTTTAATTAATCAACATAATTTCGCCTAATTCTTTTTTATAATTACACTTGCACTTGACTTTTAACTGCAATTTCAGTATAATGGCTCGTAAAAGGAGAAAACATGATACAAGTAAGCAATATATCCCTTGCCTTTGGCGGAAGAGTGTTATATAAAGATGTCAACTTAAAATTCACAAAAGGCAACTGCTACGGCATAATTGGTGCGAACGGGGCTGGAAAATCTACCTTCCTTAAAATTTTGACTGGAGAAATTGAGCCTAACACTGGCGAAGTCTTTATCACACCTGGTGAGCGAATGAGTGTGCTTGCTCAAAACCAAAATGCATATGATAGTGAAACTGTGCTTGATACCGTTCTGCTTGGGCATAAAAGGCTGATGGAGGTACAGAAAGAAAAGGATGCTCTCTATGCAAAACCTGACTTTACAGATGAGGACGGCATTAGAGCAGGCGAACTTGAGACAGAATTTGCCGAACTTGGTGGCTGGGAGGCAGAAAGCGAGGCAAAGACACTACTACAAAACCTAGGAATTGGTGAAGATTTATTTTACAAACAAATGGCAGACGTTGACCCAAAGGAAAAGGTCAAAGTACTTTTAGCGCAGGCACTATTTGGCAACCCTGACATCCTCGTCCTAGACGAGCCTACCAACAACCTCGACTTTAAAACCGTTCGATGGCTCGAAGACTTCTTACTTGACTTTGAAAACTGTGTTATCATCGTGTCACACAACCGACACTTTTTAAATAAAGTTTGCACACATATCTGCGATGTCGATTATGGCAAAATCAATATGTATATTGGTAATTACGACTTCTGGTATGAGTCAAGTCAACTTATCTTAAGACAGATGAAAGACCAAAACAAAAAGGCAGAACAGAGGGCAAAGGAACTCAAAGAATTTATCGCTCGTTTCTCTGCTAATGCTTCAAAGTCGAAGCAGGCGACAAGCAGAAAAAGAGAACTTGAGAAATTGACTATTGAGGACATAAAGCCATCTTCAAGAAAGTACCCATATATCAATTTTGAATACACACAAGAGATAGGTAAAGAGGTTTTAAAAGTTGAAGGACTGAGCAAGGCTGGAATGTTCAAAAAACTTAACTTTAACATTGAAAAAGGACAAAAAGTCGCTTTTTTTGCAAAAAATAGTCAAATTTTAACCACTTTATTCAATATTATTTTAGGGAAAGAAAAACAAGACAGTGGAAATGTGTTTGTTGGAAAAACAATAAAAGTCACCAATCTCCCACAAAATAACAATGAATTTTTTGAAGGCAATACAAACTCAATTGTCGATTGGCTGAGACAATATTCTAAGGACCAAAATGAAACATATATACGTAGTTGGCTTGGAAGAATGCTCTTCACTGGCGAAGAAAACTTGAAGCCTGCAAATGTTCTCTCTGGTGGCGAACGAGTAAGGTGTATGCTTGCAAAAATGATGCTTGAACAAGGCAATTTATTGATTTTTGACGAACCTACAAACCACCTTGACCTTGAAAGTATCACCGCCCTTAATAAAGGTATGCAAAACTTTAGGGGAAACATCCTGTTTGCAACACATGACCAAGAGATTATTGAAACAGTTGCCAATAGAATAATTGATATAATTGATGAGGACCACTATAACGATTTTACTGGAACATACGAAGAATATCTCGAATATCTTGAAAAAAACAATAAAAATACAAAAAAATAATGCAAAAATTCATTTTTTTTGCATTTTTTATTTAATTTTTATACAATTATTAAAAAATTAAAATTAATAAATAAAATAAATAACAAAAAAAATAGAGTGTAAATAAATCAAAAATTACACTCTATTTTAATATAATTTTTTATTCATTTTCTTGATAATCATCATTTATTACAATATTAAGTTCATCAGAAAATTCATTGCTATTTTTTGAAAATTTAACCAAGAGGGTCTGTTCTAAAAGGTCATCACGGTCAACGTCTTTAATCACTTTTTCAAAATCTTCACCCTTGTAAAGACGTTCCAGCAAATGCAAAACCTTTAAAAGTGTCAAACTTGCCTTTTTATCATTTTGATAAACGTAACAACATTTTTCCCATAGTCCATGCAAATGTTGTGGTATAACCTTCTCTCCCCTAGCGACAATATTGTCTAATTTATCTCCTCTTAGAGCATTTCTGTACTCTCTTTGTCTGTTAAACAAACAGGCTTCCTTGTATTCTTCATAGTCCGTTTTTGTCATACCATAAACTTTGCCATAAATTGTGTTTTCATCGTCCAAACGAGTGAAAAGTTGTGCATTTTTATAACTAAAGACGAAATTTCTTTTGCTAGCCTTTGCCTCATTAAACTTTTGTAGTAGCATTTCAAATTCACCCTCAAATGGTGCTTTCATTGCGCTCAACATTGTCTGTGCATTTGAAAAACATTTGTTTACTCTATAACTACGGCTCAGCCCTTTTCCAAATTGCTCTACATGAAAGATTGCCTTTTCTGCAAAATTGTAATGTTCTCTTTGCAGTCTTTCTGGCAATTGACTAAAATATGCATGAAGGATATCAACTTCCCACTTGCCGTCACCTGCTTTACGATAGACTGAAGGTATAAATTCTTCTTCGCTCAGGCTGTCAAGTTTTTGCTCAAGTTTTTGGTCTTCTACCTTCTCCCAAACTCTATGGTCGCCTAAAAGTCCTATGGTATCTCTCTTCCAGTCTTCATAATCGGCAAATGCCACATTTTCAATTAAGATATTATTCATATTCACCTCTATAACAATTATACCTTTAAAAAATAAATTGTCAATATGGAAAAATGATTTTTTTGCTCTTGCAGTCAAATATACACTTAAAAAAGCACCTTTTAACTTAACATTTGTTGCCATTTTGCTAAATTTGTTTGACTTTTCTCGTTTTTATGTTATAATTATCATAGCATTGATGGAATTGGCAACTCCGGAGCAAAACGCGTGTCGGCGTAAAGACTTTAATTGAGGCGTTAATTAAACGTAAATTAGGGTGGAACAGCGAATATAATCTATCTCGCCCCTATGCATGAGTTTATGCATAGGTTTTTTTTAGCAAACTTAGTTTGCATCATTGTCCGCTCAAGTGATTTTAGGTACAAACCTTATCTCCGCTCTAACAAACCCAG
>ERZ1643249.522-NODE-522-length-43588-cov-9.708750_pt1 | contig 43588 bp, 39 predicted proteins | sample MGYA00579263_ERZ1643249 | MGnify/ENA primary metagenome ERZ1643249 (study PRJEB29033, sample SAMEA4952264) | chicken gut metagenome | biome: Broiler Chicken; feature: Gastrointestinal Tract; material: Caecum | place: Ireland | collected 2018 | study: Broiler...
CCGCTTCGGTTTATTCTCTAAAGGATTTTATTGTTTACTTTTCAATGTACTTTTTCGTCCTCTTGTGGAACGAGTTGGATTATACTATACCTTGTTTGATTTGTCAATACTTTTTTCGACATTTTTTTATTTTTTTATTTAGGCAAAATAAAAAACTAGTAATGTTCTTTGTAGTCCTATTATATTATAATGTTCTTATTACTAATTCTCTTGTTTTTTCTTTTTTATTTTGTCTGTTGCAAGGTACTTAAGTATAATAACATTTTATTTTTCTTATGTCAATACTTTTTTGAATTTTTTTCATTATTTTTTTGACATAGAGACTACGAAATATTTATCGTAAGATTATATTAACATCTTTAAACTTCTATGTCAATAGTTTTTTTAAAAAATTTTCAACCAATTATTACCAAATGTTACAATTTACAGTTCAATAAACTATAGCAAAAGGTTATTAAACTGTAAATTGTAACTACTAAATACATTATTTCTTTCCATATAATCTTTCTAGTACAATTATAAACATCGCATGGCTCCAACCCAGACCAATAACCCAATTAGGTTTTAATGTATTATTATCTATTTGTTCACCTATAAAACAATGTTTCCCAACTGTTTTTACAACAAAATCAAAAGTTTCTTTTGCTTTTGTCTTCTCTCCTGCCTCTAAGTAATACAAAGTCATCCATAAATTTGCTATTGGCCATGGATTTCCATTCATATAGTGATCATTTTCAAATCTTTGATAACCTCCTGTATATGTTCGAAGGTTTAAATTTATTCTTTCTACTGTATTTTTTATTTTCTTTTCTTTTGGTTTAAAGACTTTAAATGGTTCTACAGCTCCTAATATGCTTATATCCATCTTTTTATCTTCTATATTTCTACAATATGAATTTGTTTCTGGATCATACAATTTTTCATTTATAAATTTTTTAATTTCCAATTGAATATACTTTAGTTCTTTTTCTATTTTTAATGTTTTTTCTTCTTTCAATCTATTATTATCAAAATCTGATATATTTTTATTTAAAACTTTATAGATTTCCATCATGCATTCAAAAGCTGCATATATGCTTGCTAAAGAATACAAATGGACTCCTTCATGCATTTCCCAAATATCATAGCTTACATGTATCTTATCTTTATTAGCATAAGTACTATTTTTTATTTCTTCTTTTACTATATCTTCATCTAAGTCTTTTATTTCTAGCCATTGTTTTACATATTTCTTTAAAAAGTCTATTGCCTTTTCACACATCTTTAAATTATCTTTTAAGAATTTTTCAGATTTAGTATATTTATAATGTTCATAAACACCATATACTACACTTGCTGTTTCATCTACTTGATATCCCCAACAAGGTGCTAATTTTCCATCAGTATAAAATCTTTGTTCCCACATTCCATTTTTACTTTGTGTTTTCTTGCAAAAATTTTTATAAAATTTTTCTGTTTCTTTTTTCATTTTTAATATATCCATTGCTCTTGTAATAAATACTGCATCTCTTGGCCAACAATATGCATATCTTCCACATTTTGTAAAATATTCGTCTATTTCTGGTGATGCAATAATTCCGCCTGTTTCTTCATTTATTAATAATGGAAATAATAGTATTGTTCTTTTATATATTTCATATATTTTTTCTTCATAAGCATTTTCTGTTTCTTTCAAGTTTAACCCATTATGTGATTTTAGATATTTTCTCCAATATACTTTAGTTGATACAAACTCTTTGTTTAAATCTTTTCTTCTCACTCTAGATATTTCATCTTCTATATCTGATATATTCTTATTTTCATCAATTAATATACATATTTCTATAAATTTCTTTTCATTTGGATGTATTGTTCCTATTTTATAGCTTATACTAGAATCTTTAGACATTCCTATATAATCTTTGTCATGAATTTCCGTTCTTTTTATTGTTTCTTTACTACCATTTATTTGATGTTTATCCACATTATATCCTTTAGCAAAAGTAGAAACAACAAAATCATGTGCATATTGTGTCATTCCACTATCTATTACTTTACAACTAACATGGTTGTTTTCACTAGATAACAATTCTGAATGTATATAAAATTCTATATCTAAATCTATTTTGCTTTCATTAATAAATGTGTATCTTTTTAAAAGTACATTATTTTCTTTTATTAAAGCACAATCAGTTTGAAGCATTGTTAAGTTAAAATATGTATTAGTAATTTCTGTATTTAATACATTTGTGTCTGTATCATAATATTGTTTATAAATATTATTTATATCGTCATGTAAATATATTAAATCAGAATTATTTATTTTTACCCCTGTATGAAAAAAGCTTATATATTGCCTATTTTCTCTTGAAGGGAAATATAGTCTTTGTAATTCTCCTTTTGCAGTATATGTTGCCAACATATTTTTATTTCCTATTATTGCTTCATTAAAATACTTATTTTCCATTTTTAAAAAATCTCCTTTTTGTTTGTTTTTGGAACGTTGGGAACACACCCAAACGTTCCACTTCTTATCCTTCTATAACATTCAAAATTTGTTTTTCTAGACTTTTTATTTTTTCATTAATTCTAAATATATCTTCATCTCTTAAGTTTTTATCTTGTAAATCTTGATTTACATAAACTTCCATATCTTTTAATTCTTCTTTTACTTTTTCTAATCTTTGTAATATCTCTGATTTTATTGTTTTATTTAATCTTCTTTCTATCTTATGTGTCATTACAATTTCTTCATTTAGTTCATATGTTTCTCCAAATTCAGGAATTGTAACTCCTAGTTTTGTTTCTGTTTCTATTTTATCTGCTAATATCTCTTGTGATTCTGGTTCTCCATGTACCAAAAATATGTGTTTTGGTTTTTTTATAAATGAATATATAAAGTTCATTAATAGTTCTTGGTCGGCATGTCCAGAATATCCTTCTATATATTCTACTCTTGCATTAACTGCAATTTCTTCTCCAAGTATTTTTACAGTTTTTGCTCCATTTACTATGCTATATCCTAATGTTCCTGGTGCTTGATATCCAACAAAAAGAATTGTGCTTTTTGGATTCCACAAATTATGTTTTAAATGATGCTTTATTCTTCCCACTTCACACATACCACTTGCTGATATTATTATACTAGGTGTTTCATCTTCATTTAATTCTTTAGATTCATCTGCTGTTCTTGTAAATTTAAGTCCTGGAAATTCTAATGGATTATCTCCTCTTAAAATTTCTTCTTTTGTCTTTTCATCAAATAATTCTGTATTTTCTTTAAAAACTTCTGTAGCTGATATAGCAAGTGGGCTATCTACATAAACTGGTGCTTTCATTAAAGTTTTATATTTTCTTCTAAATTCTTCATCATCTTTTTCATCTTTTAACTCATTAATTTCATACAATATTTCTTGAGTTCTTCCTACTGCAAATGATGGAATTACAACTGTTCCTCCATTATTTAATGTTTCAGATACTATATTTAAAAACAATTCTGCTTTTTTGTCATTTTTTATATGTAATCTGCTTCCATAAGTTGATTCCATAACAAGAAAGTCGGTATCTTCTATCATTGTTGGTGGACTTAAAAGTGGAATATCATTATTACCTAAATCACCTGTAAATACTGTTTTTACTTCTTTGTCTCCTTCTTTCACCCATAATTCTATAATACTTGAACCTAACATATGACCTGCATCATTAAATCTTACATGTATTTCTGGTGTTATTTCAATTATTTGATCATATTGAACTGGTTCAAAAATTTCTAATGATTTTGCTGCTTGTTCTGCTGTATAAATTGGCTCTAATGGTTCTTCTCCTCTTCTTATTCTTCTTTTATTTTTCCATTCAGTTTCTGTCTCTTGTATATGACCACTATCTGGTAACATTAGTGCACACAAGTCACAAGTTGCTTTGTGAGCATATACCTTATTTTTAAATCCTTCATTATATAATTTAGGTATTCTTCCTGAATGATCTATATGTGCATGTGTTAAAAGCATAAAGTCTATCTCTGCTGGATTAAATTCAAAATCCTGTGAGTTCTCCATTTCTTGTTCTGCTTTACCTTGCCACATTCCACAATCTACCAAAAACTTTTTGCCGGCACCTTCTACTAAAAAGTTTGAACCTGTAACTGTTCTTGTCGCTCCTAAAAATGTAATTTTCATAAAAACCTCCTAATCAAAAACTTTTATTTTTTTATTTATTTTTATTTCTAGATCTTTTTTATTCAAAATCTTTGAAGTTTCAATTTGTGATTTTTCTTCAAAAGCATCTCCATCAAATAATTGTATATAAAATTTTTCTTTTTCTTTTATCACTCTTATATATAAATCTTCTAAATTCATAATTCTTATATTAAATATATTTTTTAATATTTCATTATCAATATCTTTATTTTTTGATGTAACAATAATTGTTTTTAATTCCTGTGCCTTTTCTATTATTAACTCTATTATTTCTTTTAATTCTTTTTGTATTTCTTTTACTTCATTTATATTTATTTCGTAATCAAATGGTAATAAATTATAATATCTAAATTCATAGATACAATCAATTATTTCTGATTTATTCTCAATATTTTCTATATTTTGTTTATAACATCTTAAAAATATTTTTTGTAATTTAATTATTGATTGAGATATTTCTTTTTCTAAATCTTTTACACTTACTAGTTTTAAAAATCCATATTTTTCTTCCATTCCTTTTTTATATTCTATAAATTTTTTAGGATTTAATAAATCATTATATTTTTCTATTTCTTTTAATTTTTCTTCTCTTTCATCTATCATTAATTTAGATAATATTCTTACACTAAATATTTTTTTCTCTAGTGGTAAATCTTTGTTTCTTTTTATATATTCTTCTTGTAACATCTCTTTATTGTTTATTGTTTCATCAATATATTTTATTTCTTCTGTTAATTTTCTTTTTTCTTCTGTAATCATTTTTATAAAAAGTTCTTTATCATTTATCTTATCTAATTTTTCTTTGATTTCTTTTTTTTCTTTAGTATATGTTTTTTTATCTTCAGGATTATATTTTAATTCTAATAACACTGATAATTTTTCGAGTATCTTTATGATTTCTTTTCTATTTTTTACTCCATATTTTTCATCTAATCTATTTTTAAAAACTTCCATATAGTCTATAATAAACTCTCTATTTTGGATCCATTTATCTAAAAAATCATATCCTAATAAAATCCTTAGATTTTGATAAACAATATTATATGATACACTTTCAATTTCTTTACTTATGGTTGTCCATGAGTATCCATTAAAATCTCTTAATGGTTCTACTGTATCTATATTATTTCCTATATTTATTAAATTTGACAATGTTTTATCTATTATTGAATATTCTTCTTTTATTATTTTGTCATGTTTACTTATTTTGGCTATACAGTATAGCAATTTTCTTTCTATTGGATAACATACAATTCTTTTATTTTCTTTATCAACTAAAAATGTTTTATTTCCTAAAATATTTTTTTCATTTGAACTAATTTTGCATATTGTGATATTTTCACAATTTTTTTCTATCATATTTATAAAACTTTGAATATATTCTTCTTTAGTCTTTACATTTCTTTTTGTTTTTTCATAATCTTTGTATGAAGCTTCTATCTTATATAATATATTAAGGAGAAGATTTTTTGCATTTTCATCAAAAATCTTTTTTTCTAATATACTTTCTAATTCATTGTTATAATCTCTTTTTACCATCTTATCTAAAAGTTTTTCTTTTTTCTTTTGCATTATCTTCTCCTTTCATATTTATTTTTTAATCTTATGTTGCAACCTTATTATTTTCAGTTCCCATTTTTAATTCATTTAATTTTTCTAATGTCATCAATACTTCTCTTGGTTTACTTCCTTGATATCCTGAAATCACTCCTCTTTCTTCCATTTGATCTATTATTCTTCCTGCTCTCGCATAACCAACTTTAAATCTTCTTTGTATAAAAGAAGTTGAAGCTTGTCCAGTTTCTACAACTGTTTGTATAGCATCCATTAAAAATGGATCTGTATCATCATCTGCTGTATTCTCTTGTGCCAATTCTTTATCTGTTTTATTACTATTTTCTATAGTTTCTAGTATATCTTCACTATATGTAGCTGTTCCATTAGATTTTACAAAATCTACTATTTTTTCTACTTCATCATCTGATACAAATGCACCTTGTACTCTTGATGGCTTTGGTGCACCTGAAGGGAAAAATAGCATATCACCTTTTCCTAAAAGTTTTTCTGCTCCTACTGTATCTAAAATTGTCCTTGAGTCTACTTGTGATGATACAGCAAAAGCTATTCTTGATGGAATATTTGCTTTAATTAATCCTGTAATAACATCAACTGATGGTCTTTGTGTTGCAATTACTAAATGCATTCCTGCTGCTCTAGCTTTTTGTGCTAACCTACATATTGCTTCTTCAACATCTTTAGCTGCAACCATCATCAAGTCTGCTAACTCATCAACAATTATTACTATTTGAGGTAATTTTCCATTTTCTTCTTCTTTTTCTATTGCTTTGTTATATCCTTTTAGATCTCTTACACCTTTACTAGCAAATTTATTATATCTATCATCCATCTCTTGTACTGCCCAAGCTAATGCTCCTGCTGCTTTTTTAGGATCTGTTACTACTGGTATTAATAAATGTGGTATTCCATTATATACAGATAGTTCAACAACTTTTGGATCTACCATTACTAATTTTACTTCACTTGGTTTTGCATTATATATTATACTTGTTATTATTGTATTTATGCATACACTTTTTCCAGAACCAGTTGAACCAGCTATCAATACATGTGGCATTTTAGCAATATCTGCAAGTTGTGTATTTCCTGCAACATCTTTTCCTAATGCTATTGTTAGTTTTGATTTATTAGATTGAAATTCTTTACTTTCTAGAACTTCTCTTAAGTGTACTGTTTCTTTTTCTTTATTAGGCACTTCTATACCTACTGCTTGTTTTCCAGGTATAGGTGCTTCTATTCTTATTGTTTCAGCTGCTAAATTTAATGCTATATCATCTGCTAAATTTGCTATTTTACTTACTCTTACTCCTTCTGCTGGTTTTAATTCATATCTAGTTATTGCTGGACCTACTGAAACATTTTCCACTTTAGCAGATACTCCAAAACTATATAATGTTTTTTGCAATTTAGTTGCTGTATCAGTTAATGCTTTTGCTCCACCTTTCAAAGTTCTTGATTTTGTTTTACTTAATAATTCTATTGGTGGATATTCATAATGTTCATCTTCGACTGTCATTGCATGCTCTAATTGAAGTACTTCTTTCTTTTTATCTTCTTTTTTCTCTTCTTCTTGTTTAAATAAATTATTTTCTATTACATCTGGTTGCATTTCTTTTTTACTTTCTCTTGTCAATGGTTCTAAATCATCTTCTGAATGGTCGTATTTTTTCAAACCTTTCTTTTCATCTACTTCGTCTAATATTCTTCCGCCAAAATTAATTTTTATTTGATTATTTAATAAATCCTTTTCTTTTTCTGCTTTTGCAATCTTTTCTGCTTTTAGTCTAGCTCTTTCTTCCATACGTTCTTCACGTTCTCTTTTTCTTCTTTCTGCTGCTGTTTCTTTTTTACTCTCAATATTTTGTTTTCTTCTTTCGTTTTTCATTTCTAGTCTTTCTTCACGTTTGTCTTCTATTCTCTCTAGAATTGTATTAATTAATTCTGACATATTTATTCCAAATGTAAATACAAGTAATATAACTGCAACACCTAAACAAAATATAATTGCTCCTACATCACCTAATAATTTAGCAAGTGGTACAGCCGCTACAGCGCCTATAGCTCCTCCACCTTTGCTTTGTTCTCCTAAATAATATGCATCTTTTACTAGCTCTGATAATTCTTTTGATGATTGTAATTCTCCAGTAGAAATCTGAACTACACTAAGTAAAACTGATAAGCTTATAACAAAAACTGCATATTGTAGTAATTTCGAAGTTAATGTATCCCTATCTTCTGATGCCAATTTTATTGATATTGCGAAACCACCAATAGGAAGAATATATTGCATTATGCCAAATACTCCTCCTAATACTTCATTTAATTTTTGTCCAACTACTCCAGATTTAGTATATATTAAAACTGCTAATAATAGACTAACCATCATTATAATTACAACGGCTAAATCTAATTTAGAAGCTGTTTTTTTGCTTTTTTTATATCTTCTTTTCTTTTTTGCCATTTTTCCCTCCATCAAGGTATAAACAATTTAAAACCAACAACTCAAATATTAATTTTAAATTTCTCATCCTTTTTTACATCCTTTAATTTTTTAAATTAAAATTCCTATATGATTTCCTATAATGTAAAAAACATTAAAGTCAGAAACCAAAAGTCGTAATTTCTTTGACTTCTGAATCTGACTTTTGTTTTCCTTATATCTATTTTTATAAAGTCAAGGCTAATTTTCTTATTTTAATTCCTTTCTACTATTTTGTATTGTTTTTATTGTATCTTGCAATGAAATCTCCATTAATTTTAATGCTTCTGACATATTTGTTTCCAATTTTTCTAATGTTTCTTTCATCACATCTTCTGTATTTCCTAATAAGTTGTCTGCATATTCTTTTGTACCTTTTGTAATTTCTCTAGACATATCATTTGCTGTTTCAATAATTTCTTTTTTCTGGTCATATGCTTTTCTTGTTATTTCATGTTCATCTATCATAGCTATAATTCTATTTTCTGCCTCTTTAACTATCCCATCTGCTTCTTTTTGTGCTTCTACTAGTATTCTTTGTCTTTCTTCTTTAACCCATTTTGCTTGTTTTAATTCATCTGGTAATTTTAATCTAATTTCTTTTATTAAATCTAACATTTCATCTTTATCTACAACACTTTTAGCAGAAAAAGGTAAATTTCTACTTCTTTCTAATAAATCCTCTAATGTTTCTAACAATGTAAATATTTCCATGGTTTTGCCCCTTTCTAGTACTTATATTTTTTTTAGAAATATAAGATATGCTCTTCCATATTTTCTAATGTCCTCTATTTTACACTTTATTTTTTTTAATTGTTCAATAATTTTCCCCTTATTATCTGTTTCTATAATTATAATTGAATTATCATTCAATAAATTCTTTTCTAAAATCAAGTTCACTGCCTCTATAACAAAATCACTTTCATATGGAGGGTCTAGATATATAATATCTAATTCTTGATTTATTTTATTTTGTAAAACATCTTTAAAATCTAAATTATATATTTCAGCATTATCAGTTAAATGCGTTTTTTCTGCATTTTTTATTATTATTTCATAAGCTTTTCTAGATTTATCACATAATATAGCTTTTTTGGCTCCTCTGCTTAGTGCTTCTAAGCCTATAGCTCCACTTCCTGAAAATAAGTCTAAAAAAACCTTATCTTGAATCTCGTTTTGAATAATATTAAAAAGAGATTCTTTTACTCTATCTAATGTAGGTCTTGTTTTTTCGCCTTCTAATGTATATAATTTTGTTCCTCTTGCTTTTCCAGATATAATTCTCATATTTTACCTTTCTTTATTAATATTATTTTAATCCTTTTTATTTTAAAGTCAATACTATTAATAGAATTGTAATATACATTTAACAGTTCTGTAATATATTTCCCATTTTGTAATATTTTTCTTCTATTTACTTTTATTTTCTCTTTAATTCTATATATTAAATCAATAATAGTGTTTTTTATATATTAGAAAGTCAATATAACTTTCCTAATATATAAATTATAAAAGACCATCTAATTATTATAGACAGTCTTTTGTAAAAAGGTAATTAATCCTCTTTGTTAACATCTTTTAACAATTCTAATTGTGAAATTAGAAGAGATTCCATTTTAGCCTTATATATATCAAATTGTTTTTTTACATCATCTAATTCTTTTTGTTTTAATACAATTTCATTTTCCAATTCTTCTACTTGTTTTTTAGCTGATCCTTTTGCTTCATTTACTATTTGATCTGCTTGTTGCTTAGCTACATTTTTTACATCTTCTGCTGTAGTTTGTGCCATAATTAAAGTATTTTGTAATGTTTCTTCAATCGTTTTATAATGTTCTAAACTTTTATTTAATTCATCTACTTTTGCCTTTAACTCTGTTATTTCTTTATAATTTTTGCTATAATCAACTGTTAAATCATCTAAAAAATCATCTACTTCTTCTACATTGTATCCATTCATCATCTGTTTAGAAAACTTTTTATTTTCTATATCTAATGGTGTAATCATTAATTTCCTCCTTGCCCAAAAGGCACAATAACCCCTTTGAATTTATAATTAGTTTATCCCATTGTTTTTCAACCATGAAACTGATAATTTACTCTTAATTTCTTCTCTAGCCATTTCATTTGTAATTTCATAATTTGATGGTGCAACTAAGAAAATAGAATTTGATACTTTTTGGATATATCCTTCTAAAGCATATACTCCTCCACTTATAAAGTCAATAATTCTTCTTGCTACATCTTTATTAACATATTCCAAATTTACAATAATAGATTTTCTTTCTTTCAAGAAACTACATATTTCATCTGATTGTTCAAAAGTTGTTGGTTGTGATATAACCATCTTTATTGCATTTGGTTGCCCTTGTTGCATATTTACAACTTTATTATTGTTCTTTCTATTAAATATTTTTTTATCTTCTTCTATTTCTTCCTCATCATCATAATCATATATATTTTCATCTTCATATTCATCTGGTTCAGCTGAGTCCATTCCAAATAGTCCCCATACTTTGTCCATTAATGCTCCTGACATAAAAAAACCTCCTAAAATAACTTTCCTTTGTATTCATTTGTACTAAGTATCTACTTTTTTTTGCTTATTGTCAATAGTTTTTTAAAATGTAATATTATTTTAATATTTCTGTAACATTTTTGTAATATTTTATTCTTGCACTTTGCTCAAATTTGGATTTAAGATTACTTCATCATATAAACTTATCTTTTTATATGATAATATTTCTTCACTAGAAAAACCTAGCCCTTTCAATTCTTCTGTATCATATGATTCTACTATAGAATATTTTTCTCCTTCTTTTTTCACTTTTACTAAAATCTTATTTAAATATCCTGCTCTATTTCTTACAACATATGCTAAATCACCGTCTTTTACTATAGCTTGGTTAGGAACTTTTAGCCCTGTTTCACTCCACCAAATTAATTCAAAAGAAATTTTTCTATAGCTTATTAATTCTTCAACGCCTCTTTCTATTTTCAAAATCAACACCATGTCTCCATTATCTTCTTGTAATGTATATGTAATCTCTGCTGACACTTCTGTTCCACTTGGTAATCTTACTTTTATTTTATCCCCTACTTTTGCCGATTTTGCTTCTTCTGTTCCAGTAACTGTAGCAATATAACAATAAGTATTATCAACTATCTTTCCTGATTCATCACTTGAAGGAACAATCTTTCCTGTTTTTAAATCCAATTTTTCCAAATATTCTTTAGTCAATGTTGAAAAACATTCTTCATTTGGTTTTAATACATCTTCTAATCCATCAACTTTATATGAAACCAAACCACTCTTAGTTGAATTTATATATTCAGCACCAGAATTTAGTTCATTTTCATAATTTTTTCTTTCTTCAATTAATTGTTTTAAGTATGAACCTTGTGGACTTAAATCTCCAGCTATATTTGCTTTTTTAGTGATTAATTCATCTATTTCTTTTTTATATTCTTCTAATTTTGTTGTATCTGTAATTGTATTAATCCCTGATATTTTTTCATCTATTTGTGTTTCTAATGATTTTATATCACTTGTAAATAATTCTGTTTCATTAGACATTGCTTCTTGTATCTGTGTATCTAATTGTGATATTTTTTCTTTTAAACTTTCTTCATTTTTTGTATAATACCTAAATACAGCCTCATTAACAGAAACTTTTTCTCCTTCTGTCTTTATTTTTTCCATTCCATTTTTGTAGTTTTCTCCTTGAATTACTTCTTCATCTCTTATTATATAACCTATATCTGTTTCATCAGAATATAAGGTTCCCTCTTCTAATGTGAAAATATCTGTTGGCTGTTTGATTAGTAAATATATAGTATATATCAAATATATCGCAATTAAAATGATAACAACGCCTATAATCACTTTTTTACTTATATGTATTTTATTTTTAACATTCTTTTGTTCCTTTTCTACATTCTCACTTCTTTGTTGTTTCAATATTTCTTTCATTCCTTTCCCTTAAATAAAGGTATTATTTAAAATAATATTTATGTTATCTTGTATTTTGTCTTCTGCATTTAACCATATTGTTTGTTTATTTTTTCTAAACCATGTTAATTGTCTTTTTGCATATCTTCTTGTTTCCATTTTTATTTTTTCAATCATCTCTTCTTTTGTAAGTACACCATTTAAATAATCTACAACTTCTTTATATCCTAATCCTTGCATTGCTGTTGGGAAATTATTATATTTTTTTAGAATTTCTTTTACTTCATTTATTAAACCTTGTTCTATCATAAGATCTACTCTTTTGTTTATTCTTTCATATAATTTTTCTCTATCCCAATTTAACGCATAAACTTTATAATCATATTCTACTTCTTTTTTTCTTGATTCTATTTCTTGTTGAGTTTTATTTTTTCCTGTTGCATGATATATTTCTAATATTCTTAATATTCTCTTTTTATCATTAGGGCTTATTTTTTCTATTGCTTTTTCATCTATTTCTTTAGCTCTTTTATATAATTCTTCTAAACCTTTTTGATTTACTTCCTCTTCTAATTTTTCTCTATATTTTTCATCAAATTTTATATCCTGATACTCTATTTCATAAATCAAACTATCTATGTATAATCCTGTTCCACCTACTATTATTGGCATCTTATCTTTTTCTATTATCTCTTTTATTGCTTTTTTTGCATCTTTTTTATAATCTGCAACACTATATCTTTCTTCTGGTGAAACATATCCTATCAAATAATGCTTTATTCCTTGCATTTCTTCAGTAGTAGGTTTTGCTGTACCTATATTCATATCTTTGTATATTTGCATTGAGTCACATGATACAATCTCTCCATTTATTTGCTTTGCTAATTCAATTGATAATGCTGTCTTACCTGATGCTGTAGGTCCACATATTACAATAACTTTATTTTTCTGCATTTTGCACCTCATTATATATATTTATTATCCCTTCTTGAGTATCTTTTAAATATCCTTTTTCTATAAATATGCATATAACAAATATGACTAATATAATTATTAATCTTTTTTTTACTTGTTCTTTTTCTATTTCTTCTTCAAGTATTTTATCAAACAAATTTGCTATAAATGGTAATAATATTAATGAGTTTAATCCAGTAAAAATCATAATCAAAACATTAGATACATATTTTTCTATCTCTTCACTTGGATATATAATATCTGGATTTGAAAAATTATATATTATTAATGTTATTAAATATATTATTACTAATCCTATAATTATAAAAGCAATTTTTCTTGGTCTTTCAATATTTCCTAAGTTATGCCATACCCAAACTATACTAATTACAAATATTAGCATGGCCACAATCATAATTACTGTCATCTTAGCATTCTCCTCATATATCTTTTATTTTCTAGCAAATTTTCTTTCTATGTCGTATTTTGTCATTTTTATAGCTGTTGGTCTTCCATGTGGACAAGTAAATGGATTTGGTAATGATAATAATTTATCCATTAAACTTTCAACCTCTTTAGCATCTAATGCCATGTTTGCCTTTACAGCAGCCTTACATGCAACTGTTGCTATAAATTTTTCTTCTTTTTCTTGTTTTGCTGTTCTTGCAACTGTATTTATTTCGTCTAATGTTTCTAAAAATAATTCTTTTGTATCTAAATCTATACATACTGTTGGTACTCCCGTTAATTTTATAGTATTTTCTCCAAATTCTTCTAATGTAAAACCAGCTTTTCTAAACATGTCCATATTTTCTCTTGCAATATCCATTTCTTTGTGTGTTAAAGTTACTACATCTGGTAATAATAACAATTGAGAATCTTTAGATGATTCACTATAATAATTTTCTTTTACTTTTTCATACATAATTCTTTCATGTGCTGCATGTTGATCTATTATATACATTTCTTGTCCTATTTCTATAATTATATATGTTTTAAATACAATCCCAACAAATTTATATGCTGTTTTTTTATACTCTTCTACACCTTCAAATACTGACACATTATCTTTTAATAAATCAATTTCACCTTTGCTTTCTTCATCTTCATTTTTTTCTTCTTTATCTTGTATTGGTAATCTTCCAAATAGTTTTGAGTACATTTCATTAAAATCATCACTTACTACTTTTGGATTATCCTTTAGTTCCTCCATTTTTTGTTTTATTTCTTTAAATTCTTGTTTTATTTCTGGATTTTCTATTTGTTCAATTATTTCATCAGTATTATCCACTACTTCCTCACTTTGTGTGGATTCTTTATTTTCTTCTTCAATCGTTTCTTCTGTTTCGTTTTCTTTATTTAAATCACCAATATTGTTTTCATTTTCTTGATTTTCAGAAATATCATTATTTTCTTCTTTAACAGTTTCTTGCTCTGTTATATTTTCTTCAGTTTTTTCTTGTTCTGATATATTCTTTTCTTCTATATTTTCTGCATTTATCGTAACTATATTGTCTTCATTGTTTTCCTTTTTTTCTTCATCTAATATATATTTTTCTTGTTGCTCTTCAAGTTTTTCGCCTTCATTACTATTAGCTTTTTTCTCTTTAATTTCTTTTTCTATATTTTCTTTCATCTGTTTTAATTTTAATAATATATCAGATGTATCAATTGGTTCTCCAATATTGCTTTTTATTTCTTTTTTATTTTTATCATTATATACTTCTTCTATAACATTAGTTTTTATTTTGCTTTCAGCATCTGTATAATCTTCAATTTGTTTTTCGTTTTGTTTTCTAAATGCAAATAGCCCTCCGGTATTTTGTTTTTCTTGTCTTTCTAGCTTTTCTTCTTTTAGATTTTTTAATCTTTGTTCAAATGTTAATTCTCTTGCAACTTCAGTTTTTTCTTCATGTAGAGCCTTTTCTGAATTTGCTACTAATTCTGTTTTTAGCAAAGTATCTTTTATTGCATGATATATTGCTTGAAATATTTTATTTTCTTCTTCAAATCTAACTTCTAACTTTGCTGGGTGAACATTTACATCAACTTTTGCCGGATTCATTTCTATGTTTAATATTACAAAACCAAACTTTCCTATTGGAATTAAACCTTTATATGCTTGCTCTGTAGCTGCTGTTAATGTTTTATCTTTTATATATCTTTTGTTGACAAAAAATAATTGTCTTGTTCTGTTTGAACGTGCAATTTCTGGTTTTCCAACAACTCCTACAACATTAATATCTTCATATTTATATGAAACTTCCATAACTCCATTTGCTATATCTTTTCCATATATGCTATATATTACACTTTTAATATCTCCATTTCCATTTGTTTGTATTACAGTTTTTCCTGTATTTATTAATTTTATAGCAATATTAGGATTCACAAGTGCTATTCTAGTTATAGCATCTTCTACATATCCTGATTCAGTATAATCTTTTTTCAAAAATTTATATCTTACAGGTGTATTGAAAAATAGATTTCTAACTGTAATAGTTGTCCCAGTTTTACATCCCGCTTCTTCTTTTTCTAAAATATTCCCTGCCTCTACAACTACTCTATATCCTATATCTTGTTCTTGAGTTTTAGATACCATCTCTACATTTGCTATTGCTGCAATACTAGCTAACGCCTCACCTCTGAACCCCATTGAAGTAACTGTATCTAAATCATCTGCATTTCTTATTTTACTAGTTGCATGTCTTTCAAAAGCAATTTCTAAATCATCTTGTGCAATCCCTTTACCATTATCACTTACTTTTATATATGAGATTCCTCCATTTTTTATTTCTACAGTAATATTTGTTGCTCCTGCATCTATTGAATTTTCAACCATTTCTTTTATGACTGATGCTGGTCTTTCTATAACTTCTCCAGCTGCTATTTTATTTATTGTTAATTCGTCTAATAAAACTATATTTCCCATGGTTTTCTTCCTTTCTTATGTGTACTATACTTTGGTGCTATTATATCATTATCTGATTGTTTTTGTATAGTTTTTTTACAAAAAATTCATAAGAAATAGTTACTAGTAACAATAAATGGTTAGATTATATTTGAAAAACTATAAAAAAAGTAGTATAATTAATTTTATAGGCTAGATAGTCTATAATAAAAACTTAACTTAGGAGGAATTATACTATGTACAGACTTGCAAAATTCACACAGTCAAAGAAAGCAGGACGGTTTATTACTGTCCATGCCGAGGTTCTTGATCAAACACTCACTTTAAAGCTTCCCGAAGGAGCACAAAAATTCTTGAAAGATGTCTATAAGACATCTGACAAAAGCAATGTGAAAGCTCTCCTTCAGGATTCTCTCACAGTTAACCTAATGTTGCTGTATGATGAATCAACTGGAAGGATATTCATTCCACCTGAATTTTCTCCTTATATGAAAAGGCAGGCAGAAAGTGTGTTGAAAGAGATTCTTCTCCAAAAAAGAAAAGAAAAAATGAAAAAAATAAGTTAAAATTCCGATGGAGCCCTCTTGTTTGGGCTCCATTTCTTACATTATAGAATTTTGCATTTTCTATAAATTATTTTAAATCTATTTCTATCTTTTTTTCTTTATCAAGGTCAATTTTTTCATATTTTACACCACACATATCAAACAATTTTCTTGAAGCTATATTATTCTCAGAATCAGCATATTTATCAGATAAATATATTACCTTTTTTATTCCAGATTGTATAATTATCTTTGCACATTCATTGCAAGGGAATAAGTCAACATATATTTTAGCATCTTCTAAATCTTTTTTACTTCCTCTATAATTTAATACAGCATTCATTTCAGCATGGCAAACATATGGATATTTTGTATTTAAATTTTCTCCTTCTCTATTCCACGGAAACTCATCATCACTATATCCATTTGGCGTACCATTATAGCCAATTGATAAAATCCTATTATCATTACTTACAATACATGCTCCTACTTGGGTTGATGGATCTTTACTCCTCATAGCTGATAATTTTGATATTGCCATAAAATATTCATCCCATTTTAAATAATTTTCTCTTTTATTACTCATATTTATCTACCTCTATTCTACACTTTTTAAACTTCCTATCATATCAATTTTCTTTAGTGCAAAGTATGTAACAATATTAACAATAACAGAAAATACTAATGTAATTGCAGTAGCATATACATAACTGATAGGTTTTATTACTTTTTCAAATCTTAACATATCTATTTCGCAAGTTCCTAATATATAAGAATTCAAGAAATATCCCACACCTAATCCTAACACAATTCCTATTAAAGTTAAGAGAATTGTTTCTCTTGTCACATAATCATATACTTCTCTATCATAAAAACCTAAAACTTTTATTGTTGCTAATTCTCTTATTCTTTCACTTATATTAATATTTGATAAATTATATAATACAACAAAAGCTAATAATCCTGCTGATACAATTAAAATAGCTACTACATAATTTAGTGAATTCATTGTATCATCTAATGTTTTCATTGTTGTTTTTGTTAAAGTTACTGTTGATACTTCATTTTTTGATACCATTTCTTGCATAATAGTTTCTTCTTGTTCTTCTGATAAGTCATTATCTTGTATTAGTAATACATTTGTACTATATTCTTCCCCATAAATTTGTTGATAAAGTTCTTTTGACATATATATATAATGACTTATATAATTTTCAGTAATTTCAACAATTTTTATTTCTTTTTCTTCATTGTCAGAAGTAGTTATTTTTATAGTATCTCCCACTTTTGCTCCTATTAGCTCTGCTAATTTATCTGTTATAATAATTCCTTCTTCTGATAATTCAAATTTTTCTTTTGTTTTTATATCTCTTAATTTTATCATTTTATCAATTTCATTTTTATCTTTTGGTACCATTATTTGGACTGTTTCACTTTTATCATCTTTTTCAGCTGTTGCAGACTCCATATATGTTTCTAGTATATCATTAATTTCTTCCTTTTGTTTTAATTCTGATATATATCCATCTTTTTGTTCTTGATTTAAAGATGTTTTTAAACTTACTTGGATATCATAATCAAATATATCCTCATACTGATTTGGCAATATTGAAGATATAGAATCTTTTAATCCAAATCCTGCAAGTATTAATGAAGTACATCCCATAATACCTATAATTGTCATTAAAAATCTTTTCTTATATCTGAATATATTTCTTACTGTAACTTTGTGTGAAAATTTTAGTCTTTTCCAAATAAAATTCACTCTTTCTAGTAAAACTCTTTTCCCATATTTTGGTGCTTTTGGTCTTAGTAAATTTGCTGGCGTATTTTTTACTTCTTTTATAATGGTGTATAAAGTTGCTCCCACAATACATATATATATTAATCCTAAACCTATTGAAGAATATTGATGGTTAAATGATACGATGAATTCAGGTAATGTGTACATCATTTCATACATATCCCATATAATTCTTGGTAATAGTTGGAATCCTATATTCATTCCAATAATTCCACCTATTATACACGCTAAACTTGAGTAGATTACATATTTTAGCATAATATGTATTTTGTTATATCCCAATGCTTTTAATGTTCCTATTTCTTGTCTTTGCTCTTCTACCATTCTAGTCATAGATGTCAATGAAACTAGGGCTGCTATCGCAAAAAATACTATTGGGAATACAATACTTAAATTCTCTATACTTTTTGTATCTTGAATATAACTATTATATCCTGCGTTTTGTTGCCTATCTAATATGTACCATTTTGCTTTTTCAATTTCAGATACTTTTTCTTTAGCATCAATTAATTTTCCTTCTGCTTCCTCTATTTTGCTATTAAACTCTGCTCTGCTTTTTTCTAATTCAGCTTCTGCCGTTTCTATTTCTTGCTTTGATGCCTCCAATTCTTTTTTTGCGCTTGCAATCTGAGAATTTGTTTTATTTTTTGTTTGCTGTAATGTATTTTCTTGTTTTTCTATTTGACTTTTTGCACTATTAATTTGTGTTTCTGCACTTTGTAATTGAGCTCTTCCACTTGCAATTTGATTGTCTATTTCTGTTATTCCTGCTTGAACAGATTGTTTATTAGTTTCATATACTTGTTTTTCTGCTTGTAATTTTGCTATTTCTTGATTAATACTTTCCTTCTCCTCTTCTGTTTCAGCCGTTTGTAATTCGTTTTGCTTTTCTGTTATACTATTTTCCGTAATTTTTATTGCATTATTTATATTATCCAAAGTACTTTGCAATCCAGCTTTTTGTTGTTCTGCTTGTTCGAATCCTTTCTCAGCTTCTATTTTTTGATTATTTAATCTAAGTGCATTTTTAGCAACTTCTGTTTTTGCTGATTCGATTTGTGCTTCCGCATTTGCAAATTCTTTTTTAGCTTTAGCCTCATTACTACTAATTTCCGTTTCTGCTGTTTCTATTTGTGCTTTTCCGTCAGCAATTTTGTTTTCTGCCTCTTGAATTTGAGCCTCACCATTTTGTTTTTCTGTATTAAATTCTTCTTCCGCTTTTGCTATTTCTTCATTTGCCTCATCAATTAGTTCTTGATATCTAGCATTTTCTCTTTCTTCTTTTATTTCCTCTATTTTACTTTTAGTTTCTTCAACATAATCTTCATATTTATTACTTGCTGTTTGATATTTATGACTATTTTCTAAAGTTATATAGATCTCTGTATATATATCTGAGTTCACATTTTCTTTATTAACATAGATATAATAATTAATAACTCCTGTACCTAATTTTGTACTTCCTCTTTCTCTTGATATGTATAGAGGACTTTCAACTGTTCCCACAATTTTTAAAGTTTTATTTTTTAAATATTCTGTTTCTTCTCCTTCTGTACTCTCTGGCTCTATATCAATAGTATCTCCGATAGATTTATCAGTATCTTTCAAAAATTTTTCTTCTACTACACATTCATCTACATTTTCAGGCATTTTTCCTTCTACTAACACTGGTTTGTTAATATCTTCAATACATAAAATTTTTGAAACAATTTCTTTATCACTTGTTTTTATCAATCCATCTTTACTGTATGTACCATAAACATTTGCAACATTTTCTATATTAGATAAAGCTTCTATATCATCATCTGTTAATCCTAATGTAGACATGATTTCTATATCATATACATTTTGATTTTTATAATATGTATCTATAGAGTCCACCATATCTGGTGAAGCAGCTCTTAATCCTGCAAAAAAGCCAACACCTAATAATGCCATAAGTAAAATTGATATAAATCTTTTATATGATTTTTTTATTTCCTTAAATGTATCTTTTAGTAATGCCTTTTTTATTTTCACTCGCATCACCTCCAAAACTATGTTTTTTATTACCATTCTATATTTTCTACTGGAATTGGATTCTCATTTATTTCAATTTTTTCTGCTGTTCCATTTTTAAATCTAATAATCTTATCAGCCATTGGTGCAATAGCCGCATTATGTGTAATAATAATAACAGTCATATTTTCTTTTCTTGCAGTATCTTGTAACAATTTTAATATTTGTTTACCTGTTTTGTAGTCTAACGCACCTGTTGGCTCATCACATAATAATAGTTTTGGATTTTTTGCAATAGCCCTAGCAATTGCCACTCTTTGTTGTTCTCCTCCTGATAATTGAGATGGAAAATTCTTTTTTCTATCAGCTAATCCTACTTTTTCCATAACTTCATCTGGACTTAAAGAATCTTTACAAATTTGTGTTGCAAGTTCTACATTTTCAATTGCTGTTAAATTTTGTACCAAATTATAAAATTGGAATACAAAACCTATGTCTTCTCTCCTATATTTAATAAGTTCTTTATTTTTTAATTTTGCCACATTTTTCCCATCAACTGTTACATCTCCTGAAGTAACACTATCCATTCCTCCTAATATGTTAAGTGCAGTTGTTTTTCCTGCACCTGATGGCCCTACGACAACAACTAATTCTCCCTTTTCAATTGAAAAATTTGTATTATCTAGTGCCTTTATGATAATTTCTCCCATCTTATATTCTTTACAAACGTTTTTAAATTCTATATATGCCATATAAATTCTCCCTTCTATAAGAGATTTTGTTATTATAATGACATTATATCATATAGAAAGAAAAAGTAGAAGAAAATTTTTCCTTTTTTTCATTGGGGACGTGCCAAAATGGACAAAAAATGGTCAAAAGGGACAGACCATTTTTTGTCCATTTTGGCACGTCCCCATAGCTCCTCTGGAAATTTGACAAATACTTAATATTTAAGTATAATAAAAATAGGAAATGACAATCGCAGAAATGCGGTTACCACATAAAAAGGATAAACGACACATCGCTCTGCCAAGCAAATGTGCCGTTTTATTATTTGCTCAAAATAATAACCAAAGTTATAATTAAGGCAATATTTATGATAGTTACACCTATTAATCCGTAGAATAATAGATAAATTATTGTTAATAATGTTGATTCTATCATAGACACCACCTCCATTCTCACAGTAAAACTGTGTATGTAGGTGGCAACACGAACACATCTACTTTTTCATTTCCTATGAATGTTACTATACAATATTTCTAAATAGAATTCAAGCGAACAAAATAAAAATAATAAAAATAAGGCTAACATATTTGTAATTTTATATGTTAGTCTTTTTGTTCATCCTGTTCAGCAGTATCAAACATTGATTCTGTAAAAAATTCTCCTAAAGTAATGCCAAATCCTTCGCAAATATGTAGTAAAGTATCTAGTTTTACCAATTCTGTTTTACCACTCATAAAAGTTGAAATAGTAGAACATGGTATTCCAGACATTTTACATAATTTCCATACATTCATATTTTTTTCTTTCAAATAAAATTGAATTCTTTTTCGAATTGCATCTGACAATTTCATTTTATTAATTCTCCTTTAATCAACTTAAAATCAATAAAATTATATATAAATACAATTAGATTCTACTTTGGTGCGTTGAAAAAGCATAAAATATTTTCAATTTATCGAACTAGTTTGTTGCATTGAAAATTTTAATATGTTACAATGTAACTACTTCAATTCGCCAAACTGGTTACGATTATTAAATATTTCATAACTATTCTGTAAAACAGGAAACTCTAAAGAAAAAATGAAAGGAATGGATTTATTATGGAAAAATTAACAAAAGGTTTTAAGTACAATGAAGTTGGTATTACGATTCTCTCTCTTGTGATAATAATAATTGTTTTATTAATTTTAGCAGGAATTACTATTGGTTCTATAACTGGAGACAATGGAATTATAGGAAATGCAGGCAATGCCAAAGAAGAAACAGAAATCTCCAATGAAAAAGAAATTGTAAATACTGCAACTGTACAGGCTATGGAAAAAAATAAATATGGAAATATAACTAAAGAGGAATTACAAAATTTCTTAGATTCCAACACTGAACCAAATGTAACAGAAGTAGTAAAAAATATAGACGATTTAATAGTATATTTTAAAGAAACAAATAGATTTTATAATGTAGATGTTGATGGAAATGTAACAGGGCCAGTAGAAATCAGTAAAGTAACTGATGAATATCCTGGAGATATAACAAAAAGTTCAACAGGAACAACATTAGCTGGAACTATAGATGAGCCATACCAAATAAACTGTATAGAAGATCTTTGTGCATTATCCAATGCCGTAAATTCTGGTGAAAGTTATTTAGAAAAATATATAGAATTAACAATTGATTTAGATTTTCTGTCATCATTTTCATATATCAATGGCAACATTGCAGTGAGTGGTCAAATAGAAAGTAAATCATCTATAGAAGATTTAATGGAAGAGTTGACAAAAAATGTAGGATTTGTTTCGATTGGAAATACTACCAATTATTTTCAAGGCTCTTTTTTAGGAAATGGTCATTCCATAGGTCATCTTTTTATGAATTCTTCAAATGATTATATTGGATTTTTTGGTTATATAAATTCATATAGTAGTAGAATAGAACATTTGAATTTAGAAGATGTACAAATAAAAGGTAATAATTATGTTGGTGGAATAATAGGACAAGCCTTAGGATATGTTCCCATAACTGATACCTCTGTTTCTGGCTACATAACTGGTAATGATCAAGTTGGAGGAATTGCAGGTAGACTAGATGCTCTAAATACTAACAATATAAATTATGCAACAGTTACAGGAAACACTCTTGTAGGTGGTATCGTAGGAAACACTTGGGGTTCCTATTCTCCTTCTTCAAGCAATAAAAATTATGGAAATATATCAGGTAACTCAGAAGTTGGAGGAATCATAGGTAGACTTTCTTATGGAATAATAGAAAAATCAGTAAATTATGGAGAAATAAATGGAAATACCAAAATTGGCGGTATCATTGGAAGAATGTATTATAATTCTGGTGTTATAGTAAAAAATTGCTATAATGTTGGAAATATAAAAGGAGAAACATCGATAGGTGGAATTTCAGGAAGTATCGAAATATGGAATGGTTCAGGAGGAGAATTGTATTATAGTTATAACATTGGAACAGTAACGGCTAATTCAAATGGCGGAGCTGTTGCAGGAACAAATACTGGAACTGTTGAAAACTGCTACTATTTACAAGGAACTTATAACGGTGGAATAAATGGAGAAGATATAGAAAATCAGGCTGAATCAAAAAATGAAGATTTTATGAAAGGACATGATTTTATAGAATTATTAAATACATTGAATGACTCCACTGTATGGAAACAAGATATTAAAAATGAAAATAACGGATACCCAATATTTGAAAATTAAAAAGGAGGTCATTGGGTCATTAGGGACGTGCCAAAATGGACAAAAAATGGTCAAAAGGGACAGACATAAAAATATAATAAAATAAAAAACATGGCATATAGCTATAACTTGTAATATATGTCATGTTTTTTTATTGTATGAAAAGAACGTCTGTCCCTTTTGACCATTTTTTGTCCATTTTGGCACGTCCCCAATGACCCAATGACCTACAACCTACACCATATATTCAATTGTATTATTTTTAAAATATTTATTCATTTCTTCTAGTAAAAACTTTTTCCCTTCTTCTCTTAAATCTGCTTTATACATATACTTTCCTTTTCCTCTTCCCTGCATTTTATCTTTGTCATAAATTTGAATAGCATTTGGGAAGGCTTCTTCATTAATTTTGGTATGCACAAAGCTATATGTCATAAAAATAATTTCAAAAAAAACTTGTTGTTTTGCTTTTTTAGAAAGTTTATTATCTAACTCTATAATTAATTCTCTATATAATTCTTTCCAATTTTCAACCATAATCACAGGTGCAATCAATATTCCTACCTTATATCCTGCTTCACTTAATTTATTAATCGCCTCTATTCTTTCTTCTAATCTTGAAGTTCCAAATTCTACTCTATTTATTATTTCTTTTGGATTCACACTCATTCTAATAATCACTTTTCCTTTATGATCTAAATCTAATATATCATCTACCATAGAAAATTTAGTTGGCAATGTTAAATATCCTTTTTTTGTGTTTTTAAAACTTTCAATTGTCCAAACTAAATTATTAGTAATTGTATTTTCTAATATTAAATCACTATTACTTCCAATTTCAAAGGTTAATTCCTTTTCTGAAGTTTCACTTGTCTTAATAATTTTTTCTAGCATCTTTTCTCTATTCACAAACAAACGTAAGTAAGCACATTTGTTATAATTACACACTAAATAACAATACATACAAGCAGCTGTACAGCCTGAAGAAGTATATGGTACTAAAAAATCTGAAGTTTTATGATTAGGAACAAATTTATGTGTTTTTCTAACTCCAATAATTAAATTTCTTTTCATATCCATAAATTCCTTATTGGATTTTTTTCTCATTTCTTCTATATTATTATGGTTCTCTATTTCTACCTTTGGTAATTCTTTATACTTTTCCATTAATTCTTTTCCTAATTCATAATTTAAAATATCTTTTTCAAAATAAATTGCTTTAGGTTTAAACATATAAATCATCCTTTCATGACTTAGTTTAACCAAAAAGCAAACTTTTAATCAATTAGGGACGTGCAAAAACGGACAAAAAATGGTCTGTCCCTTTTGACCATTTTTTGTCCATTTTGGCACGTCCCTAACGTTCATAAATCACATATTCATATGTGAACTTATTTTCTGAATCCTCTGGTCCTTTTTCTCTGCTAATTTCTTTCCATGTTTCTTTATTAATTCTAGGAAAAAATGTATCACCTTCAAATTCTTTATCTATTTCTGTTACATACATTTTTTTCACATATGGCATTAATAAATTATATATAATTGCTCCTCCTATTACAAATGCTTCTTCCTCACTTTCTATATATTCTTGTATTTGTAACATTGAATGAACAACTTCTACATTTTCATCATCTACCTTAAAATCTGGGTTATTACTAAATACAATATGTTTTCTATTAGGAAGTACTCTTCCTAAAGATTCAAACGTTTTTCTTCCCATAATGATAGTATGGTTTGTTGTTAATTCCTTAAATCTTTTTAAATCATCTGATATATGCCATAATAATTTATTATTTTTTCCTATTACATTATTTTTTGCCTTTGCTACTATGATACTTAACATTTTAATCTATATTCCTTTCTTTGTTATAATTTTTGATTTTGCTATGAATGCTTTCGTTATATTGCTACTGGTATTTTTCCAATTTTCACTTCTTTATTATAATCATATCCTTCTATTTCAAAATCTTCTACTTTAAAATCATAGAAATTTTTTGTTGGGTTTTTTATTACTAATTTTGTAGTTACATCAATTGGCTCTGCTGCAAGTAATTTTTCTACAAGTGGAATATGTCTATCATATATATGACAATCACCTATATTATGTGTTAATGTTCCAACTTCAAGCCCTGACACTTGTGCAAACATATATTGTAACGCTGCATATTGCATTAAATTCCAGCCATTAGCTGTTAACATATCTTGTGAACGTTGGTTTAATATTAAATGTAATTTTCCTCCTTTTACTAACCATTGTGTTCCATATGCACATGGTTCTAGCTCCATATCTTTTAATTCTTCATGATTAAATAAATTTGTCATAATTCTTCTACTTGATTGGTCATTTTTTAGTAAATATAAAACATAATCTACTTGGTCCATTAGCTTAATTCCTTCTTTTGTTTTAAACTCATATTTTTTTGCTAATTGGTATCCATATGCTTTTCCAATTGTTCCTTCTTCATTTGCCCATTGATCCCATATATGAGAATTTAATTCACTAACTTTATTAGATTTCTTTTGCCATATCCATAATATTTCATCAATTGCATTTTTGAATGTTTTTGTATTATTTCTTAATGTTATCATTGGAAATTCTTTTCCTACATCATATTTGTTTTGAACTCCTACAATTGATACATAATTTGCCTCTTCTCCATCATCCCATCTTGTCCTTACATTAGTTCCTTTTGATGAATATCCATTTTCTATAATTTCTTTACATGTTTTTATAAATTGTTCATCTGCTTGTGTCATTTTTATTCCTCCATTTCAATATTTTTTTCAATATATCAAATTTTATATTTTTTTACAAGCTATTTTCATGATTTTGTAAATTCAAAACTTAATAAATGTTACAATTCACAGCTATTACTAAATATTGTGATATATATCACAAAACCTTAGATGTTTTTAGGCCGTGAATTGTATAGATAATGATTATTATCGTTCAAATAGCTAAAATTCCCATTTTGGTACATATTCTTCCTCATGCTCTCCTAATTCTTGCATATATCCATTTTTTATATCTAATTCATATACATATTGTTCTATTTCTTCATACTCTTCTTTTGTTAATTTCCTATTTAACTCTAAACTTTCTTTTGCTTTATATGTAGGAAAATATTGTGCCATAATATCTATATATACATTTTCATCTATATTTTCTTTTATCCATTTCAAAACTTTTTTACTATTTTCTATATTGTTTGGTAAAACTAAATGTCTTATCATTAATCCTTTTTTTATAATCCCTCTTTCATCTAGTTTAGGAGCTCCTACTTGTCTATACATTTCTTGTATAGCTTTTGTTGCTATTTCGAAATAGTTATCTATTTTTGAATATTTCTTTCCGATTTTGTCATCATAATATTTTAAATCTGGTAAATATATATCTATATATCCTTTTAATAATTTTAAAGTTTCTACTCTTTCATATCCATTTGTATTATATACAATTGGTATTTTTAAGCCATTTGATTTTGCAATTTTTATTGCTTCTATAATTTGAAGAACATAACTTGTAGGAGTTACTAAATTTATATTTTCTACATTTCTGTTTTGTTGTTTGATAAATATATCTGCCAATTCTTCTATAGATATTTCTTTTCCTCTTCCTTCTTGGCTAATCTCATAATTTTGGCAATATATACAATTCATATTACAATTTGAGAAAAATACTGTTCCTGAACCATTTTTTCCACTTATGCAAGGTTCTTCAAAATCATGTATTGAATATAATGCAATTTTTACTTTATCTGTACTTTTACATCTTCCTATTTGATTTTTGGTTCTATCAATTCTACATTTATGTGGACATATTTCACATTTTGCTAAATTCATTTTTTACCTCTCACAAAATATTTTTAAATATTCTTTACAGCTGTTACATATATGTTTCCTTCTGAATCTGATTTTAATTCAACTTCTTTTTTTGTGAATTTGTCTATATTATCTTTCACTAATTGTTGTATACTTGTTTCATCATCTGTGTTTTTTACAGTTCCTATTGTTTCATCTTTCAAATTTCTTATTTCAATATTATACTCTGTTTCTTCGGTATTATATGCTTCTGAATAATCTTCAAGATATTCTACAATTTGGACACTATATCCATTCTCAGTTCTATTTATTTGATCTAGCAAAAAAACGTCCTCTTGATTATCTAAACCTGTTCCTACTGCATAATATGTGTTTGTTTCTTCGTTATATTCCATATATTCATATCCTTCTCTAGGAAATTCTTTTTGTAGATCTTCTCCAAATATTTCTTTTGCTTTATCTTGCAACTGTTCATATGATAATTCATATTCTTCTAAATTTTTCTTTACAACTTCCCATATCCAAACATCAGGTGCATTATTTATATTATCAAAAACTGGTAGAGCTTCTCCAGTAATCTCTTTCCACATATATATTTTTTGTATATATGTTTCTATTTTACTTATTTCATCAACTGTTACTTCAGTACTTTTATTACTAGCTATTTGATTTTCCCTATATACATACATTCCAATAAATATTATTAGTAAAATTAAGATAATAACAATCAGTTTTTTCATTAGCATCCTATCCTTCTTCTAAAATTTCTACTTTATTATATCTCATATTTTTTATTTTACCATACTTTATTATTATTTTTTATATTTTTTTATCTATATGACACATTTCGACACCTTTTTATTTTTTCGTTTGTTATAATTTTGTCTGTTAACTAATGAAAAGGAGGTAAACTCATGAATGTTGTAAATCTACAAGATAAAGATAACAGAGTTGTTGGAAATATTTCTGGGCAAATAACTATTTCTATTTATAACGGTGAATTTAAAGGACATCCTAATTTCTTGATTCAGTCAGACCATTCTGTTTCTGAAATTGCTGATATTATCGAGGATGTTTTATATTCTTATTAAAGCTCATCAAAGATGAAAATTATATTAGTAAAGTGGTTGACAGTAATATCAATAATAACTGCAATTTATCAAAAATTAATTAAGTGCAACCGTTGGAGTAAAGCGACGTTCTTGAATAGTAAAAACTTAATTTTTCCTATTCAAGAAAAAATTAAAAGAGAGAATTAATTTCAATCCTCTCTTTTAATTTTTATGTTCTTATTTTTACATTATTTTTGTGCATATGGTAATAAAGCTATATGTCTTGCTCTTTTTATTGCTAATGTAATATCTCTTTGATGTTTTGCACATGTTCCTGTAGCTCTTCTTGGTAAAATTTTTCCTTTATCGCTAACAAACTTTTTTAATTGTTCAGGATTTTTATAATCTAAAACAAAGTTTTTATCGCTACATAATACACATACTTTTTTTCTTTGTTTTCTGAATCTTGGATTATAATCCTCATCATAATTTTTATTATTTCTCTTATTTTGCTTTTTATCTGCCATTTTATTTTCCCCCTAACATTTTAGAATGGTAGGTCATCACTTGAAGACATTTCAAAATCTGAACCCATGTTTCCTGGTGCTGTATCTCCAAAAGTATTTTCAAAAGAATTATTTGATGTGTCTGTATCTCTTTTACTGTCTGCAAAATATGCTTCTTCTGCCACTACTTCTGTAACATAATGTCTTTGCCCTTGGTCATCATCCCATGTTCTTGTTTGAATTCTTCCTATAATTCCTACTTGTTGACCTTTCTTAAAGTATTTACTACAAAATTCTCCTAATTTACTCCATGCAACAATATTTATAAAATCAGCTTGTCTTTCTTCTCCCTGTCTTACAAACCTTCTATTTACTGCTAAACTAAATGAAGATACTAATGTATTACTTGTTTGTGTATATCTTGTCTCTGGATCTCTTGTTAATCTTCCCATTAATATTACTTTATTCATTATTACTCACCTTTCTTTACTTTAAATAAAGGCCCCTTCTTTATTTAATTCTTATAATTATTTTTCTAATCTTACTGTAATAAATTTAATAACGTCATCTGTAATTCTGTAAACTCTTTCAAGTTCAGCTATTAATTCTGGATTAGCTTCAAAGTTGAATAAAACATATGTAGCTTCTTTGAATTTTTTAATATCATAAGCTAATTTTCTTTTTCCCATTTGTTCAACTGATTCTACTTTTCCATTTTCATTGATTAATCCTGTAAATTTTTCTTCTAAAGCTTTTAAACCTGCTTCATCAACATTTGGATTAACAATGATAATACTTTCGTATTTATTCATCATCTTTCACCTCCCTATGGATTTATAACCTGCTTTTTGCAAGTAGAGATTTGAATTTAGCATTTTTATTTTTATATATTTAAGTTTTGAATAATCTAAAATCTGTCGACGTAAAAAATAACTATGCTCCTTCAAAACATAGCTATTTTATCATATATTTTCCATTGTTGCAAGTGTTTTTTTCTTTTTTTAGTCGTGCTGGTTACTAGATGTTACAATTCACAGCCATTACTAGATAATGTGATATATATTATATTCTAAGCGGGGGTCGGGGGGACCGACACGCTACATACTGTTAATAAATCAATGATGACTTTGGAAGAATTGATTTATCTACAGTATGTAAAGTGTTGGGATAGCGCAGAATATAATATATATCACAAAACTTTAGATGCTTTTAGGCCGTGAATAGTAACTACTAGACAATGGTTTTTATAGATTAAATATCCAAAAGCATTGTAATTATAATATTTTCATTAAATTGCTCGGCTCAATACGAATTATAAGAAACTCTAAAATAATTTTATGGCACCCTTTCACTTAGTCCTCGCTATCGCTCGACGCGAACATTTTCCATAAAATCATTTAAGAGTTTCTAATATAATTCTCCAATCACATTCGCAATTAATTCAAATATTATAATTACAATGTTTCTGGATTATATTATTTACTAAACCATTATCTAGTAACCATGATGTACCTATTCAGTAATTAAAAAAATTTATAAAACCCATATCATCTAGATTCTGACCAAAGCCAGTTACCAGATTTCTTGGAACGTTTTTGCGTATCCCTAACATTCCACATTTTTTGCAATTCCATTATTGGAATTGGTAATATAGAAATTCCTAATGTAATTAACCACTGAGTAGATGTTAAATTTACAACATCAAATATATTAGCCAAAGTTGGAATCAATATTACTATTGTTTGTACAAAAATTCCAAGTATAAAACTTCCTATTAAAAATTTATTCTCTAATATTCCCACTTTTAATATAGATTTTTCACTTTTTATATTAAAACTGTGGACAAGCTCTAATAATCCCATACTAATGAATGCCATTGTTCTTCCTACTTCTATCCCATAATACTTATTTCCTATACTAAATGCTATCAAAGTAAGCATTCCAATCATGACACCTTCCACTATAATCTTATTCCATAAGCCATCTGCAAATATTCCTTTTTTAGAATCCACTGGTTTTCTTTCCATAATGTCTTTTTCAGGTGGTTCTAATCCTATAGCAATTGCTGGTAATGAATCTGTAACTAGATTTATCCATAATAGTTGTATAGCAAGTAATGGTGATTTTAATCCTAATACTAATCCCATAAATATAGTTACAATCTCTCCTATATTTGTTGCAATTAAAAAATGTATCGCTTTTCTTATATTATCATATATATTTCTTCCCTGTTTTACAGCATCAACTATTGTTACAAAATTATCATCTACTAGAATCATATCAGATGCATTTTTTGCTACATCTGTTCCTCCTTTTCCCATTGCTATTCCAATATCTGCACTTTTTAAGGCTGGACTATCATTTACTCCATCTCCTGTCATTGCAACAACTGCACCATTTTTTTGCCAAGCTTTTACAATTCTTACTTTGTGCTCAGGTGTTACTCTTGCAAAAACTGTGTAGTTTTTTACTTCTTTCTCAAATGTTTCTTGATCTATTTTATCTAATTCTGCTCCAGTTAATGCTTTATCGTTTTTTGATAATATTCCTATCTTTTCTGCAATTGCTTTTGCTGTTGCTATATGGTCACCTGTTATCATAACTGTTTTTATTCCTGCCTTTTTGCAAGTTTCTACTGCTTCTTTAACTCCCTCTCTAGGTGGATCTATCATTCCTATAAGACCAACAAATGTTAAGTTTTTTTCAATATTTATACTATCTATTTTATTTGGTAAACTTTCCACTTCTTTATATGCTACAGCAATAACTCTTAAAGCTTTGTTAGCCATTTTTTCATTTTCTTTTAAAATTCTTTCTTTATTAATTCCTATACATTTATTTAATAATACATCTGGTGCGCCTTTAGTAATTACTCTATATTTACCATTTTGTAATTTATGTATTGTTGTCATCATCTTTCTGTTTGAGTCAAATGGAATTTCATTTACTCTTGGCATTAATTTATACAATTCATTTTTATTTAATTTATTTTTATAAGCAATTTCTACTATCGCTATTTCTGTTGGCTCACCAACTATATCTATTTTATTAGAATTCATTTCTATCTTGCTATCTGTACACATAGTAGCTAATTCCATTGCTAAGTTAGGCTTTTCTGATTTTATTTCTACTACTTTCATTTTGTTTTGAGTTAAAGTTCCTGTTTTGTCAGAACATATAACATTACTACTCCCCAAAGTCTCCACTGCTGGTAATTTTCTAATAATACTATTTCTTTTTGACATTTTTGTTACACCTATCGACAACATAATTGTTACTATTGCTGGTAACCCTTCTGGTATTGCTGCAACTGCTAATCCTACAGATGTCATAAACATTTCCATTGGAGGAATTTTTTTGATAATTCCTATCAAAAATATTACTAAACATATTATCAAACAAATAACACCTAATATTTTTCCTACTTGATTTAATTTCTTCTGGATAGGAGTTTCTGGTGATTCATTTTCAATTATCATGTTTGCAATCTTTCCAACTCGTGTATTCATACCTATATCTGTTACTACAACTCTTGCATGTCCATTTACTACTGTACTTCCCATAAAAGTCATATTCACAATATCACCTAATGGTATTCCTTTTTTGCATATTACATTTCCATCTTTTTCTACTGCTTCTGTTTCTCCTGTTAAACTGGATTCCTCTACTTTTAAATTAAAACTTTCTATAATTCTACAGTCTGCCGGAACGCTATTTCCTGCCTCTAATATAACAATATCCCCTATTACCAATTCTTCTGAATGTATTTCTATTTCTTTTCCATTCCTTATTACTTTTGACATTTGTGGAGTCATCTTTTTTAAGCTCTCTATTGATTTTTCTGCCTTTGCTTCTTGTAATACTCCCATAATAGCATTTAAAACAACAATAGCAATAATTATAATTGAATCTATATAATCATTTTCTCCTTGATACCAAGATATACCAGCAGACACAATTGAAGCTATTATTAGAATAATAATCATAAAGTCATTAAATTGTTTTAGAAATTTAATAATTATACCTTCTTTTTTATTGTTTTCTAACTCATTTTTACCATATTTTATCCTCCTTTTTAAAATTTCTTCATCATTTAAACCATTACAAAAATCTGTATTTAGTTTTTCTTGAACTTCTTGCTTTCTAAATGTTTCCCACATACCTTTCTCTCCTTTGTAATTTTTAATAGACAATTATCTTGTCCTTTGTTTACCTAATTTTATTCACTTAATATATTTTTATTACTTATTTTTATATTTTAAATTGCATAGCCAAAAAGTTTCATAGTACTTCCAATTATTAATCACAAAATTTTATGTAATCAATATTATGTTATTAGAGTGAAGCGATGTTCTTGAATAGGAAAACTTGATTTTTCTATTCAAGAAATAATAATTTGATTGGAGGTTTTACTTGTGCTGTTCAACAGTTTAGTTTTAGCCATTTCTAGTAGCATAGATTCTTTAGGAATTGGAATTACTTATGGAATAAAAAACACGAAAATAACCATCTGGGCAAAATCTATTTTATTCTTAGTCGCATTTACAATTTCTTCAATATCAATCTATTTTGGAAATATCTTAAAATACTTTTTGCCAGATTTTATTATCGGTTATTTAGGAAGTTTTATTTTAATTTTAATGGGTATGTTTATGTGTTTTCAAGCTTTAAAAAATACTAATAAAGATTCAAATGTTTATTTTGAGAAAAATTTAAATAATACTGAAAAAATATATTCTTTTTTTATTAAATGTTTAGGTATTACTATAAAAATTATTAAAAACCCTACTTCTTCTGATTTAGATAAATCTAATTCTATTGACTCTAAAGAAGCTTTATTTCTTGGTTTTGCACTCTCTTTAGATAATTTTTGTATTGGAGTTGGTTTTAGTATAATAAATAGTTTTTCTTTTTTATTTCCTTTACTAATTAGTCTTTTTCAATTGTTTTTCTTAAGTTTTGGAAATTATTGTGGGAAAAGACTTTATTCTTTTAATAAATTACCAGATAATATCTGGTCTGTAATTTCTGGTGTTTTGTTAATTATAATTGGTCTTTTTAGAATCATATTATAAAACGACATGTATACGTATTTTAAAATTTTATAATACTTACATGTCGCTTTTTTTCTATATATAACTTATCTGTATTTAACTATTTTTTAATTTCATTGACAATAATTTTGAAATACCATTTTCCTCCATAGTAATTCCATAAACTGTATCAGCTGCCTCCATTGTTCCTTTTCTATGTGTAATTACCAAAAATTGCGTATTTTTAGCAAACTTTTTCAAATATTCCGCATATCTATATACATTTACATCATCTAATGCTGCTTCTATCTCGTCTAATACACAGAATGGCGCAGGGTTAATTTTTAATATTGCAAATAACAACGCAATCGCTGTAAAGGCTTTTTCTCCTCCAGACAATAACATCATATTTTGCAATTTTTTGCCTGGTGGTTGAACTGTTATCTCTATTCCACATTCTAAAATATTGTCCTTATCTTCTAATTTTAAGCTTGCATTTCCACCACCGAATAATTCTTTAAATACTTCAGCAAAATTCTTATTAATCATTTGGAATTTTTCTTTGAATTGCTCTTTCATAATATTTGTCATATCTGAAATAATTTTTCTTAGTTTTGACATTGTACTTTCCAAATCCACTCTTTGTTCACACATAAAATCATATCTATCTTTTAAATTTTTATATTCTTCTATTGAATCTATGTTGACACTTCCTAATTCTCTAATTTGATTTCTTAAATCTTTAACCTTTTTTTGTGTCAATTGTACATTATCTGGCTTTTTATAGTCTACTACATTATTTGGTGTAAGTTCATATTCTTCCCACATTTTATCCATTATTTCATTTACGCTTTCTTCCAGTTTTGCTTTCTTTACATCTATTTTTACTATTTGTGATTTCAAATCTTCTATTATTTTAAATTTTGAATTTATTTCCTCTTCTTTTTGAGCTAATTTTTCATTTTTTTCTGTTCTTTTTTCTTTTAATTCTTCAATTTTAGAGCCACTATTTTTAACTTCTTGTTTTATTTTATTAATTTTTTCATTGATTTCTTCTATAGATTTTTCTAAGTTAAAATTATCCTGACCAATTTGTTCTATTTGTATTTTTTTATTTTTTATACTTTTATTTGTACTATCAATTTCTGAATTAATTCTTTCTTGAATCTCTTCTATTGAACTTTCACTTTCATCAAAAGATGATACTGATATTTTTAAATTTGTTATATCAAAATTCAAATCATCTACATATTTCTGATTATCTTTATTTAGTTCAGCAAATTCCGTAATAATGTTTTTTAGTTTCTCATTTTCTTCATTAATTAATGTTATCTTTTCTTGTAGTTGATTTTTCTTTTCTTCACTTTCCACTTTTTGGTTGTCTAATTTTTTGCTTTCTTCTTTTAATTTATTTAATCTTGTTTCTACTCTATTGATATTTTCTTCTATAGCTCTTATTTTTTCTTTTCCTGTTGCATAATTAATTTCAATTTCTTGTAATTCTTTTTCAAATAAAGAAGCTTCTTCTATTACATCTTCTATCGAATTTTCATAATCTTCTTTATCTTTTTCTAGTTTTTGTATTTGCTGTTCTAATTTTTTGATTTCTTTTTGCAATTTTTCAATTTCGCTTTTTCTACCTAAAATATTTACTGTTTTTTTAGCAACAGAACCTCCCGTAATTGCTCCTGATGGATTAATCACATCTCCTTCTAATGTAATAATTCTAAAAGAATATCTATTATCTTTTGCTACTCTTATTGCTGCTTCCATATCTTGTACTATAACAGTTCTTCCCAATAGATTTAATATAATATTTTCATATTTTTTACTGTATTTTATTAAGTCTGATGCAATTCCTATAATTCCATTATTTTTTCCTTTTATTTTTTCAAGTTTCTTTCCTCTTACAGATGTTATAGGTAAAAAAGATGCTCTTCCTAAATTATGCTTTCTTAAATGTTCTATTAATCTTTTTGCATCTTCTTCATTTTCTGTTACAACATTTTGAAGACTACTTCCTAAACACATTTCTATAGCTGTTTGATATTGTTCTGGAACTTCTATAATATTTGCTAAAACACCATGCATTCCTTTTCCTAAATCTTTTATTGTTTCACAATCTTTTAAAAGTGCCTTTACACTTTTGATATAACCTTCTTTTTCTTTTTCTGTCTCGATTAAAAATTTTAATTTTGATTCTTTAATTCTTTTTTCTCCTGAAAGCATATTAATTTTACTTTCAAAATCTTTAATCTTTCTATCTGCTTCTTGCTTTTGTTTATTTACATTCTCTAAATCTGCTAAAATCTTATTTCTCTTGCTTTCAATTTCATAAAAGTCTCCTGAAATCTCTTCTTTTTTTAATCTTGCACTATCTAATTCTGAAATGTTTCCTGTAATCTCATTTTTTATTTGTTTTTGTCTTTTTTCATAATTCTGATAATTAATATCTTGTTCACTAATGTCAGCTTGTAATTCATATTTCTTGTCTGTGTTTTCTTCTACCTTTTTCTTATGTTCTTCAATTTCTAATTCTTTACTAGAAAGTTTTTTCGTTATTTCTGCTAATTCTTTTTCTTTTTCTGCTAATTCTTTTACAAATTTTTCTTTATTATTTTTTAAGTTTTCCTTTTTTTCTTCTTTTTGTTTTTTCTCATCTTCCAATTCTTTAATTCTTGAGTCCAATTCTTCAATTTCTTTTTCAAATCTTTCTTTATTTTGCTTATTATTTTCTATCCTTGTTTTAGAAACATTAATATCAGAATTTAACATTTCGATTTCTTTCTTGCTTTCAAATCCCAAATTAGACATTTCTTCTATAGATTCTGTTATATTGTCAATTTCACTTTTTAATTCTTCTTTTAATGCCTTTATTCTTTCTAATCTTCCTTCTTCATCATTGCATTGTGTTTTATATATTTCTTCATCATTTACGATATCTTCTAACTCTTTTTTGTACTTTTCAATATTGTATAAAAATAATCCTATTTCTATATTTTTTAATTCTTCTCTTAAATTTAAGTATTTTTTTGCCTTTTCTGATTGTACTTTTAATGGTTCTATATTAGTTTCTATTTCAGATAATATATCATTAATTCTAAGAAGATTTAGCTTTGTATGTTCTAACTTTTTCTCACTCTCGGCTTTTCTTACTCTATATTTTACAATACCTGCTGCTTCTTCAAAAATATGTCTTCTATCTTCTGATTTGTTACTTAATATCTCGTCAATTTTACCTTGTCCTATAATTGAATATCCATCTTTTCCAATACCTGTATCCATAAATAATTCTAATACATCTTTTAATCTACATGGTACTTTATTAATATAATAACCTGTTTCCCCACTTCTATATATTTTTCTAGTAACTGTTACTTCTGTATATTCTATTGGAAGGGCTCCATCTGAATTATCAAACACTAAAGAAGCTTCTGCAAATCCTAATGATTTTCTGTTTTGAGTTCCTGCAAATATGATATCTAATGATTTAGAACCTCTTAAAGATTTCATACTTTGCTCCCCCAATACCCATCTGATGGCATCTGATATATTACTTTTTCCAGAACCATTTGGTCCTATAACACTTGTAATTCCTGGCATAAATTCTAATATAGTTTTATCTGCAAATGACTTAAAGCCTTGTAATTCTAGTCTTTTTAAATACATATCTATCTCCTTTTTTATCGGAATTTTGGGGACGGAGATAAAAATCATCCCCGTCCCAAAATCATCTCTGTTTTGCTACCTTACATATTTTTATCAATATTTGGCAATAATTGTTTTTTTCTTGAAACAACTCCTGGTAAAAATGCTCTATTATTTTCTAATTTAACATCAAATGCTTTTTCTACTGCGTCTGTTCTATTTCCTAAGGCAATTATTTCTGAATTGCTATTTAATATGTCTGTTATTGCCAATACAAACAATTGTAATCCTTTTTTCTCTATTTCACTATCCATCGCACTTTCTAAATCTTTTTGTCTTTTCAATACATCGTCTATACTTACTGTATTTACTTGAGCAATAACAAATTTGTTTCCATCTTTATCTAGATTTTTCGCATCTAAATTTACTAATTCTGCTTCTGAAAAATCACCTAAATCTGTTCCTGCTTTTAACATTTCTAATCCATATTCATTTATATCAATTCCTGCAACTTTCTCTAATTCTGATAATGCTTTTTTATCATATTCTGTTGTTGTTGGAGATTTTAATAATAATGTATCTGAGATAATTGCACTTGCCATTAATATTGCTTCTTCTTTACTAATTTCATGTCCAAATTTTTTATATTCTTCAAACAAAATTGTACAAGTACATCCATAAGGTTTAGCTGTATAATATAAAGGCTCTGATGTTTCAAAATTTGCTATTCTGTGGTGGTCTGTTACTGATAAAATTTTTGCCTTTTCTATACCTTCTACACTTTGGTTAAATTCATTATGATCTACTAAACATACTTCTTGTCCTTCTTCTATTTTATCTATCATTTCTGGTGCTTCAATATTTAGATAATTTAATACATATTGTGTTTCTTTATTTATTTTTCCTAATCTTTTTGCAACTGTGCAATCCCATCCGTTCTTTTTATCTAGTCTTTCGCTTACTAAACTTGCACATATTGAATCTGTGTCTGGATTTTTGTGTCCAAATATGAATACTTCTTTTCCCATTTTTCATTTCTCCTTTATTTCGATTTTTTCTTTATTTTCATACATATTATATTTTCATTTGCGAAATTTGTCAATTAAAATACAAAAAGATAGGGAAGAAAAACAAGCTCAGACACACGGACCAGGTCGGGTTTTGTATTACTTTGTTCTAGCGTATAGCTAATTACTAAAAGTAATACAAAACCCGACCTGGTCCGTGTGTCTGAGCTTGTTTTTCTTCCCTATTCTTTTTCTATATTTTTTAAAATATCTTCCAATTCTTCTTTATTAAACTGGTATACTTTGTTGCAAAAATGACAAACTAATTCAGCATTTCCTTCTTTTTCTATAATGTCCTCTAACTCTTCCTTTCCAATTGTTGTCAAAGCATCTTGCATATGTTCTTTTGAACAATCGCATCTAAATTCTGGAACAATCCTGTCTTCAATAACTTGAACATTTTCATCTCCAGTTATTTTTTTAGCAATTTCTTCTAAAGTCAAGTTTTCATCTAACATTCTTGACATTGCTCCTGCTTTAAATATTGATTGCTCTACTTTTGATATTTCTTCTTCTGTTGCATCTGGCATAGGATTTATTAAATATCCTCCACTTGCTCTTACACCTCTTTTGTCTACCAATACACCTAAAGCAACTGCTGAATCTCTTTGTTCTGAATTAACAAAATAATTTGCAAAATCTTCTGCAATTTCTCCTGAAACTAATGGAGAAATTCCAACATATGGATCTTTTAATCCTATATCTTTTACTACATTTATATATCCTTCATGCCCTACTGCTCCACCAACATCTAATTTACCATCCTCATTTAATGGTATTTCTACTACTGGATTAGTTGCATATCCTTTTACAATAGGTTTATTATTTGCTGTTGCAATCATAACTCCTATAGGTCCATTCCCTTTTAACTGAACTGTTAATTTATCTTTACTACCTTTCATTTCTGTAGCCATTATTGCTGTTACAGTTAATAATCTTCCAAATGCTGCTGTAACTACAGGGCTCATGTCATGTACTTTTCTTGCTTCTTCTACCATATCAGTTGTATTTGCACATATTACTGATATTTTTCCATCATATGCTAAAAATTTTATTATTTTATCACTCAATTCCTCTCACCTTTTCTTTTTTTATTTATTATATTATCACTATAATTCAATATATAATGACTCGAAGATATATATATTATATTTTTTGATATCACAACACACTTAAAATATAATATACATATCTTCGAGAAATATACTGAACTATAAGATGTTTCCTATTTATTGATGCACCTCAAACATATCTTTTCCTTCTCCACAAACTGGGCAAACCCAATCATCTGGTAAATCTTCAAAAGCTGTTCCTGGAGCAATTCCAGCTTTTTCATTTCCAAATTTAGGATTATATATATATTTACATTCTATACACTCATATCTTTGGTTATCTGTTTTATCTGTCTTAAAGTTTTTATATCCCAATGCTATAGCTACAATTACCATAAGTAAAAATGATAAAGCTTTCCATATTCCACTTTCTAATGTAATTACAGCAAAAATTCCAAATGTTGCACTTATTCCATATAACACTAAAACAGCCTGTTTTTGGCTAAACCCTTTTGCTACTAGTCTATGATGTAAATGCCCTTTATCTGCTCTAAATATTGCCTTTATTGATTTTCCTTTTATCAATCTTCGAACTATTGCCCAGAATGTATCAAACAATGGCAATCCTAAAACAATCAATGGTAGTACAATTACTGCTGCTGTATATGTTTTTGCTACTCCTAATATTGATATTATAGATAGTGAAAATCCTAAAAAATTTGATCCTGTATCTCCTATAAATGTTTTTGCTGGTGAATAGTTAAATGGCAAAAATCCTACTAATGCTCCTGCTAAAGCAGTTATTAATAATATTGAAATCATACTTGAACCATTTAATACAAATATAATTAATAATGAGACTGCAGATATTACTGATATACCTGAAGATAACCCATCTAATCCATCTATTAAATTTATTGCATTTGTTACTCCCACAATCCATATTATAGTTATTATTACAGAAAAAGCCTCTTGCATTTCGATTGTATTTATAAATGGCAATGTTATATCATTAATTCTAATTCCAAATCCCACAACTACAATAGCTGCTAAAACTTGTCCTATTAATTTTGTTATTGGTTTTATTGTCTTTATATCATCTACTACACAAATAGTTGATATCACTATCATTCCTAATAACATTCCTAATAACTTTTTTCCATATTGTTCTATTCCGAAATAAATTAATGGAATTTTCTATGCTCATTACTATTAATAAATATACAACTGAAACTAAAAAACCTAATATTACCGCTGGTCCTCCAAATTTAGGCATAGCTTTTTTATGCATTCTTCTTTGATCTTTTGGAATATCTACTGCACCTACTTTATGTGCTATCTTTATAGTATATGGTGTTGCCATAAATGTCACAATAAATGCAAGTAAAAATGCAATTGCAATATCTCCCCACATAATAATTCCTCCAAAATCTATTTCATATTTTCATTTTCTATTTCTTTAATAATATTTATTCTTTCAGTATGTCTTCCGCCTTCAAACTCGGTTGCTATCCACATTCTAAGTATACATATAGCATCATTAACGCTTAAATCATCTGCTCCTAATGCTAATATATTGCTATCGTTGTGTAATCTTGCAAATTTTGCTGATTTCTCATCATGGCAAGGTGTACATCTTATTCCTTTAAATTTATTAGCTACTATGCTCATTCCTAAACCTGAACGACAAATTAAGATTCCTTTTTCTGCCTTTCCTTTTTGAACAGAAACAGCCACCTCTTTAGCTATATTAGGATAATCTACTCTTTCCTCACTCATACATCCATAATCTATATATTTTATTTCTTTTTCATCTAAGTATTTTTTTATCTCCTCTTTTAATTTATATCCTCCATGGTCACTACCAATTGCTATCATTAACTTTTCCTCCTTTATATCTTTAGGGCAAATAAGTAAATTTTTTTATGCTCCAAATCTTGTGCTATTTCCTATAATGAAAAATAAATTCTTGCACAATTTTTTTGTTTTTTTTACATCTCCTACAATGCAAAAAAAGTTATATTAACCTTCTATCATATAAAAATATATCATAAGTTTTTTAATAATACAATAAGAAATTGGAAAATTTACTTGCATTTCACAAAAAAATGTGTTAGAATATCACATGTTATAATGAATAATTGACTAAAAGGAGGTGCTTATAAATGCCAAATATTAAATCAGCTAAAAAGAGAGTTAAAGTAATTGAGAAAAAAACTTTAAGAAATAATATGATAAAATCTGGATATAAATCAGCTGTTAGAAAATTTGAAGAAGCTATTGAAGCTGGAAATTTAGATGAAGCTAAAGTTCTATTTTCTGAAGCAACTAAAAAAATAGATCAAGCTTGTACAAAAGGTGTTATTGTAAAGAACACTGCTGCAAGAAAAAAATCTAATTTATCAAAAAAATTAAATGCAGCTATGGCTTAGGCTAAATAAAGATTATGCATAGTTTTTATTTAAAACAACTTTTTTAATCATAAAAAAGTTGTTTTTTATTTTTTGCTTTATTATATAATTTTCAAAATCAAACTTTTATAAAACAATAACAAATTTATTTTACAGGAGATAAAACAATGGAATTGGATAAAGCTATTTCTAGTAGAAAAACAATAAGAAAATTTCAAAATAGAAACATACCAGATAATTATTTATATGAAATCATACAAAGTGCTATGCTAGCACCATCTGCAAAAAACAGGCAACCTTGGAGATTTTATATCTTAGATGATAAGCAAAAAGAAGATATTACCAATATGATGTATCAATGGAATAAAGAATATAAAGATATGCATACAAGTATTAAAGGATCTGCTAATCAGATGAAAACAGCAAATAAAGCAATCATGATATTTACTCCCAATTACCATAGTAAAAATAAGAAGACATATTATAAAAAACCAGATTATTTATCACTAGGTGCTGCTATTGAAAATATGAACTTAAAATGCTTTGACTTAGGATTGGGCTGTACTTGGCTTTGCGATACTTTATATATTGAAGATGAAATTAATAAGTATTTAAAATTAGATGATTTAGAGCAAGTATCTACTTTAATTATCGGATATCCTGAAGAAATTCCTGATAGAAGAGAACGTTTTTCAATGAATAAACTGTTATTAAATAATATTTCTAAAGATGATATCAATAACAATGAATAATTATATAAACCCAAAACCACCTAAAGCAATTTAGCTAGGTGGTTTTTAGGTTTTTTGGATTTAGGTTCATAAATCAAATTCATCTATAAGTTTCTTTTCTTCTTCGGCTAGCCTCTGCCAGATATCCTTATCTATTTTCTGGCTTTCCTTTTCTTTCTCATAGTCGTCTCTGCACTCACAAGATACCATTGAGATTTTTTCAACAAGTTTTTGTTTTTCTTCTACACTTTTAGCATTGACAAACTTGCTATAAAAATCCATCAATTGATTGTGGCATTTTTCACAAGATTTAGGATGTATAATGGCTTTCTTTCCATGAAACTCATTATATCTGTTTCCCCACCAAGAAATATATATCCTATTCTCCACACAGATTTTGTCAATATATTATTCATTTCTATCTCCTTTCATCATG
>ERZ1643249.525-NODE-525-length-43480-cov-20.167024_pt1 | contig 43480 bp, 39 predicted proteins | sample MGYA00579263_ERZ1643249 | MGnify/ENA primary metagenome ERZ1643249 (study PRJEB29033, sample SAMEA4952264) | chicken gut metagenome | biome: Broiler Chicken; feature: Gastrointestinal Tract; material: Caecum | place: Ireland | collected 2018 | study: Broiler...
GACAAACGGTTTTCAAGACCGCCTCGTTATGACCACTTCGATATCTCTCCATTGTGTCGCTCGGTCAGCGACAGATAGTATCTTACCATCCCAGACACCATCTGTCAATACTTTTTTTGATTTTTTTCTTTCTTTTTTTATCTTCCCTGATTTTCCTCCGAAAAGCTCCTTATAACAGTCTTATTTAGAGAAGACTTCTCTTCTTTTCTCCAATATCCTTTCTGCCAAAATCAGATCTTCCGGAGTTGTAATTTTAATATTTTCATAGCTGCCCTCTACAAGAGGGATTTTTATATTTCCATACAGTTCAGCTACCATAGCATCGTCCGTTATATTTTCCATACTTTGATTTCTGGCTTTCTCGTACGCATTTCGGATCAGAGGGTATGAAAACACCTGTGGAGTCTGAATTATCCATACCAGACTGCGTTTAGGAGTCTGAGAGATCATTTGATCCTCATCTGCTATTTTGACTGTATCTTTAGAAGGCATTCCTACTACAGCGGCCTTATGAGCCGCTGCTGCCGTCTTAGCCCTGACAAGGATCTCCTCTGTCACAAAAGGTCTGGCCCCGTCATGGATAAATACATAATCGCAGTCCTGGCAGGCCAAAAGTCCCTGATAAACAGAATCATAGCGTTCTCGTCCTCCTGCCACCACAGTTCTTACTTTTGAAAATCCATACTTTTCTACAATATCCTCTTTACAGAAATCTATACTCTCTTCTCCTGTGACCAGGATGATCTCATCGATTTCTCTGCTTTTCTGAAAGCAGGAAAGGCTATAGCAAAGCAAGGGTTTCCCTTTTAATATCATAAATTGTTTCTGCACTGTACTGTGCATCCGTTTTCCCTGCCCTGCCGCCAGGACAATAGCCGCGGTTTTCATCCTTCTATCTCTCTCCTAACTTTAAATTGGGCACTGCATTCAGATCCCATCCGTGACGAGTTCCTTTCATGTACTCATAATAAGCGGCGCATCCGATCATTGCTCCGTTATCTGTACACAATATAGGTGACGGATGATAAAATTTAATATTCCTTTCTTTACAGGCGTTTTCCATAGCGCTGCGCAGAGCGCTGTTAGAAGCCACTCCTCCTGCGATGGCCAGTTTATCAATATGATAATCCTGGGCTGCACGGATCCCATGTTCTACCAGGACTTCCACCACACACCGCTGAAAAGATGCGGCTACATCTGCGGTTACGATTTCTTCACCCTGCATTCTGCACTTATTCAAATAATTCAGTACTGCTGACTTTACGCCGCTGAAGCTAAAGTCATATGGAGAATCTTCTATTTTCGCTTTTGGGAAATCCATAGCATAAGGATTTCCTTCTTTGGCCACTCTGTCAATCTTTGGGCCTCCCGGATATCCCAGGCCAATGGCTCTGGCCACCTTATCAAAAGCTTCTCCTGCCGCGTCATCTCTTGTCCGTCCTAAGATTTCAAATTCTCCGTAATCTTTTACTATAACAAGGTGGGTATGCCCCCCTGAAACTACCAGACATAAAAAAGGTGGCTCTAAATCCGGATTTTCTATATAATTTGCAGCAATGTGTCCCTCTATATGGTGGACTCCCACCAGAGGAAGATCTCTGGCAAAGCAGATTGCTTTTGCCTCAGCTACCCCTACCAGCAGCGCGCCTACCAGTCCTGGTCCGTAAGTCACTCCCACTGCGCTCAGATCTTCCAGGGTTACTCCTGCTTCCTTCAAGGCTTCTTCTATTACCTGATTTATTTTTTCAATATGTTTTCTTGAAGCGATTTCTGGCACTACTCCTCCATAAAGCTTATGGAGATCGATCTGAGAAGAAATAATATTTGATAAAACTGTCCTGCCATTTTTCACTACAGCTGCTGCTGTTTCATCACAGGAGCTTTCAATTGCCAGAATCAATACATCTTCTTTTTCCATGTTATCTCCTTTACTCCTCTTCAAACTGCAGTTCCACTGACTGGCGGTCACGGGCCGCGATAGTATTGGGGAATATCTTCGCCGCTTCAGGAAGAGCTTCCTCAGGACGCACTAAAGAAGGGCTGTAATGTGTCAGCCACATTTCTTTTACTCCGGCTTCCTTCGCCAGGGAAGCAGCCTCTTTAAAAGTCATATGTTTATAGGCTTTTGCCTTATCTTCCTTATCTTCCTCCCCATACATTCCTTCGCAGATAAATAAATCTGCATCCTTTGCATGTTCCGAGATAGATTTTACTGGTCTGGTGTCTGTAGTATAGGTAATCTTGATTCCCTTTCTCTCAGGTCCCAAAACCATATCCGGCGTATAGACGGTCTCTCCGTCCGTTATCTTCTCCCCTTTTTGCAAAGGATTCCAGTATTTCAACGGGATGTTTTGTTCCTTTGCTCTCCGGGGATCAAATTTTCCCTGTCTCTTAATCTCTAAAGTATATCCGTAACAAGTTACATTGTGATTCACTTTAAATGCCGTGATATGATAGCCAAAAAGTTCAAATTTTTCTTCAGGCCTGGTAAGTTCTCTGCATTGGATATCAAAAGGCAATTCCGGAGCGATTACTCTGAGGGATGTCACTACACGATTCAGACCTTTTGGTCCGATCAAAGTCAGAGGTTCTGTCCTCTCTGCGTTTCCCATAGTTAAAAGCAGTCCGGGAAGACCGCTGATATGGTCTGCGTGAAAATGAGTAAAGCAGATCACATCAATAGGTTTAAAGCTCCATCCTTTTTCCTTCACCGCTACCTGCGTTCCCTCTCCGCAATCTATCATCAGATTACTTCCATTATATCGTGTCATTAAAGATGTCAGCTTTCTTCTTGGAAGAGGCATCATGCCTCCAGTTCCTAAAAGACATACATCCAGCATAGTCTTTTCCTCATTTCTTTAAAACTATATCTTGTCTATCATAGCACAGTTTTTTTGGGGCTACAATAATTCCCTCTCCATTTTTTTCTCCGGGGGGATCTGAAAGCCGGCCACTAATTGATCATAGCATTTTTCACAAAGATCAAAGGAATGGGTTTCTCCGTCTTTTTGAGAAAAAAATCCCCACTGCACCTGCCCATGGAATACCCCTTCCATGATCATTCCTTTATCTATCAAAAGTTTTTTTCCGCAGCAGTTACAGTAGACCTCTTGAAGCTGATTTTCCTTCTGATTTTCGTACTTTCTCATACTCTTCCTCCTCCGTGTGAAAGATTCTCTCAGTTACCTGCCCTATTATACAGAAAATTTTCTGCAAAACCCAGCGGAAATTTTATGAAGAGATAGCAAAAGATAGCAGAACTGCTATCTTTTGCACATCAAAATCCCATCTTCTCTGGGATTTTCATAAAAATTTTTCCGGATCCCCTGGGCTGTAAAGCCGCAGCTTTCATATAAATGTATAGCCGGCGCATTACTCTTTCTGACCTCTAAGAAGAAAGTTTCAATTCCTCTTTTTCTGCCTTCATCCTCCAGCGCCGTTAAAAGTCTTCGTCCTATATGCTGTCCCTGGCACTCTTTTTTCACAGAGACATTTGTGATCTCTCCTTCGTCTAATACAGTCCACATTCCAACATATCCCACAACTTTCCCATGAGCAAAAGCAGTGAGATAAATCGTTTCTTTTTTCTCCAGTGCCTGAAAAAAACTTTCTTCTTCCCAGGGAAGAGTAAAGTTTTGTCTTTCTATCAATGCTGCCGCAGGCACATCTTCGGCTGTCATATGTCTGATTTCAAGACTTTCCATTTTTCGCAAGGCGCTTTGCCCTTTCCCTTTCTGCCTGGGATACCCGGAGATATTCCGGCTGGTGCTCTTCCGGAGTCTGTATTTTTCCTTCTTTATAATAAACGGCGCCTAACGCAGCTACAGCTCCGGCTCGCTGTCTGTTCAGATGAGCAGGAGCAAAAGAATAGGAAACCTGACATTTTTCCCGGATCATGTCTTTAAACACAGGCACCCCGTCTCCTAAGAATATTACTGGCCGTTCCTTTTTATTTAATTCTGCCAGAAGTTCCTCCATAGGAATCGCCGCCTGTTCTTTTACAGTGATCAGTTTATGTTCTCTGAAGGCATAAACCCCTGTATATACCTGTTTTCGTCTGGCATCCATGATCGGACAGATAAGCGTATCTTTGTCGGTATCGTATAAATTATATGCCAGAGCTTCCAGTGTAGGCACTCCGATCAAAGGTTTATGAAGAGCCAGGCCCAGTCCCTTGGCAGTTGCGGATCCAATACGAAGTCCTGTAAAAGATCCCGGTCCAGCAGCTACAGCAATGGCGTCTAAAGTTTCTAAATCCAGATCCACCGCTTTTTTTATCTCATCCAGCATAGGAAGCAGTGTCTGAGAATGTGTTTTTTTATAATTCATAGTATACTCGGCAACAAGAGTTTCATCTTCAATAAGAGCCACAGAAGCTACCAGTCCTGAACTGTCCAGTGCTAAGATTTTCATATGCAATTCCTCCTAATCCGCTTCCTCTGGTTTTAAACCTTGTATGGTTATCCTGCGATAATCAAATCCTTTTTCAGGATCTTTTTCTATTGTTATAGAGATTACACTTTCCGGAAGGATTTCTTCTATCAATTCTGCCCATTCAATCAAACAGATGCCCTGTCCAAAAAAATAGTCGTCATATCCGATCTCTTCCATTTCTTCAATGTCCCCAATACGGTATACATCAAAATGGTAAAAAGGCAGTCTTCCTCCTTCATATTCCTGGATAATGGTAAAAGTAGGACTGTTCACCGGTTCCAGGATTCCCAATCCTTTGGCAACTCCCTGGGTAAAAACAGTTTTTCCTACGCCCAGGTCTCCATTTAAGGTATAGACTTGTCCCGGCAGAGCTTTTTCTCCGATCCTGACACCCAGTTCAAAGGTTTCTTCCGGGCTGTTTGTTTCTATCATCATAATTTTTTCCTCACTTCATTCACTCATCAAGTATAGCACAGAAAATTCCGGCTTGCACCTTTTATTTTTACCCCTTATAATGAGGTGAGACATCTGTATTTTAAATATTTGTAAAGGAGAGTAAAAAATGGCAAATCCTATCGTAACCATCACCATGGCAAACGGCGATGTAATGAAAGCTGAATTATATCCTGAAATTGCCCCTAATACAGTAAACAATTTTATCAGTCTTGTAAAATCCGGTTTCTATGACGGACTGACCTTTCACCGAGTTATCCGCGGCTTTATGATCCAAGGCGGCTGTCCTCAGGGCACAGGTATGGGCGGTCCGGGCTACTCTATTAAAGGTGAATTTTCCCAGAATGGATTTGAAAACAATCTGGCACATACGCCAGGGATTCTTTCTATGGCAAGGGCTATGCACCCGGATTCTGCGGGCAGCCAGTTTTTTATCATGCATGAAGCAGCTCCCCATTTAGACGGGGCTTATGCAGCTTTCGGAAAGATCATAGAAGGTATGGAGGTTGTAAATAAGATCGCAGAATCTCCTACTGATTACAGTGACCGTCCAATGGAAGAACAGCGGATCCAGGCCATGGCTGTGGAAACTTTCGGCACTGAATATCCAGAACCGGAAAAGTGCTGATGACTTTCAGCCTTTATTTCTATCAGCGGTCAAAAAGAAGGGTTTCCCCATTGGAAACTCCATAATATAATTCTTTCAGTTCTGTGACAGAGGCTCTGCCGCTGGTAGCCTCTGTCACAGCTTTTTTCATTTTTTCATTCTCTCCCGCCGGTACCAGTATCTGCATTTTTACATTCTCTGTATACTGGCTGTCCAGAATCGGTATATTTTGTTGTGCAAAAAGATACTGGAGTTTTCCTACCCCATTATAATCTGTGCCGATTTCAAGGAGTTTTCCATGTTTTTTCGTGATCAGTCTGCTGCAGGCAAGCCCTTCCTGTACAGCTTTTGAATAGGCTCTTACCAGACCTCCTGTTCCAAGAAGGGTTCCTCCGAAATATCTGGTCACCACCACTGCCGTATTATACAATTCCTCTCCAAGGAGAACATCCAGCATGGGTTTCCCAGCAGTTCCTCCCGGCTCTCCGTCGTCGCTGCACCGCATAATCTCCTGCCGTTCTCCGATCACATAGGCATAGCAGTTATGGGTGGCATCCCAATATTTTTTTCTCATTTCTTCAATAAAACTCAGGGCTTCTTCTTCTTTTTCCACTGGTCTTACAGTAGCGATAAAGCGAGATTTTTTTTCAATGATCTCTCCTTCGCCGCCTTCCAAAACTGTTTTATATTGTTCCAGCATAAAATACCTCATTTCTGTTCAATAACTCTTAAGCATTTTAGCATATTTCCAACAAAATAGGGAATATTTATGATAAAAAAATGAAATTCCTGTGAGCAAATCCAAAGTTTCTTGAATTAGGGTATCTCATTTGTTATAATGGACGGGAAAAGGAGGCAAAACTACATGAATTTTGGAAAACGAGCCACGAACCAGAAACGTCATGCTCTGGCTTCCCGGTCAACTATGATGGGAAAAAAGGCACACGTTTCTGTTTTGCGTATCATTTTCATCTTTCTGATTGCAATACTGGTTATCGGAGGCTGTATGGGAATAGGGGTAATGAGAGGCCTTATCGATGATGCCCCTGATATTTCAGATGTGAATATCGTTCCTGTAGGAGAAGCGACATTTGTCTACGATGCAGACGGAAACCAGCTTCAGAAATTAACAGCACCGGATTCCAACAGAATGCCCGTAGAGCTGGATCAGATTCCAAAGGATCTGCAGCATGCTGTAGTGGCTATTGAGGATGAGCGTTTCTATGAACATAATGGCATTGATGTAAGAGGAATCATCCGTGCTGCTGTAAGAGGCATTACTACCGGCAATTTTTCAGAAGGCGCCAGTACGATCACCCAGCAGCTTATCAAAAATAATGTTTTTACTGACTGGGTAAACGAATCCACGCTTCAGCGTTTTCAGCGTAAGTTTCAGGAATGGTATCTGGCATTAGAACTGGAAAAACAAGTAGATAAAGATGAGATTTTGGAAAATTATCTGAATACGATAAACCTGGGAAACGGCAATTACGGAGTCCAGGCGGCTGCTCAAGACTATTTCGGGAAAGATGTAAGTGCATTAACTCTTTCTGAATGTACGGTCATTGCAGGCATCACCCAGAATCCTACCCGGTATAATCCGGTAACCAACCCGGAGAATAATGCCAAACGCCGTCAGGAAGTCCTGGATCATATGCTGGATCAGGAATATATTACCAAAGAACAATATGACGAATGTCTGGAAGACAATGTCTATGACAGGATTCAGAGTATAGAACAGGAAGGTAAAAAAGAAGATACTACCTATAGCTATTTCATAGATGAGCTGACAGAACAGGTCATCCAGGATCTGCAGGACAAGCGCGGCTATACTGAGCAGCAGGCTTACAATGCTTTATGGAGCGGAGGGCTGCGGATTTATACAACTCAGGATCCTGATATCCAGCAGATTTGCGATGAAGAGTACAGCGATCCCGGAAATTTTCCTGCCGGAAGTCAGGTAGAGTTGGATTACGCTCTTACAGTAAAACATCCTAACGGAAAGGAAGAAAATTACAGTGCAGAAATGCTGGAACAGTATTTTATAAAAAATGAGAGTTCGGATTTTTCCCTTCTATTTGACAGCCAGGAAAGCGCTCAGGCTCATGTGGACGCTTATAAAGCCTATGTTCTCTCTGACGGCAGTGAAGTGGTTGCAGAAACTGTGCATTTCACTCCCCAGCCTCAGTCTTCTCTGTGCATTATTGACCAGCATACTGGATATGTAAAAGCTATTGTAGGCGGCAGAGGAGAAAAAGCAACCAGCCTGAGTCTGAACCGTGCAACCAACACTACCCGGCAGCCTGGTTCTACCTTTAAACCATTAGCAGCCTATGCTGCGGCATTAAATGAATGCGATATGTCTCTCGCTACTACTTTTGAAGACGAGCCTTTTACCTATGATAACGGAGAGCCCCTTTATAATGCCGACCGTCAATATCATGGAACTGTCACTATGAGAGAAGCAATTGTTCATTCTTATAATATACCGGCTGTAAAATGTATGATCGAAATCACTCCGGAGCTGGGAGTGAAATATCTGGAAAAATTCGGTTTTACATCTTTGGTCACAGAACCTGTTGATATCAACGGCAAACTGTATGATGACCTTAATGCCTCTACTGCCATCGGAGGAATCACCTATGGCGTAAGCAATCTGGAGCTGACTGCAGCCTATGCTGCCATCGCAAATAACGGTGTTTATATAAAACCTGTATTTTATACAAAGATCCTGGATTCTGACGGAAATGTAGTAATTGATAATACACCGGAAAAAACAACGGTAATAAAACCAAGCACTGCATATCTTCTGACCAGTGCCCTGGAAGATGTCATTACAAAGGGCACCGGTACCAGAGTGCAGTTTGACGGAATGCATCTGGCGGGTAAAACAGGTACCACAGATAATTACAGAGACCTTTGGTTCTGTGGTTTTTCTCCGTATTATACTTGTTCTGTATGGGCAGGTTATGATGACAATACGGTTCTTCCGGCCGGAGCCTCCAGAACTTATCAGCAGATTTTATGGAGAAATATCATGCAGAGGATCCATGAAAATCTTGTTGACACAGAATTTAAGATGCCTTCTACTGTAGAAAAAGCTTCTATCTGTACCAGAACAGGCCTTCTGGCAACTTCCAGCTGCAATGCTGTAACCGAGTATTTCGACATTGATCAGATTCCTACTCAGTATTGCTCAGGTCATTACTCCTCAAGTTATAATTATAACTATAATTACAGCAATACTTATACTCAAAACAGAGAGGACACTGACGAAGATAACGAAAGCAGCCAGGACACTGGCAATACTGATGAAGAAGAAGCTATAGAGGAACCTGTACCTGAAACACCGGCTGAAGTTCCTGAAGAAACTCAGCCGGAAGAAGAAAACCAGCCTGAAGAATCAGGATCCGGTACCGTAGAAACGCCTACTGAGGGAGAAAACGCAGAATAAAAGCTGCAGTTAACTAAGTAAAAAATCTGTTCCAGCCTAAATGGCCGGAACAGATTTTTTAGTTGAGCTTATTTTTTATTTCATCATTTATTTAAGACCAGTTTTGCTGCTCCATAAACCCCTGCATCATTTCCAAGAGTAGCAAGACGGATAGGAGTCTCTTTACATGTGGGGAAAGCATAATTTCTATAGTATTTTTCCACACAGTCGATCAAAGGCTGCCCGGCTTTTGAAACACCGCCGCCTAAAACAATTACGTCAGGATCAGTAACACACGTAAACGCAGCAAGAGCTCTTCCCATATATTCTGAAAACACCTCCACCACTTCTTCTGCCAGCTCATCCCCTTCTTTATAAGCGTCAAATACATCTTTTGCAGTTACATCCGGATATTTTCTGAGAGCTGAAGGGCTGTCTGTCTCCTCCAAGGCTTTTCTTGCCAGACGAGCGATTCCTGTTGCTGAAGCATACTGTTCCAGACATCCTTTATTTCCACAGTTACATGGCACCTTTTCTTCCGGATTAACAGGAGCATGGCCGATTTCCCCGCCGGCACCGTGAGCTCCGGTTACGATTTTTTCATTGATAATGATTCCGCCGCCTACGCCAGTTCCCAAAGTAACCAGGATCAGATTTTTAGCGCCCTGGCCTCCGCCTTTCCACATTTCGCCTAAAGCAGCCACATTGGCGTCATTTCCTGCTTTTACCCGAAGTCCAGTCATATCTTCCAGTTCTTTTTCTATGTTCTTTCTGCCCCAATGAAGATTTACCGCACAGGCGATCTCGCCGCTTTCTTCCACCGGGCCGGGAACGCCGATGCCGATGCCTTCTATCTCTCCTTTATCCAGTCCCTTCTCCTGGATCTTTGCCAGAACAGTCTCTGCAATATCCGGAAGGATCTGCTTGCCTTCATCTTCCACATGTGTCTTAATTTCCCACTTATCTACAGATGTTCCATCATTTAAAAACAGACTGCACTTAACTGTGGTTCCTCCTACGTCTATGCCAAAACAATACTTTTTCAATGTTATTCATCCCCCTCTTCTCTCTTCTTAGCCATGTTCTCCTGAACACGTCTGTATAATTCCTGCGCCGCATTGTAGCCCATCTTTTTCTGTCTGTGGTTGACAGCAGCAGCCTCTACTATAACAGCCAGGTTACGCCCCGGACGGATGGGCAGTGAATGGCATACTACCTTATTGCCCAAGAACTCGGTATATTCTTCTTCCATTCCCAGACGGTCATATTCTTTATCCCGGTTCCACTCCTCCAGTTTGATCACCAGATCAATGGACTGGGTGTTTTTTACACTTTCCACACCGAAAAGGGTCTTAACATCTATAATGCCGATACCTCTCAGTTCAATAAAATGACGGGTAATATCAGGGGCAGATCCCACCAAAGTCACATCACTGACACGGCGGATTTCTACAACATCATCACTGACAAGACGGTGTCCCCTTTTGATCAGTTCCAGAGCAGCCTCACTTTTTCCGATACCGCTCTCACCCATGATCAGGACACCTTCGCCATATACATCCACCAGTACTCCATGAATAGAAATGCAGGGAGCAAGCTGCACGCCAAGCCAGCGGATAATTTCGGCCATGAAGGCAGAGGTGGTGTTTTGGGTCACCAGGATCGGCACATCATATTTATTAGCCAGATTCAGCATATCTTCATCCGGTTCTGTCATGGTAGTAAATACCATACAGGGAATCTTGCTGGAAACAAAACGTTCGAAGGCCTTCAGTTTTTCCTCTCTGTCCAAATGCAAAAGATAAGTATATTCTACATAACCGATGATCTGGACACGTTCATTGGCAAAATGCTCCAGATATCCGGTAAGCTGCAGAGCAGGACGGTTGATCTCCGGTGTGTTGATTCTTTTTGCAGATATATCAATATCCGGTGTCTTATTATACAGTTTCAATTCCTGTATCATTTTCTTTAATTCTACACCTTTCATGTCTCTCTCTCCTTCAGTTTCTTTTCAAAATCTATCCCTATTTTATCATAAGGTTTTAACGAGTTCAACAATCCCGGACAAGTTTAATGTTCCCGGGAATGGAAAAAATTATATACCTCAGCTGCCGCTTTTTCATTCATGGATTCTACTCCCGCAAGTTCTTCTACAGAGGCATCCTGAATGCCTTCCAATCCTTTGAAATGCTTCATCAAAGCCTTTCTTCTGGCCGGTCCGATACCCGGAATATCGTCCAGCAGGGAATGTACCTGTCCCTTGCTTCTCAGAGAACGGTGATACTCTATAGCAAATCTATGAGCTTCATCCTGAATTCTGGTAATAAGTTTAAACCCTTCGCTATCCTTATCTATAGGGATCTCTGTATTATTGTAATATAAACCTCTGGTCCTATGGCGGTCATCTTTAACCATACCGCACACAGGAATATTTAAATTCAGTTTCTTGAGAACTTCAAGAGCAATATTTACCTGGCCTTTTCCTCCGTCCATCATAAGAAGATCCGGAAATCTGTTAAAACTCCCATAAGTCTCTTCCAGATTTTCGGCTTTTCTTTCTTCCTGTTCGTCAATCCCATGGACAAATCTTCTGGTCAGGACTTCTTCCATACTTGCATAATCATTTGCACCTTTAACCCACTTGATCCTGAATTTTCTGTAATCGCTTTTTTTAGGCTTTCCCTTTTCATAAACCACCATTGAACCCACTGACTGAAAGCCACTGATATTTGAAATATCAAAAGCCTCGATCCGGTTTATTTCTTTCAGTCCAAGAAGAGCTGCAAGTTCTTTTACCGCTCCGATCGTGCGGCCCTCTTCCCTTTTTATCCGTTCCCGGTCTCTCTGGAGGACCATTTGAGCATTTTCGTATGCCAGCTCTACTAATTTTTCCTTAGTTCCCTTTTTAGGCACTGCGATCTTTACTTTTTGTCCCTTTTTCTTTTCCAGCCACTGAGAGATCAGCTCCATATCTTCCACTTCTTCCTGAAGCATGATCTCCTTGGGAATAAAAGGAGTTCCTGCGTAAAACTGTTTTAAAAAGCTGGAAAGAACCCCTCTCCTGTCATCTCCGGGGGCGGTCTTCATATAAAAATGATCTCTCCCTATAAGCTTTCCGTCTCTCACAAAAAATACCTGAGTCACCGCATCTTCTCCATCTATGGCAGCCGCCACAATATCTTTATCTTCTTTATGCTGATCTGTGATTTTTTGTCTCTCTCCGATTTTTTCCACACTTTGTATCAGATCCCGATACTGAGCCGCTTCCTCAAAGTCCAGCCTCTCCGATGCCCGATACATTTTATTCTGAAGCTTTTTCAGTATTTCTTTATGATTACCGTTGAGAAAATCTAAAAGACCGTCTACCTGCTTTTTATATTCCTCTCGGGAAATATAGCCCTGGCAGGGGGCATCGCACTGCTTGATATGATAATACAGACAGGGACGATCTTTTCCTATGTCTTTTGGAAGACTTCGGCTGCAGGACCGGAGATGATACAGTTTTCTTGTGAGTTCTATAACATCTTTTACAGCTCCTCCGCTGGTAAACGGGCCGAAATACCTGGATTTATCCTTCTTCATCTTTCTGGCTATCATGATTCTAGGGAACTCCTCGCCCACCGTTACTTTTATAAAAGGATAATTTTTATCGTCCTTCAGCATTGTATTATATTTAGGTCTGTGTTCCTTGATCAGATTAGATTCCAGAACCAGCGCTTCCAATTCCGAGTCTGTGATAATATACTCAAATCTGGCGATCTGCTCTACCATCTGCTCTTTCTTGATTCCCAGATTTCTGCTTTTCTGAAAGTATTGACGCACCCGGTTCTTCAGGCTGACCGCTTTTCCCACATAAATGATCGTATCTTTTTCATCATGCATAATATATACGCCTGGTCTGGCAGGAAGTTTTTTCAGTTCTTCTTCTATATCAAACATAGCGCTCCACCTTCTTTCTGAATTATTCCCAATGAAAAAAGAACCGCTACATTAAATGATCGGGAATACGATTTAATGCAGCAGTTCCTTTTCTTTTATTTCTGCTCTGTCTGATCCAGTCCGTTTTCTTTTGATTCTTCTCCACTTTCAGAAACCGGCTGAGAAATGACCTGTTTTCCCGCAGATAAAGACTTTTCTTCAATTCTCTGCTTTGTTTCAGGTTCTTTTATTCCTTTTTCCTCATGGAATATCTTCATAAATTCTTTACCTGTAATAGTTTCTTTCTCGATGAGGAAGGCTGCGATCTTATCCATTACCTCTCTGTTTTCACTCAGGAGACGTTTTGCCTCATCATAAGATTTTTTCAGAAGTTTCATAACTTCATGATCGATCTCTGTAGCCGTAGAGTCTCCGCAATTCAGCATTGCACGGCCGTCCAGATATTGATTCTGGGTCTCTGCAAGCCCCATAAGGCCGAACCGGTCGGACATTCCATACTGGGTGATCATGGCTCTGGCTACTTTAGTAGCCTGTTCAATATCATTGGCAGCTCCCGTAGTTACTGTATCAAAGACGATCTCTTCTGCCGCACGGCCTCCAAGATATCCTACCAGCATAGCTTCCAGTTCTTTTTTAGTATTCAGATATTTTTCCTCTTCGGGAACATGCATAACATAGCCCAGAGCTCCCATAGTACGTGGAACAATGGTAATCTTCTGCACCGGTTCAGCATCTTTCTGCAGAGCGCTCACCAGGGCATGTCCTACTTCATGATAAGAAACGATTTTTCTTTCTTCAGGACTTAAGATCCTGTCTTTTTTCTCTTTTCCTACCAGAACAACCTCTACCGCTTCCAGCAGATCCTTCTGGGAAACAGCCTTCCGTCCATGTTTGACTGCCAGAATTGCAGCTTCATTGATCATATTAGCCAGATCAGAACCAACCGCACCGGAAGTAGCCAATGCAATAGCGTCCAGATCCACCGTCTCATCCAGGGATACATTTTTTGCATGGACTTTTAAGATGCTGACGCGGCCTTTCAGATCAGGACGGTCTACGATAACTCTCCTGTCAAAACGGCCTGGACGGAGCAATGCCGGGTCCAGCACCTCCGGACGGTTAGTGGCCGCCAGGATCAGGAGGCCTTTGGAAGTATCGAAACCATCCATCTCCGCCAAAAGCTGGTTCAAAGTCTGTTCCCTCTCGTCATTTCCTCCGTATCGGGAATCCCTGGTTTTTCCAATGGCATCAACCTCATCTATGAAGATGATACAGGGGGCATTCTTTTTTGCCTCCTCAAAAAGGTCTCTCACACGGGAAGCTCCTACACCTACAAACATCTCCACAAAGTCGGAACCAGAAAGGGAGAAGAAGGGGACATGCGCTTCACCTGCCACAGCTTTAGCTAAAAGAGTCTTTCCTGTTCCCGGAGGCCCTACCAACAGAGCGCCCTTGGGGAGCTTGGCTCCTATAGCTGCATATTTTCCCGGATTATGAAGGAAATCCACCACTTCCTGGAGAGATTCTTTCGCTTCATCCTCACCTGCCACGTCTTTAAAAGTGACACCTGTCTCTTTCTGCACATATGCTTTTGCCCGGCTCTTTCCTACACCGCCCATCATTCCTCCGCCTTTATTCATCCGGCGGAAAAGAAAACTGAACAATCCAACCATGATCACTACCGGCAGAACAATACTCAGCAGACTATAAATAATACTGGAAGTCATATCCGGCGGCTCTTTATAATAATTGTCTACCCCTGCTTTTTCCAGGCGCTGAGTCAGTTCGCTTTCATCTTCCATCAGTGTAGTATAAATTTCCGTATTTCCAGTCATAGAACGCTGGGTCTTGGGTGTGATAGTCAGTGTGTCCGATCTTAAGACCACGCTCTCGACCTCGCCGTTTTCCAGCATTTCTATAAACTGGCTGTATGGGATTTCACTGGTTATATTGCGAGTCATCCTGCTCAGAAGATTGACGCATACAAGACAAGCCATAATGCATATCAGAAGCACCAGCAGTGACTGTTTATTCTTAGGCCCGTCATTTTTCGGATCATTATTCTGATTCTGATTCATTTCATTCCTCCTCACATTATCTTTTATATTATAAAGATTCATGGATTATAAAGTCAATATGAACATTATGAAAAAGAGGACACATTTCTTAAACTTTTGTAAATTTCTGTGGAATATCCACAAAATAAAATATTTCTCCTTCCGGGACTGGAATTTTCACCAGTATTTGTAGTATACTAACGCAGTAATAAAAATATCAAAAAAGAAGGGGCGAAAGATAAAATGAAAATTGGATTTGATAATGAGAAATATTTATCCATGCAGTCAGAACATATTAAAGAGCGTATAAGCAAGTTTGATAATAAATTATACCTGGAATTTGGAGGCAAACTTTTTGACGATTATCATGCTTCCAGAGTTTTACCCGGATTTGCCCCGGACAGTAAGCTTCGTATGCTTATGCAGCTTTCCGATCATGCGGAAATCGTGATCGTGATAAGCGCCGGCGATATCGAGAAAAACAAAATGAGAGGAGATCTGGGGATTACCTATGATATTGACGTACTCCGTCTTATGGATGCTTTTAAAAGCAGAGGGCTTTTCGTGGGCAGTGTGGTGATCACCCAGTATTCAGGGCAGAACAGTGCCAACACCTTCAAAGCAAAACTGGAGTCTCTGGGTATCCGTGTTTATCTCCATTATCCTATTGAAGGCTACCCCAGCAATATCCCCCTTATTGTCAGTGATGAGGGCTATGGAAAAAATGAATATATTGAAACATCCCGTCCTCTGGTAGTTGTAACGGCACCTGGACCGGGAAGCGGAAAAATGGCTACCTGCCTTTCTCAGCTCTACCATGAACATAAAAGAGGAGTTCATGCCGGTTATGCTAAATTTGAAACTTTTCCTATCTGGAACATTCCCTTAAAGCATCCGGTAAACCTGGCCTATGAAGCAGCCACCGCTGATCTGAATGATGTGAATATGATCGATCCATTCCATCTGGAAGCTTATGGAGAAACTACCGTAAACTATAACCGTGATGTAGAAATCTTCCCTGTGCTCAGCGCCATATTTGAACGGATCTTCGGAACATGTCCCTACCAGTCTCCTACTGACATGGGCGTTAATATGGCGGGAAACTGTATCATTGATGATGAAGTCTGCAAGGAGGCATCCAGACAGGAAATCATCCGCCGGTATTATCAGGCGCTCACCGGACGTCTTGAAGAGACCAGCACTGATGAGGAAGTCTTCAAGCTGGAGCTGCTGATGAAGCAGGCCGGAATCTCTCCGGAAAACAGAAAGGTGACCGTTGCCGCCAAAGAAAGGGCTCAGGAAACAGGAGGACCTGCCGCTGCTATAGAACTGGAAGACGGAAGGATCATCACCGGAAAGACATCTGATCTTTTAGGCGCTTCCGCCGCCCTTCTTCTTAATACACTGAAGGAGCTGGCAGGGATCCAGCATAAAATCCATGTGATCTCTCCTGTAGCCATCGAGCCTATCCAGAAACTGAAAACAGAATATCTTGGAAGCAAAAATCCAAGACTGCATACTGATGAAGTACTGATCGCCCTGTCCAGCAGCGCTGCCACCAGCGACATTGCCAAACTGGCATTGGAACAGCTGCCAAAGTTAAAAGGATGCCAGGTACATTCTTCTGTTATGCTTTCCTCTGTAGATAAAAAAATCTTTAAAAAATTAGGCGTTCAGCTGACTACCGAGCCTGTTTACGAACATAAAAAACTGTACTGATAACAAGAAAAAAGGATGCCTGGAAAAGGCATCCTTTTTTCTTCACTTATTTTTATCTCAGTCATCATAGCCGTTAGGATTCTGAGACTGCCATCTCCAGGAATCCTGGCACATTTCCTTAATTCCGTACTCAGCTTTCCAGCCCAGTTCTTTCTCTGCTTTTTCAGCGCTGGCATAGCAGGTGGCAATATCTCCGGCCCGGCGTGGTTTGATCACATAAGGAATTTTCACACCTGTAGCCTCTTCAAAATTCTTTACAATGTCCAGAACACTGTATCCCTTTCCTGTTCCCAGATTATATATGGAAAGTCCAGAGTTGTCTTCCAGCTTCTTCAGGGCTTTTACATGGCCTTTTGCCAGATCCACTACATGGATGTAATCTCTTACTCCTGTTCCGTCTGGTGTGTCATAGTCGTTTCCGAATACTCCAAGTTCTTTTAATTTGCCTACTGCAACCTGAGTGATATAAGGCATCAGGTTATTCGGGATACCATTAGGATTTTCACCGATCAGTCCGCTTGGATGAGCTCCGATTGGATTAAAATATCTCAGCAGGACTACATTCCATTCCGGATCTGCTTTCTGGATGTCTGTCAGAATCTGCTCCAGCATGGATTTTGTCCATCCGTAGGGATTTGTGCACTGACCTTTCGGACACTCCTCAGTGATAGGAACAAATGCCGGATCTCCGTATACTGTGGCTGAAGAAGAAAAGATAATATTTTTTACATTATGCTTTCTCATTACATCTACCAGAGTAAGGGTACCTGAAATATTATTTTCGTAGTACTCCCATGGTTTCACTACAGACTCCCCTACTGCCTTAAGGCCGGCGAAATGGATGCAGGAATCAATGGATTCCTGGTCAAAAATTTTATTTAAAGCTTCTCTGTCAAGGATATCGGCCTTATAAAATTTCACCGGTTTTCCTGTAATCTGTTCCACTCTTTTCAGGGATTTTTCACTGGAGTTAGAAAGATTGTCCAATACAACTACATCATAGCCTGCATTCTGCAGTTCCACTACTGTGTGGCTTCCGATAAAACCGGCTCCGCCTGTTACTAAAATTGCCATTCTTGTTCCTCCTTTGAGAAATGCACTATTTTTTTTGTTTAAAAACATTTTTTATGTTTCTATAATTACTGTACCACTATCCGTAAAAAAATTCAAGTATTGTTTTTGTATTTTATAATAGTCCCAGTAAAATTCCTGAAAAATTAACACCGAAATGGCAGAGGACTCCAGCTGCCAGAGTTCCTTTGCGTCTCACTAAATATCCCAGTATCATCCCTGCCAGGAAAGCATAGCTGCCCTGTACCAGGTTTCCATGGATAATTCCGAAATATAAGGCCTGAAGGATATTTGCCGCCCAGAAGGAAAAGGCTCCCTCCAGGATCCTCAGGGTCAGCCCTCTGAAAATCAGTTCTTCTGTAACAGGGGCCACAAGCACGGTATAGATCAGAGATAATACTGTGGGGCTGTCCATTCCCAGATTTTCCAGGACCTGGGAATAAGATTCCATCAGTTCCGGGAAAATTCCAAATACCAGGGTTAAAAACAGATTTGAGAGCAGCTGCAGGCAAAGACCCGCCAGCAGCAAAAGCAGGATTCCCCGGAAAGAAATCCCGAAAAATCTCCCTTCTTTCTTTTCTCTTCTGACCGGGAACCGCCGGAACCACAACACTGCCGGTATCAGCATGATAACATCCATAAGGATATAAATACAATAGGAACCATTCTTTTCAAGAAATCCATAAAATTCTCCGGTATCCACCCCCAGCAGGGACAGTATATTGCCGATCCCCGACATGACCGGCGGAAATCCCAGCACTACTGCACACTGTATCAGGATCCACAGCAGCGAGGGAAGGAGACTGACGCCAAGGGTCCTGCCCTTTCCCATCATACGCCGGCCTCTGGATCCAGATCATGGAAATGAAAAGCTTTCTTTCCGGAAGCATAATCTCCCACGATCTGTCCCTGACCAAACAGCTTATATTTATAAGTCACCAGACCTTCCAGACCTACCGGTCCTCTGGCATGGATCTTTCCTGTACTGATCCCTACCTCTGCGCCGAATCCGTAGCGGAATCCGTCGGCAAACCTGGTGGAACAGTTCTGATAAACCCCGGCAGAATCCACCAGCTGCATAAATCTTAATGCATGTTCTTGATTTTCTGTGATAATACAGTCCGTATGATGAGAACCGTATGTATTGATATGGTTTACAGCCTCTTCCAGGTCCTCTACGATCTTCACTGAAAGGATCAGATCCAGATACTCCCTGTGGAATTCTTCTTCTCCCATGATCTCACAGGGGATGATCTCATTTACCTCTCTGGTTCCCCTGAGTTTTACTCCTGCCGCATTAAGGGCTTTCGCCGCATTGGGAAGAAAGCCTGCCGCTGCTTTCCGGTTTACCAGAAGGGTTTCCACCGCATTGCAGGCAGCGGTATACTGAGTCTTTGCGTCTATGATGATAGGCAGCGCTTTTTCCATATCATAATCTTCATCCACATAAATATGGCAGACCCCGTCGGCATGGCCCATGACCGGGATCTTTGTATGATCCATGATATACCGGACAAACTGGTTTGAACCTCTGGGAATCAGCAGATCCACACAATCATCACAGGCCAGCAGCTCATCGATCTCATTGTGGAGCTCCGCCTGGAGCATACAGCCTTTCGGAAGGCCGCAGCCTACAACTGCTTCATAGATCAGATTAAAGAGCACTTTATTGGTCCTGGCTGTCTCTTTTCCTCCCTTCAGTACCGCACAGTTTCCGCTTTTGATACAGAGAGAAGAAATCTGCACCAAGGCATCCGGCCTTGCCTCAAATATGATCCCGATAACACCGATGGGACAAGTGACCCGATACAGCTCCAATCCCTGGTCCAGTTCTCTGGCCAGCTGTATCCGGGACAGAGGATCCGGCAGGCGGATCAGGTTCTCAATACCCTTGATCACATCCTCCAGCTTATGTTCATCGAATTTCAGCCTCTTCAGCACAGCCTGCCCCAGACCTGCTTTTTCTGCGGCTTCCATGTCTTCTTTATTGGCCCGGAAGATGTTCTCCTTCTTCTCCACTAAAGCTTTCGCAGCAGCCTCCAGAGCCCGGTTTCTGGTTTCCAGAGACAAGGCCGCCATAATGGGGCTGTCCGCCTTCATTTTCTTTACTTCTGTTCTGATATCCATATCTCTCTGCCCTCTTTTCTTCCTACCACTCGATTTCGGAGATCGGGGTGGGATTTTCATTTAATGTAATATCTGTAACCTTTCCGCTTTTAAAGCGGATGATCCGGTCTGCCATAGGAGCCAGAGCCGAATTGTGGGTGATAATGATCACTGTCATATGTTCTTTCCGGCAGGTATCCTGGAGAAGCTGAAGGATCTGTTTGCCTGTGTTATAGTCCAAAGCGCCTGTCGGTTCATCGCATAATAACAATTTAGGATTCTTGGCTATAGCCCTTGCAATGGCCACTCTCTGCTGCTCTCCTCCGGAAAGCTGGGCCGGAAAATTTTTCATCCTGTCCTCCAGGCCCACCTTTTTCAGCACATCTTCCGGATTCAGATAGTCCTTGCAGATCTGTACCGCCAGCTCTACATTTTCCAATGCGGTAAGGTTAGGCACCAGATTATAAAACTGAAATACAAATCCCACATCATTTCTCCGGTATTTCACCAGTTCCTTCTCGGAAAATTTGTTCAGATGTTTTCCCGCTACGATCACTTCTCCCTGGGTAGCCTGGTCCATCCCTCCGAGAATATTAAGAGCCGTGGTCTTTCCTGCGCCGGAGGCTCCCAGGATCACCGCCAGTTCTCCTTCTTCCACTGTAAAATTGGTATCATCCAGAGCCTTGATCACTGCCTCATTTTTCTTTCCGTAAAATTTTTTCACATGCTGAAACTCTATATATGCCATAGATCCGCTCCTCTCTCCCGCATCTGTTTGCGCTTCTGTATCTTTGCAGCATAAGCTGCCTGTATCATCCTTCAGGATGCTTCTCTGGTTCTTTAAAAAATATCCGTATCTTTGTCCCTTCTCCCAGACGGCTTTCCAGACGGATCTCTGCCTGATGGAGCGCCGCTCCGTGCTTGACAATGGAAAGGCCCAGGCCTGTTCCTCCCGTTTTTCTGGAATGGCTTTTGTCCACCCGGTAAAAACGTTCAAAGATCCGGTCCTGTTCCTCTCTGGCAATGCCAATGCCGTTATCTTCCACAGTAAAGACGGGGCCGTTTTCGCCAGGATCAAGAGAGACTTTTATCCAGCCGCCTTCCCGGTTATATTTCACAGCGTTATCTACCAGGTTATAAAACATTTCATATAACACATGGCGGATACCCCGGATCTTTGCCGGACTGCCTTCTACTTTGACAGAAATATTTTTTTTGCCTGCGGGCAGAGCCAGATTTCTGCATACATCCTGGACAAGTTCATACAGATCTACCATCTCCAGAGGCAGCTCTCCCTCCTTCTCATCCAGCTTGGACAGTTCAATAATATCCTGGACCAGACTTGTCAATCTGGCCGCCTCATCATAGATCCTGGCAGCAAATTCCGGTACATCTTCCTGCCGCACCATGCCGTTTTTCATGATCTCCGCATAACCGGAGATAGACATGAGAGGGGTCTTCAGCTCATGGGATACATTGGCGGAGAATTCTCTTCTTACCCGCTCCGCCTGTTTCAGTTCTTCCACATGACTGGCAATCTGCCTGTTCTGCTGATCCACCCGTTTCAGCAGTGGCCTCAGCTCTTCATAGACCACATTTTTCAGCGGCTTCTCCAGATCAAGAGAATTAATAGGTTCAATAAGCTTTTTGGTCTGGTAATTCATATAAAGAAAACCCAGGGCCAGGATCAGCACCATGATCAGGCCCAAAAGAGGAAAGCTGGAAACCATAGTACGGAAAATACTGTCCCCTGTCTTCCCTACCCGGAGGATATCTCCGTTTTCCAGCTGAACCGCATAATAAAAGGTCTGATGAGAAAGCATTCCGGAAAAACGGAGAGCCTGGCCGGTTCCCTGGTCCTGTGCCTCCTGTATCTCCTCCATCTCTCCATAGTTTTCCTGGTCTTTTTCCGGGTTTGAGTCATAGACTTTCTCCCCCTGGGAATTAAGCACGGTGATCCGGCTGGTTGTCAGCTGCCCCAGATCCTTTGCCAGATATTCTTCTCCCACATTTTCCAGGGCATACCGGATATATTCCGCTTCCTTGATCACATCTGCCTGCATGTCTCCTCTGTATTTATGATACAGGACCAAACTGGCTGCCAGATAAGTAAGGAGCACAGACAATACTACAAGTACGGTTACATGGCTCATGATCCTCTGTCTCATGTTTCTTCTCCTATACGGTATCCTACCCCGCGGACAGTTTCGATCATTTTTCCCGCTTCTCCAAGCTTCTGCCGGAGAGTACGGATATGGACATCTACTGTTCTTGTTTCACCATAGATCTCATATCCCCAGATCTTCTCCAGGATCTTTTCCCTACTGAGAACCGTTCCCTGGTTCTCCAACAGATACCGCAAAAGTTCAAATTCTTTCAGAGTGAGATCTACACATCTTCCATTTTCCCGGACTTTACGGCTTTTCATATCTACCGTCAGGCCTTTATAATGATATTCTTTAGGCTGTTCCTGCTTTTTCGTTCTGCGCAGGACTGCCTTGACCCTGGCCAGGAATTCCATCATGCCGAAAGGTTTCGTGATAAAATCATCAGCGCCTCCTTCCAGCCCCCGGACTTTGTCATATTCCGCCTCTTTTGCAGTGACCATGATCACGGGAATATCCTGGGTATCCGGCCTTCCTTTCAGATATTCCAGAACCGCATATCCATCTTCGCCGGGAAGCATGATATCCAGCAATATCAGATCCGGTATTTCCTCTTTTAAAGCCTTTTTCAGTTCTTTGCCGTTGGCCACTCCTTTTGCCTCATAGCCGCTGCCGCTCAGAGTATAAACCAGAAGCTCCCTGATATTTCTTTCATCTTCCACACAGTAAATCATTTCTTCACCTCAGCCACAGTTCTTCCCTGTCCAGCCAGGGAGTCTTTTCTCGCTCTTCTGTATCTACTCTAAAAGCTCCGGATAGCATCTGCCTCATCATCTGTGGTATCTTCTATTTTTTTAATCTGAATATAATAACCTGCATTGTCGTTGATCTTCACATAGACTCTGTCGCCTTCCCGGTGGCCCAGTATAGCCTTTCCAAGAGGAGATTCAATGCTGATTTTATTATCCAGTGAATTCCCTCTGATGGAAGTTACCAGTTTATACCTCTCTGTCTCATCATCATCTTCAAAATAAACTTCCACGAAGTTATTCATACCTGCCTCTCCTGTTTTTGAGGAATCAGAAACAATTGTTGCATTTTTCAACATTCTTTCCAGATAGCGGATTCGGCTTTCATTTTTATTTTTATCTCTTTTTGCTGCATAATACTCAAAATTTTCACTGAGATCTCCCTGTGCTCTGGCTTCTTTGACCGCCTCTATAGCTTCCTTTCTCACCACCAGCTTCCGGTAATCGATCTCCTCCTGGATCTTTTTCACATCGCTTTGGGTCAACTGCTCTCCCATAACAAACTTCCTTTCTGTCAATACTCCATTTGTCAAATCAGATATTATCATCTGTTCTTACAGTATAATCCATTTTGAGAGGATTTGTCTATCTTGATTTATCTCCCGGTATGCAAAGCCTACTGTGACGTACGTCACAGACACCGGATCTTTTCTGTGCTATACTGACACCAGGAATCTATTTCCATTAGGAGGAAGTTATGGAAACTATATCTGCCGGCCAGTTAAAGGCTCTGAAATTTTTTCACCGGCTGCCCCTAGAGTTTGTCCAGACTCTTTTAAATGCCGGGCATATCCAGGACATACCGAAAAAAAGCCTGCTGTTTTCCAGCGGCGAAAATATTCAAAATGTGCTGATTCTTCTGTCAGGGGAAGTATCTGTCTACAACATCACCAAACACGGACAGAGGAAGATCCTGTTTTTTCTGGGGAAAGGGCATCTTCTGAACCATGATATAAACAGTTCCCGTTCCCTGTCTCTTTCCTGTGAGTCAGTTACTCAAGTCCTTGTGCTGAAAATCCCTAAAAAGAATTTTCTGGAATTTATGCAGGAAAACTTTTCTCTTACCCAGGCAGTACTGGATGAATATGAACGGTATCTCTGGCGTCTGGCCCATCAGTTGAAGAATACCTCTGGCAGCATGGTCACTGAGCGGAAGATTGCGGCAAAACTGTGGAAATTAGGGAGAGACTTTGGAGAGCGGCGGGAAGAAGGGGTCTATATCTACCTGCCTTTTACCATGACGCTAATGGCTGATTTTGTAGGCGTACCAAGGGAAAATGTTTCCAGAGCCTGCAAAAGTCTGGCGGCCAGAGGACTGCTGGTCTACCGGGACCGCCATTTTATCCTTCCCAATCCCGATGGTCTGGCCGAATTTTATAAAATGTAAAGGAGTGTGTTTATGGGAAATCTTTGGAATAAAGAAGCCTTATCCGAGCTTCTGAAAAATCTGAAAAAAGACTATGATGTATTTGCTCCCAGGCTTTATGCCGGCACCGGATGTTATTCTGATACAGATATTGTCCGCTACGGTATCATTGAGTCCTTTGATGAAATTGTCTGGGATGAAAAATCCGATTACAGCTTTAAGGAAGCGCTGCTGCCCATTTCTGATACCATCATGTATTTTACAGAAAACAGCGTAAAAATCCCCGAAGAGAAGAAAAAAAGACTGATTTTCCTGAGATCCTGTGATCTGAATGCTTTAAAGCGTCTGGATGAGATCTATCTTCATAACGGACCGGAAGATTTCTACTACAAAAATATCCGGAAAAACGCCAAATTTATCTTAATGGGCTGCAGCCAGTCCTTTAAATCCTGCTTCTGTGTCTCCATGGGTACCAACCAGGCAGAAAACTATGACGGCTACGCCCACCCTGCCGAAGAAGGTCTTTACCTGGATCTGAAAGATGAAGTTCTTTCTTCCTATGCAGAAGGTATATCAGTTCCCCAGGACGATCAGGACATCCAGTATGTAAAAGAAAATGAAGAAACTGTTCCCATCCCGGAAACTCTCCCGGAAAATATTGCCTCCCATGAAGTATGGAAAGAATACAGCGGCAGATGTATCGGCTGCGGACGGTGCAACTTTGTCTGTCCTACCTGCACCTGCTTTACCATGCAGGATATCTTTTACCGGGATAATGAAAAGGCCGGTGAGCGTCGGAGAGTCTGGGCCTCCTGCCAGGTAGACGGATACAGCGATATTGCCGGGGGCATCAGCTTCCGCAAAGATCAGGGAGAGCGTATGCGTTTTAAAGTGCTCCATAAGATCCAGAACTATAAAAACCGCTTCGGTTATCCTATGTGTGTAGGCTGCGGCAGGTGTGAGAATGTCTGTCCGGAGTATATTTCCTATATAGGATGTTTGAATAAATTATCAGAGATTGGAGGGAAGGTCCATGAATAATCCATATATGCCTTTTTTGTCCCGGATCCAGAAAGTCATCCGCCACACAGATATCGAATACACCTTCCGCATGCACTATGTAGGTGAGGTTAAGCCGGGGCAGTTCTTTGAAGTCTCTGTTCCTAAATACGGGGAAGCCCCTATCTCTGTCAGCGGCATCGGCCCGGACTATGTAGATCTGACCATCCGTAAAGTAGGAAAAGTAACCAACGAAATCTTTGAAAACCAGGAAGGAAAAAGCCTCTTTATGAGAGGGCCTTACGGCAACGGCTTCCTTCAGGAAAATTATCGGGGAAAAGAACTGGTCATCGTTGCCGGAGGAACAGGTGTATCTCCCGTAAAAGGCGTGATCGACTATTTCGGAAATCATCCGGAGGAAGTAAGATCCCTTACAGTCATTGCAGGATTCAAATCCCCCAAAGATGTGCTTTTTAAAGAAGACATCAAAAGATGGGAAGATCAGGAAATGAATCTCACCATTACCGTAGACGCAGCCGAAGAGCCTGGCTGGAACGTGGGACTGGTGACAAAATATATCCCGGATATTACTTTTGAGAATAAGGAAAATGCAGCTGTCATCGTAGTAGGGCCTCCCGTAATGATGAAATTCGCTGTAGCGGAATTTAAGAAACTGGATATTGAAGACCATCAGATCTGGATCTCCCAGGAGCGGAAAATGTGCTGCGGTCTGGGCAAATGCGGCCACTGCCGTATGGGAGACGCCTATATTTGTCTGGACGGCCCGGTATTTAATTATACCGAAGGCAAAAAACTGCTGGATTAAGGAGGTTGGAATGATGCATGTTGATGTAAATACAAAGAAGTTAAAAAAGAACGCTTTTCGTGTGACCAAACGCAGAGATGTGGTAGCCTCCAGAGTCCGTATTCCCGGAGGAGCCTGTAACGCAGACGTACTGACTCAGGTGGCAGAAATTGCAAGAGAATACGGCAACGGCCAGGTACATATTACTACCCGTCAGGGATTCGAGATCGAAGGGATCTCTATCAGGGACATGGCAAAGGTTAATGAAAAACTTCAGCCCATTATTGAAAATCTGGAGATCAATCAGGAAGTTCCCGGCACCGGCTACGCCTCTTCCGGAACCAGAAATGTCAGCGCCTGCATCGGCAACCGGGTCTGTCCTTTCGGAAACTATAATACAGCGGCCTTTGCAAAACGGATTGAAAAAGCCATTTTCCCCAATGACCTGCATTTTAAGATCGCTCTTACCGGCTGCGCCAACGACTGTATCAAGGCCAGGATGCATGATTTCGGCATTATCGGCATGACCGAACCTCAGTACGATCCCAGCCGCTGTGTAAGCTGCAGCGCCTGTATCAAAGGCTGCGACCAGCTTTCTGTAGACGCCCTCCATATGGAAAACTATAAGATTGTCCGGAATACAGAAAAATGTGTAGGCTGCGGTGTCTGCGTCACCAAATGCCCTACCAGGGCCTGGACAAGAAGCCGGAAAAAATATTACCGTCTTACCATTATGGGACGTACAGGAAAGAAAAATCCAAGGCTGGGAGAAGATTTTCTTCTCTGGGCTGACGAGGATACCATTGTAAAAGTAATCCTGAACACCTATAAATTTGCAAAAGAATATATTGATCCTAAAGCTCCAGGGGGAAAAGAACATGTAGGCTACATCATCGACCGGGTAGGCTTTAAGGAATTCAAAAAATGGGCCCTGGAGGGGGTAGAGCTGCCTCCTGAGACCCTTGTGAAAGATAACGTTTACTGGAGCGGAATTCATTTCAGGTAAAAACGCCACGTCAAAAGGACTGTCTCTCAAGATCCGGAACAAGAAACTACTATTTCCTGTTCCGGATCTTGAGGCAGTCCTTTTACATTGGTCTTTATTTCATTTTTTTCGGAATGATCCTGTCGGATTTATGACAGTTCAGGAAAATCCCCAGAAACCAGTAGTGATACCAGTGTACAGCGCCCATGCCGCTGTACCATACCGACAGCAAAGGGAAAAATACATATTCATATGGTCCCAGTCCGGCAAGACAAGCCAGTGAATATAAGGTCTGTATCAAAAAACCGCCTAAAACTCCCAGGCACAGCATCCGGCACAGGTCATTGGTCAGTTTTCGGATGTCCAGGATCAGCCACAGAAAGAAACCCAGAATTGCTGCTGCACATACACAAAGGCTTACTGGAAAATATTCACCGGCCAGAGCCTTCAGGATTCCGGGCAGATCAGACGTTTCCAGATAACTGTGTATATTTTCCTTCCATAGCTGCCTGCCTCCATATTGATGAACCGATGCCAGAATCCCTGTCAAAGACAAAATTCCGGAAAAAATCCACATTCTTCCCAAAAATTGCTTTCCTTTTTCCCCATACCAACTCTTTTTTAGCCCTATTGTCAGGAGAGCCATGTGAGCAGGCGCCAAAAGAGCCATACAGATACCGCCGCCAATCAGAAGGCCCAGAAGCAGATCCGCAGCGAAAATAACCATAAGTTTTAGGAATCCCTTCTTTTTCTCTCGATATCCAAAAACCATTCCTCCATACATAGCCGGAAACATCGTAATAAGCATACTTGCCATTCTTTGCAGAACTTCCGGGCTGGTAAGGCCAACTCTCTCTGCTACGCTGATTCCCGTTCCTCCGAAAACGGCTCCTAAAATAGCAATTGACAGCCACATGCTAAACCAGGTAGAGGCCTCATGGAATTTATGGGAAAAGAAGCTTCTTGTAGCAAACATCAGCATCCACAGAAAATCTATCAGTCCAAACATAATCATGGCCACTGTAGAAAAAACTGCAGGTTGTCTTTCTATCCTCAAATAAAAGAAAATCTGAAGGATTGCTTCTGTAGCTAATAGCAGGGCCACTGCGAACATCAGTTTCTTATCCAGCTGAGGCTGGTGGACCATATCCAGCTGCACTCCCGTCTCCACCGGGTCTCCCATATCCTCTACTGCTCTTTCCACTGCTTCTTTCCGGCTCATGCCTGATTCCTGGTAAAAGTCCGCCTGGTCTTCGATATGCTGCCGGAGTTCTGTGCGGATTTCTTCCCGCACAGCCTCCTGGCGTATCTGTTTTTCCACCTGATCTAAATACTCATATACTTCCATAGGCAGGCCCTCCCAGGACACGGCCTACTGCGCCGGTGTAAGTCTCCCACTCCTTTTTCTTTTCTTCCAGATGTTTTCTTCCTGCTCTGGTGATCCTGTAATACTTCCTGGTCTTTCCTCCCGCCTCCTGTTCATAGGATTCCAGAAGCCTCTTTCCCTCCAGTCCGTGAAGGAGAGGGTAAAGGGTTCCCGCCTTCAGTTCAAAAACATTCTGTGAACGTTCTCTTAAAGTCTCGATCATCTCATAACCGTACATCTCCTTCTCAGACAAAAGCTGAAGCAGAAGAAGGGTAGTGCTTCCCGATAGAAGGCTTTTATCAACCTTTCCTATTTCCATACCGCTTTCTCCTTTCTTTTATATATAGGCCTTCTATATATCTATCATCTATATATTATCTCTTTCTATCCCCTGTGTCAACATAATCTAAAAAATCCCATCTGATAATCTGACGAAACCTTATCCTTCTGATAACATATCAGCGTGATAAATTATTAAATTTCCCCTATAATATTTCTCATATTTCCCTGTTTTTTAGTCAGATTTTTATTGATTATAAATGAATATGTAAAATCTTATCGTAATTTGTTGCATTTAAAATCTGCAGTGCTATAATAGGTCTGATATTTTCTATTCTTTATTTTTTCTTAATATTTGTAAAATTTAAACGCTTATTTGGAGGTAACTATGAACATTATCATTGTTGGCTGCGGTAAGGTAGGACGCACGCTGGCGGAACAGCTGTGTAACGAGGAGCATGAGATCGTTGTGATCGATACCAATTCAGAAAAAATACAGCAGCTTTCTGAGGATCTTGATGTAATGGGCATTACAGGAAACGGATCCAGTATCGGAGTATTGACAGAGGCAGGTTTAAAAGAAACAGATATCCTCATAGCCGTAACAGGCTCAGACGAGCTGAATCTCCTCTGCTGTCTGATCGCTAAAAAGGTCAGCGACTGCCATACGATCGCCCGTGTGCGAAACCCGGTCTATAACAAAGAGCGGCATTTTCTTAAAGAAAGGCTGGGAGTTTCCATGATCATTAATCCGGAGCTGGCAGCCGCAATGGAGATTTCCAGGCTTCTGCGCTTTCCATCGGCCATTAAACTGGATACCTTTTCCAAAGGCCGGGTAGAACTGCTGAAGTTTAAAGCTCTGCCGGAGTTTGGTCTTCAGGGCATGTCGGTCATGGAGATCATAGAAAAATTCCGGACGGACATACTGGTCTGCGGAGTCGAGCGGGGAGGAAACGTCCATATTCCTTCCGGTTCTTTCCGTATTCAGGACAATGATCTGGTTTCTATCATTGCCTCCCCGAAAAACTCCGCCTTATTCTTTAAAAAGATCGGCGTTCATACCCATCAGGTGCGAAGCGCTCTGATCGTAGGGGGCGGAACCCTGGGATACTACCTGGCATCTCTTCTTATTGAGATGAAAATACGGGTGCGGATCATTGAATCCAGAAGAGAACGCTGCGAAGAATTAAGCGAACTTCTGCCGGAAGCTACCATCATCTGCGGGGACGGTACTGACAAAAAGCTCCTTTTTGAAGAAGAGCTGGCAGACGCCGAGGCTTTTGTTACCCTTACAAATCTGGACGAAGAAAATATATTCCTTTCTCTCTTTGCGAAAAAAATCTCAAAGGCCAAGCTGATCACCAAAGTAAACCGTCTTGCCTTTGATGATGTGGTAGATGAGCTGGACCTTGGCAGTGTGATCTATCCCAAATATATTACTGCGGACTATATTCTTCAATATGTAAGAGCTATGGGCAATTCCGTAGGCAGTAATGTGGAAACCCTTTACCAGATCCTGGATAACCATGCGGAAGCGCTGGAATTTTATGTAAGGGAATCTTCCATCGTAACAGATATTCCTCTGGCCCGGCTGAATCTGAAAGATAATCTTCTGATCGCCTGTATCAACCGCAATGGAAAAGTCAGTATTCCAAGGGGACAGGATACGATACAGGTCGGCGATACCGTTATTGTAGTCACGACTGTAAAAGGTCTGAAGGACTTAAAGGATATTCTGAAAAAATAGGACCGGAGGCAGAAATGAATTACGCAATTGTAAGATATATCATCGGCTATGTACTGCTGTTTGAGGCCGGCTTTATGGTGCCTCCCCTCATTACGGCAATCATCTATCAGGAATCCTCCGGCTGGTCCCTTGCAGCCACCGGAGCGCTGTGCGCCCTTTTCGGACTGCTGCTGATATATAAAAAGCCAAAAAATAAAATTTTCTATACAAAAGAAGGATTTGTTACGGTAGCTCTGAGCTGGATCGTCCTTAGTATCATGGGTTCTCTTCCCTTCCTTTTCAGCGGTTCAATCACAAATCCTGTTGATGCACTGTTTGAAACAGTATCTGGTTTTACCACCACTGGAGCCAGTATCATTAAAGATGTAGAAAGCCTGCCAAAATGTATCCTTTTCTGGCGCAGCTTTACCCATTGGATAGGCGGTATGGGCGTTCTGGTCTTTCTGCTCTCGATCCTGCATATTACAGGCAGCGGCTCTCATATGAATCTGATGAAAGCCGAAAGTCCCGGACCTTCTGTCAGCAAGCTGACTCCGACGGTACGTTCCACAGCCAAGACCTTATATCTGATCTATCTGGGAATGACCGTCATTGAGATCCTCTTTCTTCTGGCGGGAGGTATGCCCTTGTTTGATTCCCTGACGATCACCTTCGGTTCTGCGGGAACCGGAGGCTTTGGGATCAAAAACGACAGTATGGCCAGCTACTCCGTATATCTGCAGGTAGTGGTAACCATTTCCATGATCCTGTTCGGCGTAAACTTTAATGCCTACTATCTGATCCTTCATAAAAAATTTAAACAGGCTTTCTCCATTGAAGAGATCCGCTGGTATTTCGGAATCATACTGGCCTCCACACTGGTGATCGCCATTATGGTCACAGATATGTATTCCGGTTTCGGAGAAGCTTTCCAGCAGGCCTTTTTCCAGGTGGGTTCTATTATCACCACTACAGGCTACGCCACTACAGATTTTAACCTGTGGCCGGAAATCCCCCGTACGATCCTGCTGCTGCTCATGCTCATAGGGGCCTGCGCAGGGAGTACCGGCGGCGGAATTAAGGTATCCCGTCTGGTGATCCTGGTAAAAACCATTGGGAAGGAACTCCAGACCCTGATCCACCCCAGGAGCGTAAAGAAACTGAAAATGGACGGTCATACCATAGACCATGAGGTGATCCGTTCCACCAACGTATTTCTCATTGCCTATGTGCTGATCTTCGCCTTTTCTGTTCTGCTCATTGCTGTGGATAATTTTGATCTGATCACAAATTTTTCCGCAGTGGCCGCTACCTTCAACAATATCGGTCCAGGTCTGGAGATGGTGGGTCCTACACAGAACTTTTCCGTGTATTCAGACTTTTCCACCCTGGTTCTGACCTTTGATATGCTTGCAGGAAGGCTGGAGATCTTCCCTATCCTGCTGCTCTTTGTAAGGGGCACCTGGAGAAGATACTAACATATCAGACAGCAGGCTTTTACCTGCCCCTGTCTTCACGGATAAAAAGCCCCTGGGCTGTCCTTTTTCATGATGTTGAAAAGAACAGCCCGGGGGCTTTTTATTTAGCGCTATTGTGTTGTTCTTCTTTTACCTGCCCAATATTTCAAAAAACTCAGGTTATAAGCAAGGAACAGTCCCGTCCAGAAAACAATGTGAGAAACAGAAGCCGGTTCTTCCATAAATCTGACCGCGGCCATATACAGAAAGAACAGCCAGAGGCCCGCTCCCAGGATCAGTTTTACCAGATCCGCCCAGCTTCCGAAAACCGCCGTAAACCATCCGGAACCTCCATAGCACTCTGCCGTAAAATCTGAAAGTTCCCCAAGGAGTTCCTCTGCCGGGGAAAACCTTCTTCCCTCCTGCTCCTCCTTCTGAATAAACTGAAGGTATTTCTCCGGATCTGCTTTCAGAAGATCTTTCTCCTGTCCCAGTTTTCTGCAGAGGAGAAGAGAACCTTCCAGTTCTCTCATCTGATTTTCCAGCATTTCCTCCTGTTTTTTCAAAAGAAAGCCGGGATCTTCTTTTCCATCCAGAAGCAGGGAAATGTTTTCTACAGAAAGGTCTGTTTTCCGAAGGATCAGGATCCTCTTCAGTCTGTCTACGTCTTCCTCTGTATAATTGCGGTAGCTGCTGCTTTCCTCTCTTGCGGGTTTCAGCAGTCCTTTTTTCTCATAAAACCGGATATTGCCGGGAGAGATTCCTGCTTTCTTTGCCGCTTCTCCAATCTTCATAGCCTGTAACCTCCTGTCTCTGATCCTGCGTTTCTCTGCGCCGGTGTTTCCGTCCACAGTGCGGATCAGATACTTTCTTTTACCTCTGCTATACACCTTCTACCAGGTGGAAGGTCAAGACTTTTTTTCTAAATCCTCAAATTTTTTTCTTCCCAGACGGACGTCCTCCATAAAATCCGTCATATGCTCCGGAAGGCTCTCAAAAAGATAGCTGCCGCTTTTCTTCGTCTTTTCCAGATAATGGTTCCGGATCTCCCGGTTCATCATCTGGATCTCTTCCCGCAGGTTTCTGGCAGAAAGCCTGGCCGCTCCCTGCCCCATAATGATCACCTGCTCTAAAGCGTCGGAGGTAGCCACCGTTACATGATACTTTCTTCCGATCTCATGGACCGTCTTTTCAATATACTGATCGGCAGTTTCCGCTTCTTTTGTATAGACCACATAAATATTGTGGTATTTCTGGACCTCTCCCTGCCCTCCTTCCACCTTATAAGCGTCAAAAACCAGGATCAGGGTACATTTTTTATAGCCCTGATAGTTGCAGAGTATATCCATCAGTTTGTTTCTGGCTCCTTCAATATTCACTTTAGCCAGCTCCTGAAGGTCTTCCCAGGCAAAAATAATATTATATCCGTCTACCAGAAGGTATTCTTTCTCCGGCTCCTGCTTTTTATATCTTCTGGTCTTTTCCGGAGTTTTCTTTACTGCAAAGTCCTCTTCCTGATTATACCTTGGCCGCTTTATAGGGCCGTAAGTACGGACAAAAATCTCCTCCAGCTCCTGCTGGGTCAGACGGATCTCTTCAAAACTGGGAACCGGCGCCGACTGGATCTCCATTTCCGGCTCCTCTTCCTTTCCGAATCCGGTATCAATATGAGCATACTCCTCTACCTGGTCCCATGGCACGTTAAAGCCTGCTCCGTGAGAGCAGAAAACAGAACCTGTGGGATTTTCCAGATCTCCTTCCGGATCATAAGCCGCCGCCTCTATGATCTCCTGACTGTTATGACAGGGTTCATAACCTTTCAGGACAAAGGACAGATGGCCTCTTCCCCTGGTATAGGCTGTGACCTCTCTCTGATAATCCCGCATCTCGGATACCGGGGCGGTTCCTGTGAGAAAGGCATATTCTCCCTGGATATCCGGAGTGGAAAAGGTTCCGCTCATCCGCTGGATGTCAGCCATAGCCCTTCCCACTGTATCCTGTGGTACTTCCAGGGAATATTCGTATACCGGCTCCAGAAGGATACTTTCCGCTTTTCTCAGCCCCTGCCGCACTGCCCGGTAGGTTGCCTGACGGAAATCTCCCCCTTCTGTATGTTTCAGATGAGCCCTTCCGGCGATCAAGGTGATCTTCATATCTGTAATTTCAGATCCTGTAAGGACGCCCAGATGATGTTTCTCCTCCAGATGGGTGAGGATCAGTCTCTGCCAGTTCCGGTCCAGAATATCCTCGCTGCAGTCCGCGGCAAAAACCAGCCCTGCTCCTCTCTCTAAGGGCTCCAGCAAAAGGTGCACCTCCGCATAATGGCGGAGCGGCTCAAAATGTCCGATCCCTTCTACCGGTTCTTTAATAGTTTCTTTGTATACAATATTCCCGGAGCCAAATTCCACTTCTATGCCAAAACGCTCCAGGATCATCTGTTTCAGGATCTCAATCTGCACTTCCCCCATAACCTGAGCATGGATCTCTCCCAGCTGTTCATTCCAGAGGATCTGAAGTTCCGGAATCTCCTCCTCCAGCTGCCGTAATTTTATCAGCATTCCATGAACGTCTGTGCCCTGGGGAAGTCTGATCTCATAGGTCAGCACCGGAGTCAGCACCGGAGGTGCAGAAACCGGTTCTTCCCCAAGGCCTTCTCCCGACCAGGTTTTCGTAAGACCCGTAACTGCACAGACACAACCGGCCCCGGCCTCTTCCACGTTCTGAAAACTCTGGCCGTCATAGATGCGGATCTGGTCCGCTTTTTCTTCCCATCCTTCTCCCGTGATCAACTGTTTTACCTTCAGACTTCCTCCGGTGATCTTCATGTGAGTCAGCCGGGTCCCTTTATCGTCTCTGGAAATCTTATAGACCTTAGCACCGAAGGTTTCAGGATAGGAGAGACATTCCAGAAGCTCTTCCAAGCCCTTTAAAAATTCTGTGATCCCCTGGGATTTCAGGGCTGAACCGAAAAAGCAGGGAAACAGCTCCCTGTTTTTTACCATATCCCTGAGTTTTTTCTGAGAAATATTTCCTGTCTCCAGATATTCTTCCAGAGCCGGCTCCCCGCACATGGCGGTCTCCTCCAGAAACTCTTCCCGTTCTCTGTCCTGGGAAAAATCTATACAATGTTCGTGAAGACGCTTCCTTAACTGGCCCAGTATTTTCTCCTTTTCTGTTCCCTCCTGATCCATTTTGTTTACAAAAAGTATCGTAGGGATATGATACTGATTTAAAAGCCTCCAGAGAGTCTCCACATGTCCCTGTACCCCGTCGGGGCCGCTGATGATCAGGATCCCGTAGTCCAGCACCTGAAGGGTACGCTCCATTTCCGCAGAAAAATCCACATGTCCCGGGGTATCCAACAAAGTGATCTCCTTATCCTTCAGATCAAAAACCGCCTGCTTTGAAAAAATAGTGATCCCTCTGGCCCGCTCCATTTCATTGGTATCCAAAAAGGCGTCCTGATGGTCTACTCTTCCCATCTTCCGGATGCTTCCCGTATGATACAAAAGGCTTTCCGCCAAAGTGGTCTTGCCTGCGTCCACATGGGCCAGAAGGCCGATATTGATATGCTTTGAAGGCTTTAAAACCTGATTTTTCTGTCTATTTTCAGACGTATTTTCCATGAAAATACCCCTTTCTGTTCTATGATCGTGTAAATATAATCATAGCACAGAAAGGGGGATCTGTCGATAAAGGGTTCTTTCTCAACTGATTTCTTCCAGAAAGTGTTCCAGGATCTGGTTTTTCCTGTTTTTCTTCCACAGAGCATAGATATCCACAAATTCTTCTGACCCTTCCAGGGGAATAAATTTCAGATTGTCTCCGTTGGTGATCTTACTGGTAACAAAGGAAGGAAGGATTGAGATTCCTTCTTCCGCAGCAACCATCATCAATATACTTTCTATATCGTTGCTCTGAAACAGGATGTTAGGCTGGCCGCCGGATTTCTGATACAGTTCCAAGAAATGAAGGTCCCCAAAAGAATTTCCGTCCTCTGAAAGAGTCATATAAATGATCGGTTCCTGTGCTAGTTCTTCTCTTCTCAGAACCTGGCGGCGTGCAAAGGGATGACTGTCATACAGCACTACAGTCAGTGGCGATCTTTCCACACAAATACAGTCTGTATCCCCATTTTTCACACTGTCCTCACTGTTCCATGTAAAGATAATGTCATAGTCTCCTTTCTGGAGTCCGTTCTCCAGGATGCCCGTATCCCAGCGGTAGCAGGAAATCAGAATGTTGGGGTATTTATTGTGGAAACTTCGAAGCCGGTCTGAGAGGCTGCTTCTTTCATATCCCTTGATATACCCAATTTTCAGGCTGCCCACCAGTCCCACGGAAGCCTCCCGGACCCGGTGCTCCGCCTGTTCCACACGCTCCAGAACCGCTTTTGCCTCTCTGAGAAATACGCTGCCTTCCGGCGTCAGTCTCACAGGACGGGTATTCCGGTCAAACAACTGAACTCCCAGATGTTTTTCCAGAGCGCGGATCTGCTGGGTAATAGCTGTCTGGGTAATATAATAGCTGCCGGCAGCTTTTGTAAAACTCTGATACTCTGCCACCCCAATAAAATATCGAAGCTGATTCATATTCATAGTATAATTCTCCCGAAAAATTCTTCTGCTCCCAAAGCCCTGCCTTCTCATTTTAAAGTATGTTCTTTTAACCTTGGAAGCATATTATAAGTTTATCTTATATTATCATGGGATATTTGCAGTTGCAATGGGACTTTTTCCACTCTATCATAATTAACAGACAGGTTTTATCAACATTGCATTTTTTGCTGTAAGAAGAGGAGACATACTATGAAAATACTGATCTATGAAACACGGGAAGATGAGCTGGAGGCCATCCGCAAATTAGGGAAAGAGCTGCCTATAGAGATTCAGACTACCGCAGAGATTCCGTCTCTGGAAAATGTGTCCATGGCAGAAGGCTGCGACGGCATTTCCATTCTGGGACAAGGCAGGATCGACGCACTGTTTCTGGAGGCTCTGGCAAAACTTAACGTTCATTATATTTCTACCAGGACTATCGGATACAACCATATTGATCTGGAACAGGCAGAAAAGCTGGGGATCCATGTATGCAATGCCAGCTATGCCCCTAATGGGGTTGCGGACTTCACCATTATGATGATGCTCATGTGTCTGAGGCAGTATAAACAGGCTCTCTGGCGGGGCCAGGTGAACGACTTCTCTCTGTCCGGATTAATGGGCCGTGAAATGAAAGACCTTACTGTGGGAGTTATGGGAACAGGCCGGATAGGAGCTCAGGTGATCCGGGAACTTTCCGGTTTCGGCTGCAGGATCCTGGCCTATGATGTAAGGAAGAACCCTGCTGTTACGCCTCCTGCTATTTATGTGGATCTGGATACCCTCTACGCAGAATCTGATATTATCACTCTGCATATGCCTCTTTTTGACTCCACCAGAGAAATCATCAACCGGGAAAGTATCGGAAAAATGAAGAAAGGCGTAGTGCTCATCAACTGTGCCAGAGGAGAACTGGCTGATATGGAAGCTCTGATCGAAGGTATCGAATCAGAACATATCGGTGCTCTGGGGATCGATACTGCGGAAGGAGAAGAAAAGATCATCCATCAAGACCACAAGACGGATATCCTTGCCGACCGGAACTGGTTCTATCTTCACCAGTTCCGGAATGTGATCATGACGCAGCACATGGCCTTTTATACTGAAGCTGCAGTAGAAAGTATGGTAAAATGCGGCATACTGGGTATTTATCAGATGATCACCGCCGGGACCTGCGACACAGAGCTGACTTTCCAGAAACATTAAGGAGAATTCTGTTTAAAGAAACATTGAGCCGGGAGTTTTTACTCCCGGCTCGCTTTGTTTGCATCTTCTATATCTTGTTTTCAGTCCTGCCCTGGATTTTATCGTTTATGGCGGCTGGATCAGCATATTTTATTTCCGTTTGCCACCAGTTTGAACTTACATCCCAGAACTTCCGCGGCTCTTCTGCACATGATCATCCGTTTCAGGAAGATCTCAAAATAATCCATTACCGTACACATTTCATCGTCCAGTTCCAGGTCCATCTGGATCACCCGTTTTTCCCGCTTTACTTCCAGAGTGGAAGTCAGCGCCGCATAATTTACCCGGTCATGGATATCAAAGTTTGCAATGGAGGAATTCTGCACCCGGTTCCGGCGGACATCTGTTTTGTCCGCCAGGATCAGGGCGGCAGACACCACATCTACCGCAGTTCCCGTAGACTCATCATGATTGCCGATAGCAGTAGTCACTGTGAGCACATCCTCCAGGGGCATGCCCAGGTCCTTCAGGATCCCATAAGCCAGAAGGGCTCCTGTGTGGGCGTGGTCATGGCGGTTAATGCTATTGCCAATGTCGTGCATATACCCTGCGATCTTGCTGAGACGGATTTCCTTTTCTTCGTATCCCAGGTCTTTCAGGATCTTTCCTGCTGTCTCCGCCACTTTGGCGGCGTGTTTTTTAGAGTGTTCCGTAAATCCCAGGACATTGAGCACCTGGTTTCCTCTTTCGATCAGTAAATTGATCTCTTCATTTTTCTTTATCTGTCTGTAGGTGATCTCACCTTTTTTCTCTTCTGCCATATACTCCAGCAGCTCCTTTTCTTATAGTCTCGTAATTGCGTCCATGGCAAGGGCCGAGCGCTCGCACTCTTCAGGGGAGAAAGTGATCTGCCAGCAGAGGGGGCTGCCCTTCATATATTCAGAGGCGAAGCTGAGGCCGTTTGTCCTTTCATCCAGCATAGGTCGGTCGATCTGATTGGTATCTCCAAGAAGAATGATCTTTGTGCCCTTTCCCGCCCTGGTAATGATCCCTTTCACCTGATTCGGAGTCATATTCTGGGCTTCGTCAATGATCAGATAGGTCTTTACAATAGAACGGCCCCGGATATAATTCAAAGCTTCTGTCTGGATCAGCCCTCTCTCGAAAATCTCATCTATTTTTCCCTGAAGCTCCATTTCATCCTTATATCGTTCCTCCTCATTGGAGTCGATCAGCTGTTCCAGATTGTCAATAATCGGCCGCATAAGGGGAGAGATCTTTTCCTGTTCATCTCCCGGGAGAAAGCCGATATCCGAATCAAACTGGGCATTTGGCCTGGAGATCAGGATCCTCCTGTATTCTCCTGTAGGATTATTCAACACCTTTTCCAAACCTACCGCCAGGGTATAAAAAGTCTTGCTGGTGCCTGCCATTCCTTTGATGATCACCAGAGGCGCTTTGTCCGCAGGCTGCATAAGAGCCTCCTGGGCAAAATACTGACCGGCGTTTCTGGGAGTCACTCCGTAGGGGATACTTTTCCGGTATTCCAGTTTCTTTATCATTCCTTTTTCCACTCTTCCCAGCTGGGTCTTTTTGGCAGACTGGTCTGCTTTCAGGATCACAAACTCGTTTTCCTCCAGTTTCGGTACTTTCCGGTTTCCCTGTTCATCGGAAAGGTAAACGTCCTCTACCGGAACGCCTTTTTTCTTGAAATCCTTAAACTTTTCTTCCGGCACGTATACTTCAATTCTTCCCTTATACTGCCCTTCATATTCTGCCACCTGCTCTGTGGTATAATCTTCCGCCCGGATCCCTATGATCTGTGCTTTGATCCTAAGAAGGATATCTTTTGTCACCAGGATCACCTGCTGACTGGAGGACTCTGCCAATCCTTTGCAGACCTTTAAGATCCGGTTATCCATCTTGTCTTCCGGCAGATCTTCAGGAAGCTTTACATCTATGTAATTCTTCTCCACCCGGATCATTCCATGAGGTTCCAGCCGGATCCCTTCCAGAAGATTTCCCTTCAGGCGAAGCTCTTCCAGGATCCGTATGGCTGCTCTGGCATTTCTTCCTTTCTCTCCTTCTGCTTTCTTCAGGTTATCCAGTTCTTCCAGCACTACCACCGGAAGGATCACCTGATTATCTTCAAAACTCAGCAGAGCCTGAGGATTCTGAATCAGAACATTGGTGTCGATAACATAGATTTTTACCATATGCAGGTCTCCTTTACCATATAGACTTTTTTGATAGGAAATGTAAAAAGGAAAGCTATCCTTTCCTTTACAGAAAATTATAACTTTCCTTTATTTTACCTGTTACCGGATTTTGGTTAAATCTTAGTTAAACAGTTTTTTCTTATTCTTTTTATAATACACAAATCCCACCAGATCCGCCAGGGCCCATCCGATAGGTACCGACCACCAGATTCCTGTGACGCCGATAAAATCTATCCCTGACAGCACATAAGCCAGCACCACTCTGGTCCCCAGGGAAAATATAGTAAGGACCACAGACATCCCCGGCCTTTTGATAGCTCTGTATAAACCGTAGAGCAGGAACAGACAGCCGATCCCGCAGTAAAAGGCGCCTTCGATCCGCAGATACTCTACTCCTGCCTCCAGGATCTCAGTCTCAGCAGGATCCACAAAAATGGTCATCAGAGGTCCTGCAAAGATAAATACCAGAAGAGAGATCGCCAAGCAGAATCCCACGGAAAGTACGACCGCTGTTTTTATCCCTTTCCGGATCCTCTCTGTTTTTCCCGCTCCGTAATTTTGAGCCACATATGTAGAAAAGGCATTTCCAAACTCCTGGGCCGGCATATAAGCAAAAGAATCGATCTTCACCGCCGCCGCAAAAGCCGCCATGATCACCGTGCCGAAACTGTTCACCAGCCCCTGGACCATCAGGATCCCCAGATTCATCACCGACTGCTGGACAGAGGTCAGAAAAGAAAACTGTCCGATCTCCTTTAGCATAGCCGGTTTCGGCTTCAGATATTTCATCTGTATACGGAATTCCGGTGTCTTCCAGTAGGTGTAAATTGCCAGGCCGATCCCGGACGCGTATTGGGACAGCACTGTGGCAAAAGCCGCACCTGCCACTCCCCAGCGAAAGCCCAGGACAAACCACAGATCCAGGACAATATTCATTACAGAAGATACCGCCAGGAAGATCAGAGGCGCCACAGAATTTCCCACCGCCCTGAGAAGACAGGCAAAATAATTATACAAAAATGTAGCCAGGATCCCCCAGAAGATCACCCACAGATACTGCCGCATCATATCATAGATCTCTCCGGGGACCTGCAGAAGATACATAATGGGATCTATCAGTAGAAAAACCGCCAGATTCAGCACTGCGGCCACTGCAAGGATCAGAACAAAGGATGCTCCCAGACTTTCATGGAGCTTTTCCATATCTCCCTCTCCGTAGCGGATGGAGAAAACCGCCCCGCTGCCCATGCACAGCCCCAGCAGGATAGATGTGAGAAAGGTCATCAGTGTGTAGGAAGATCCTACTGCCGCCAATGCCCCTGAACCAATAAACCTGCCTACGATCAGGGTATCTGCAATATTATAAAGCTGCTGCAGCATATTTCCGCCGATCATAGGCAGGGCAAAAACTACTAATGTTTTTGTGATCGGCCCCTGTGTCAGATTTTTCTGCATATTTTTTTCCCCCTTAACGGGACTATTCTAACACAAAAGAGCCTTTATGAAAACTGTTTATACCTCATCCTCGTATGGAACCGGAGTATCATCTTTCATATCCAGGTTGTTCAGATATTTCTTTGTCTCCATAACGATCACCGGCGACAGAAGAAGCACAGCCACCAGGTTTGGGATCGCCATGAGGGCATTCAGGATATCCGCTACCAGCCAGATCAGGTTTAACGGTGCGATAGGTGCGATCACTGCTACGATTATGTAAAGAACACGATATGGGATCATGATCTTCTTGCCGGCAAAATATTCAATACACCTTTCTCCATAATAAGCCCATCCCAGAACTGTGGAGAAAGCGAAGGTAATGATACCCATTACCAGGATCACCGGTCCGATCCCCGGTATCTGATTAAATGCCAGGGTAGTCAGCACGCCGCCGTCACTGATAGCTCCCATATCGATCTGCGGGTTTTTCATAATGCTGGTCACCAGAACCAGACCTGTCATAGCACAGACAACTACTGTATCCCAGAAGGTTCCTGTACTGGATACCAGAGCCTGGCGTACCGGATTCCTTGTCTGAGCAGCTGCTGCAGCGATCGGCGCGGAGCCCATACCGGATTCATTAGAAAACAGACCTCTGGCAACTCCGTAATGCATAGCCTGCATAATACCGCCGCCGATAAGACCTCCGGCTGCTGCTCCCGGCTTAAAGGCCAGAGTACAGATTGTCTTAAGAGCCGGAAGGATAAAGTCGTAATTAAAGCAAAGGATGATGATACAGCCAAATACATAGAAGAAAGCCATGAAGGGAACCAGCTTCTCACATACATTGGCAATAGACTTGATCCCGCCGAAAATAACCATGGCAACCAGAATACCTACTATGATACCGATGATCCAGGTAGGAATCCCAAGATTCTCATTACATACAGAAGCAATGGCATTTACCTGAGTGGCACAGCCGATTCCGAAGGAAGCCAGGCCGCCGAAGATCGCGAAAAGAAGTCCCAGCCATTTTGCATGAAGTCCTCTCTCCAGAGCATACATGGCCCCGCCCAGCATACGTCCGTCTCTTGTCTTTACACGATATTTCACAGAGATCAATGCCTCGCTGTATTTTGTAGCGATACCAAATACACCGGTGAGCCAGCACCACAGCACAGCGCCAGGTCCTCCAAGGGCAATGGCCGTTCCCACGCCGATGATATTTCCTGTACCGATAGTTGCTGCCAGAGCTGTGGTAAGAGCTCCGAACTGGCTTACTTCGCCTTCCGCTTCAGGGTCCTTTGTCACAGAAAGCTTAATTCCTTTAAAAACCTTTCTCTGGATTCCTTTTGTCCGAATGGTCATGAAAATGTGGGTGCCTAAAAGCAGCAGGATCATGGCCCAGCCCCAGACCAGATTATCTACTGACTGAACGGCAGAATAGATAGTTTCGTACACTTTTGTACTCCCTCCTTTTACTTTCTCTGCGGCAGAAAGATAAGCAAAAAGGGCATATGACACCAATAAAGTCCATACACCCTTGTAGCACTTCACCTTTTTATCGCAATAAATCTTTTACAGTTTATACCCAACAGCAGGGTCTTGTCAAGTTTAATCATTTCTACATCACTGATTGTTTCTGCAGTTAGCTGCATCAATGGCGATCACTGTCAGCAGGCCGGGAAGCTCATCTTCCTCACTGGCAAAGTCCAGGACATAGGTGTCCCCCCAATGCAGCGGTTCTTTCGTAATATGTACTACCACCCCCAGCCCATCCGTCACATCATAATTCCATTCCAGAAAATCTCCCTGCACCTTCCAGTTTTTATAATCAATTTCATATCTGGGCTTAAGAAAAGTCAGTTTTTTCTGGATACGTCCCATTTCCTGACCGTGGATCACAATTTCAAAAACAGGCAGCAGCTGAAAAAGCTTCTCCCGTACCAGCCCTACTTCCTCTCCCTTACTGTCGTAAATATGAAGCTTATGTCCAAGGGACAGAAATTCTCCTTTTACAAAATATTTCACATTCCCCTCTTCATCATAAATATCAAAAGTATCCGTCCAGGAAAACACCCTCTGTTTAATTAAAAGTTTCATCTTTTTTCCTTTCTTTTTAAAAATCATATCTCCGGATCTGGCAGTTTTTCATACCGAAAGCCGCAAATTCTTCGTTGGTCATATCGTAAAAATAGGAGTGCACCGCCCTTGCGATCCCGTTGTGGGCCACCAGCAGAACAGTTTCTGTATCGGAACGTTCTTTAAGATCGTCCAGCAGATTGTAAATCCTCTGACAGAGCTTCAGCATAGACTCTCCTC
>ERZ1643249.526-NODE-526-length-43407-cov-5.514740_pt1 | contig 43407 bp, 40 predicted proteins | sample MGYA00579263_ERZ1643249 | MGnify/ENA primary metagenome ERZ1643249 (study PRJEB29033, sample SAMEA4952264) | chicken gut metagenome | biome: Broiler Chicken; feature: Gastrointestinal Tract; material: Caecum | place: Ireland | collected 2018 | study: Broiler...
CTCCGTTCTTCAACAACTACCGTCCCCAGTTCTACTTCCGTACCACCGACGTTACCGGTGTTATCTCCCTGCCGGAAGGCACCGAGATGTGCATGCCTGGCGATAACGTCGAGATGGACGTTGAGCTGATCACCCCGATCGCTATCGAGGAAGGCCTGCGCTTCGCTATCCGTGAGGGTGGCCGCACCGTAGGTTCCGGCGTTGTTGTCAAGGTCAACGAGTAATCGCTGTTCTTGTTGAACAAACCAATTGCAAGCCCCTGCCTTTTTGGCAGGGGCTTTTTGCGTCCCCCTGCACCCGAAGGACGCGCTGCACATAGGATAAAGCAGGAGGTGCAGCGGGTATGGGATTTTTTGCGGAGTGCATCATCGGCACGCTGGCGGCGGCCGGCTTGATTTGCATTTTAAAAACAGTCTATGATATAATCTTTCATAGTACAGTATGCGTGCGCGGAAAGGCTGAGCTCTATCTTTATCTGGATGGAAGCGCGGCGGAGGCCGAACAACTCATGCGGCAGGTCCGGCTGGCGCGGCGGACCTATCTGCCCGGCCTGACAGTGATCCCGATTCATCTGGACGGCGCACAGCAGGAGCATGGCGGCCCCAGCCGGACCGCTGAACGGTAATGGAAAGGAAACCGACAACGTGCAGGAAGAACAAACGATTTATGGCACGGTCACACAGATCGTGTTTCAAAATACCGAAAACGGCTATGTCGTCCTGCGGCTGCTCGCGCGGGACGGTGAGGAGATGACGGTCACAGGCATCATTCCCAACCTGGGCCTGGGCGAGGAGCTCATCTGCAATGGCAGCTGGGTGACGCACCCCTCCTACGGCGAGCAGTTCCAGGCGCGCAGTTTTGAGCGCCGCCTGCCGGAATCGGCGCGCGGTGTGGCGGAGTACCTGGGATCGGGCCTCATCCGCGGGATCGGCCCGCGCCTGGCTGCCCGGATTGCCGAGACGTTTGGCACCGAGGCGTTTGAGATTTTACAAAACGATCCCGAGCAGCTGACGAAGATTCGCGGCATCACCGCGCGCAAAGCGCGTGACATTGGCAAACAGTTTACCGAGATGAGCGAGATGCGCCTTTTGATGGACTTTTTGACCGAAAACGGTCTGCCAGTCTCGCTCACCCCTTTGCTGTATAAGCGGTTGGGCGTCGCGGCTGTCGATGCCCTGAGCGAAAACCCGTATATGCTGTGCGACGAGGCCTACGGCGTGGAGTTTTACCTCGCAGATCAGCTTGCCCGGCATCTGGATATCCCGCGCCTCGCGCCCGAACGGTGTGACGCCGGGATCCTGTATACCATGCGCTTTAATCTGGACAATGGGCATACCTTCATCCCGGTGGAGAAGCTGGTGCAGGCGACGGTAGGTTTGCTGTCCGACGACGAGGTAACGGTCGAGCCCGAACGCATCGAGGCGGGCATTGCACGGCTGGAGCAGAACGGCCAGCTCGTGCGCGAATTCATCTGCAACCGCGATGCGGTCTACCTGTATGCCATGCATGAGGCCGAGGCCTATCTGGCGGCCACCCTGCGCGAGATGTCCGCACAGGAATATCACTATGACTTTGACCTCGAGGAGCTTGTGGCGTCGCTGGAGGCCGACTCCGAGATCGCCTATGCGCCCTTACAGCGCAAGGCGATCGTGGCTGCGGCCAAGTACGGCGTGACCATCCTGACCGGTGGACCGGGAACCGGCAAGACCACGACGGTGCGCGGTATGCTGCACCTATATGAGGCGCTGGGCCTGAGCGTCCTGCTTGCCGCGCCGACCGGCCGCGCGGCCAAGCGGCTGAGCGAACTGTGTGGCATGGAGGCTAAGACCATCCACCGCCTGCTGGAAGCCGGCTACACGGCTGGCGGCGGCCGCTTGACCTTCCAGCGCTGCCGGACCAACCCGCTGGAGTGCGATGTCGTCGTGCTCGATGAGGTGTCGATGGTCGATGTGACGCTTATGCAGGCGCTGCTTGAGGCGCTGCCGCACGGCGCCCGGCTGGTGTTGGTTGGTGACGCTGACCAGCTTCCGCCGGTCGGCCCAGGGAATTTCCTGCGCGATCTCATCGGTTCGGGCTGCGTGCCAGTTATTGCCCTGACCGAGATTTTCCGGCAGGCGCAGCAGAGCGATATCGTCATGAACGCCCATGCCATCAACCTCGGGCAGATGCCCGCACCGTCGCATCGGGACGGCGACTTTTTTGTGATGAAAAAGGACAGCGCGGCCGATATCATGGCTACGGTGGTATCGCTGTGCAAGGAGCGCCTGCCGCGGTATTACGGTCTGAACCCAAGCCAGATCCAGGTCCTATCCCCGGCCAGACGGCAGGGGGCGGGAACGATCCCGCTCAACCGCCTGCTGCAGGAGGCGCTCAACCCGGCAGCGGATGGGAAACAGGAAAAACGGTTTGGGGATACCGTGTTCCGTGAAGGGGACCGGGTCATGCAGGTGCGCAATAACTATGACATCGTCTGGGAAAGTCTGGATGGGTCGGAGACCGGGACCGGCATGTTTAACGGCGATGTGGGGGAGATCACGCAAATATTTCCTGCGCAGGAATGCCTGATCGTCCGCTTTGACGATAAGTTTGCAACCTATACCTTTGACATGCTGGGCGAACTGGAGCTTGCCTACGCGATGACCGTGCACAAGGCGCAGGGCAGTGAGTTCGAGGCCGTGGTCGTGGCCGTATCGCGTGAGATGTCGCGCCGCCTGCTGACGCGCTCGATCTTGTATACCGCCATCACGCGCGCCAAGCGCCTGCTGGTACTCGTCGGAAATGCGGATGCGATCGAGTACATGGTCAAGACCAACGCACGCAACAAGCGGTATTCCGCGCTGCGCACCCGTCTGCGCCGGGCGGAAACGGCACAGGAGGATACCCCATGAGAAGCCGGCTGATGGATCTGCTCTTTCCGCCGCGCTGCGTGCTGTGCCGGCATGGCCTGACCGGAAAGGGGCCGCTCTGCCCGGACTGCGCGGCCGATATCCGGCAGAGCTATCGCGCACAGGGCGCAAGGCCAGTCGAGGGCTGCAAGGACACGGATGCCGCGCTGCTTTACCGCGGAAAGGTGCGCCGCGCCCTGGTCGCCTGCAAATTCCAGGACAAGCCGACGCTCGGCGCCTGGGGCGGCGGCATGGTCGCCGCCTGTCTGCTGCGGCATCAGCCCGATTGGAAGCCCGATCTGGTGACCTTTGTCCCCACAACGCTCGGGCATTGGTGGAAGCGCGGCTTTAACCTGTCGCGTTTGCTGGCGCGAGAGGCGGCGAAGCGGTGCGGCCTGCCCTGTGTGCCGACTCTGAGAAGACGGTGGTTCGCGCGGTCGCAGCTCCGCATGCAGGGGGAGGCAGCGCGCTGGCACAATGCTGCGTATACATATTCCCCGGGAAAACATGTACAGATCGCCGGAAAACGGGTGGTCCTGGTCGACGATATCCTGACAAGCGGCGCCACCGCAGCGGCCTGCGCCGCCCTCCTGCGGCAGATGGGAGCGGCCGAAGTGTATTTCCTATGCCTGGCAAAGACACCGTCACATGCAAAAAAAATGACGGAAAAGGGAGAAAATCTGCCTGGAAAATCGTGAATAATTCGTGAAAATCCAGAACTGGGCTTGCAATTGCCCAAAATGTCGGTATAATATAAATAGCTGGAATCTATCGGATAAGTCATGGGCGTTTGCCCACAAAATAGGAAAAGGTTGGTTGTCGCCTTATGATTTTTTCAAGTGATATTGGCATTGACCTGGGCACGGCTTCCGTGCTTGTTTATGTAAAAGGGAAGGGCATTGTCCTCAATGAGCCCTCGGTCGTTGCGGTCGATAAGCAGACCGGCAAGATCCTCTCGGTCGGCGAGAGCGCGCAGAAGATGCTTGGCCGCACGCCGGGCAATATCGTCGCCATCCGCCCCATGCGCGAGGGCGTCATCTCGGACTATGAGATGACCGAGCGCATGATCAAGGAGTTCATCCGTAAGGTCATGGGCTTCCGCCTGTTTAAGCCCAATGTCGTCATGTGCGTCCCGTCTATCATCACCGAGGTCGAGGAGCGCGCGGTTATCGACGCGGGCACGCAGGCCGGCGCAAAGCGCGTTTTTCTGGTCGAGGAGCCGCTTGCAGCGGCCATCGGCGCCGGGATCGACATTGCGCAGCCGAACGGCAACATGATTGTGGATATCGGCGGCGGTACCACCGATATTGCGGTTATCTCGCTCGGCGGTATCGTGGAATCGACCTCGATCAAGGTCGCAGGTGACAAATTTGATGAGTCGATTATCAAGTACATCCGCCGTAAACACAATGTGCTCATCGGTGAGCGCACGGCGGAGGAGATCAAGATGCAGATTGGCTGTGTCTATCCGCGCTCGGAGGAGGTCTCGATGGAGATCAAAGGGCGCTGCCTGATGACCGGCCTGCCGCGCACCTTTACGGTCACCTCGACCGAGGTGCTTGAAGCCTTCGAGGAGGTCACGACCTCGATCGTCGAGGCTGTGCACACGGTGCTCGAGCGCACGCCGCCCGAGCTCACCGGAGATATTTCGACCAACGGTATCGTCATGACCGGCGGCGGTTCGCTGATCTGGGGCTTTGACAAGCTCATCGCGGCCAAGACCGGCATCCCGACCCATGTGGCCGATGAGGCGATCTCTTGCGTGGCCTACGGCACAGGCAAGTGCCTGGATCAGTTAGCATCCATGCAGGACGGTACGATGAACCTGTCCCGCCGCCGCCAGATGATGGGAAGCTGACAGGGTACCGGTCAGAAAATAGGGAAAGCCCTTTCCCCAAAAAGGGCGGGATATCCCACAAATATACAGAGCAGTGCCCTTTTCGGCGCTGCTCTTTGTCTTTTCCAATGGAGGAGGAACACGATGGCGCTGTTTGGATTGCGCGAGGATAAAACCCCTGCGGAGATGCAGGAGGAACTACTGCGTCAGGCGAGGAAGGGCTACGATGCGCGACGAAAAGCCTTTTGCGACGCAGGAGATACACTGGAGATGGTGTGCCAGCAGGGACAGGATTGGCTGCCCATGTCCCACCTGCGGCTGCGCATCGATGTCGACGCCTTTGTACTGTTTCCCGAGGTCAATACATACGATTTGACCGATGCGGCACAGCTGGACCGGATGTGCGAAATTCGGTTGCCGCGCACCGCGTATCGGATGGCGCATACCTTGCCCGCCCGGCGGCCCGTGCGGGAACAAGGGGAGCATCTCTTTTTCGACTGGCCGGATTTTGCAATCACTCTGGACGGCCCCAACTCGGCGGTTTTACAGGCCACAGAACTGCGCCGGGCCTGCCGGTTTTTTGCAGCGCATAGCGATCTCCTTGCCGTGCGCGCGGTGTTTGACCTGTGGGATGGCCCGACATACCCGGTGGAGTTCGCGCGCCAGAACACGGCGACGAGTGACCCGACCGGACGGTATGACATGTGGCGGGAGGGGGATGCCCTGTATTTTTACCAGCAGCCCGGCCTTTACATGCGTAAGACGGAATTTTTGGAGGTCTGGCATTGGCCGCTTGCGGAGATTGCATATTTTCAGGCGCAGGGACAGCTTTCTTATGAGTACATCACCTCGGGCGGCGACGTGGAATTTGATCCCGATGCGGCTTGGCGAATGCACCTGACACACGTCGATTTTCTGGAGGACGCCATCTCGGTGACCCCGGTGCGCACGCAAAAGGTGGAGCACGATGACCGGTCTGTCAAACTGGTCTTGCAGGATGGCCGGGAGCTCAGGCTGTCATACGATTCGCTGGACAGCCTGCGTGAGCTCATGCCCGAGAAGGCGTTTGAAAGGCTGGCCGCAGCGCGGACGGGAGAGGGACGGGAGCCCACCCCGGTCGAGCAGCTCAAGATATTGGCCGACCTAGTCGATCGGGGCTATCTCACCCGGGAAGAGTACGATGTGGCAAAGTCCAGACTGCTTGCCAAATTATAACAGAAAAGGGGCGCACGATGTTGTGCGCCCCTTGCGGTTATCTGCGGTGTGACAGAAATTTTTGTGTCTCCTGGGCCACGTCGCCCGACAGGACCCATAGGCCGACAAGGTTGGGAAAGGACATGCAGGCGGCTGCAATGTCGGTCACGAGCAGGAGCGCGGTTAGGGGCAGGCAGCCGGCCAGCGCGGCCACGCACACGATGACGACCGGATAGAGCTGGAGTATCCAGGGCTGTGCGTGCAGCCATTTGAGGCAGGCCAGGCCGTAAAAGCTCCAGCCCAGCACGGTCGATACGGCAAGAAAGACAACCGTGATGCCGATAAACCATGGAGCAAAGCTGCCGAGCACGGTCGCAAAGGCGTGGGTCGTCATGGTCAGGCCGTCGGTGCCATCTTGCCAGGCGCCGGTCGTGAGCAGCACGAGCGCGGTCAAGAGACATACGACACAGGTGTCCACAAAGACCTCGACCGCACCCAGCATGCCCTCAGCGCAGGGGGAGCCACTGTCCGAGGAGCCGTGTGCGATGGGCGCAGAGCCCATGCCGGCCTCGTTGGAGAAAATGCCCTTGGCAAAGCCGTCCGAGATGGTGCGCGCAGTCAGTAGGCCGATGAGCCCGCCGCCGCAGGCCAGCGGCTCCATGGCGCTGGACACGATTTGGACAAGGGCGGACGGGATGGCCTGGGCGTGTGCAGCCAGCACCCAGATACCGATGGCCAGGTAGCTGCCGGTCATGATGGGAACGAGGACAGATGAGACCCGCGCAATGCGTTGCCCGCCGCCGCGCAGGATGGGCAGCAGGATGGCACTGACGGCAAGGGCGATGACGCCGCGCGGCAGCGGGACAACGGGCGCGAGCGCCTCGGCAATGGCGCTGCCCTGGGCGGCAGCGCCTGTGCCCATGGCCGATAGGATGCAGCACAGGGCAAACAGTTTTGCCAGGCGAGGCAAATGAGCGCCGCGCGTCAGATAGACCATGGGGCCGCCCAGCGGTTCGGGCGTATGGACGCGGTATTTGACGGCGAGCAGCAGTTCGCTGTACTTGGGTGCCATACCCAAAAAGGCGGCCACGAGCATCCAGAACACCGCACCCGGGCCGCCGAGCGTGAGTGCGGACGCAACCCCGGCCAGATTGCCCACGCCCAGCGTGCCGCCCAGCGAGGTGCACAGCGCCTGGAATGGGGTGATCCCGTCCTGCCTGCGGGCCGCGCCGGGGCGGAGCAGCTGCCCGGCGCACCAAAATTGTACCCCGCGCGTGCGCAGGGTCAGAAGAAGGCCGGTCGCGGCGATGAGCACGACTGTAAATGGCCCCCAGAGCGTATAGCGTATCATCAAAATCCATTTCATGCTTCTTTTTTATGTGCGCGGACTGGCCGTTATGCCAAAAATATGGTATGATAGTCAGACGAGGATGGAAAAGAGGAGGCCAGACGGCATGACCGAACAGGAGAAATTTATGAATGCGGCCTTAAAGCTCGCGCGGAAAGCGGCAGCCGAGGGCGAGGTGCCGGTCGGCTGTGTGGTCGTGCGTGACGGCCTGATCGTGGGCCGCGGCCGCAACCGGCGTGAGACCAAAAAGGACGCACTGGGACACGCAGAGATCGAGGCCATCCACAAAGCGTGCAAAAAGCTGGGCGGCTGGCGGCTGCACCAGTGCGATCTGTACGTCACACTCGAACCCTGCCCCATGTGCACCGGCGCGATTATCAATGCCCGCATCAAGACCGTCTACTATGGCGCGCCCGACTACAAAGCCGGGTCGTGCGGCTCGGTTGTCAATCTATTTGACTTGCCCTATAATCATAAACCCGAGCTGGTTTCCGGTCTGATGGAGCAGGAATGCACCGAGGAGCTTCAGAAATTTTTCCGCGCGCTGCGCGAACGGAAAAGACAGGAAAAAGAACAGAGAAAACAGCAGGCCGCTTCGGAATGAAGCGGCCCGTTTTTTTGAGGGAAAATGAAGGAGAATCTGACATACATAATTCCAGATATAAAAGGCTATATGCAATGTATAAAAAATATTATGACATATATACTTGACATAACATAAATTAAAGTATATACTATAGCCATCAAAAAGGAGGTGGGGGCATGAAGAACAAGCGCATGAAACTTGCCCGGATCGAAAAGGATCTGTCGCAGGCACAGCTCGCGGAAGCGGTTGGTGTGACGCGCCAGACCATCGGCCTGATCGAATCGGGCGGCTATAACCCGACGCTCAACTTATGTATCGCCATCTGCAAAACGCTTGGAAAAACGCTCGATGAACTTTTCTGGGAGGAAGAGGGAAATGAAACGGCAAATTGATCAATTGGACGCCGGGACCCGGGCTCGGCCGGGGGAGAAGATCTCGTGCGCAGGCGGCATGACGGCCCTGCCGCCGCGGCCATAAGCAGGGATTTGGATCGAAGGAGGTTTTTATTATGATGCAGCGCAAGAAGAAGGCAGTGGACGAGCGAATCGTCCGGGAAGTCAATAAGATCTATCGTGTGGCTTATTATCTGTTCAATATCGGGCTGTGTATGGATCTATTTCTAAAAGGATATAGCGGCCATATCCCGACCGGATTTGAGGCGTTCCGCTACATCGGATTTGAGGCAATTGTGCTCATTGGCGTCAACTTAATCGTCCTGGTCATGCTGTGCCGCAAGGGCTTGATGGACGACGAGACGCGCTATGCCGAGAGCGACCATTTCCCCTGGAAGCATTATCTGATGGAATCGCTTGTGGCGGGCGCCGCCATCGGATTGCTCGCGTGCATTGTCCGGGCGATTGGCGACGGGCAGCTGGCCGGCGGACCGCTGGCCTATGTCTTCCTGTTTGTCTCGATGGTCCTGTGTATGGTGATATTTGTCCTGCTTTTTGCTTACATTTCCTACCGCGTTGCAAAGCATCGCCGCACACGCTTATATGGAGATCAAGAAGAACGATAACCGGCGAAAAGCGCCCGATTCTGTAGATACAGGTCGGGCGCTTGTTCATAATTTGTTAACGAAAATGTGACGGTTTTGAGATGCAACCGTATGGCAGGTGTGGTATCATTATGTCATGTAAATAAAACATGAAAGAGAGATTTGATACAAGGAGGTATCACCTATGCCACAGGAAGGAATGCTGACTGTCACCCCGGAAATTGAATCGTTCGCCGCGGTCTGCCGCGAGCACACCAATATCCCAGCCGAACTGTATAAGGAATACGACGTCAAACGCGGGCTGCGTGACATCAACGGCGTGGGCGTCCTCGCCGGATTGACCAATATCTCGTCCGTCATCTCCAGCAAGGTAGTGGACGGTGTCAAGGTTCCGATCCCGGGTATCCTGCGCTATCGCGGATATGACATCAATGACCTGGTCAAAGGCTTTTTACAGGACGGGCGCAAGGGCTATGAGGAGACCGCATACCTGCTCTTATTTGGCAGGCTGCCCAACAAGGCGGAGCTAGCTGAGTTTAAGAGCCTTTTGGCCAAGGGTCGCACGCTGCCGACCAACTTCACGCGTGACGTCATCATGAAAGCGCCCTCGCACGATATCATGAACAAGATGTCCCGCAGCGTGCTGACGCTGGCCTCCTATGACGACAATGCCGACGATATCAGCCTGCCCAATGTCCTGCGGCAGTGCTTGATGCTGATCTCGGTCTTCCCGATGATCGCCGTGTACGCCTATCACGCATATAACCACTATGAGCGCGGACAAAGCCTGTACATCCATTACCCGGACGACACGCTCTCCACGGCGAGCAACTTTTTGCGCATGCTGCGTCCTGATATGAAGTACACGCCGCTTGAGGCGCAGGTGTTGGACCTGGCGCTGGTGCTGCACATGGAGCATGGCGGCGGGAATAACTCGACGTTTACGACCCATGTCGTGACTTCATCGGGTACCGACACCTATTCGACCATTGCGGCGGCGCTTGGCAGCCTCAAGGGCCCCAAACACGGCGGCGCAAATATCAAAGTCGTGCAGATGTTCCAAGATATGAAAAAGCAGGTGTCGGACGTGACCGACCGCGACGCAGTAAAGGCCTACCTCAGGAGCCTTTTGAACCGGGAAGTCTTTGACCGGAAGGGTCTGATCTACGGCATGGGCCACGCGGTGTACTCGATCTCCGACCCACGCGCCCAGATCTTCAAGTCGTTCGTCGAAAAACTGGCGCACGAAAAGGGCAGGGAGGATGATTTCGCCCTATACACCATGGTAGAGGAGCTGGCCCCCGAGGTCATCGCCGAGGAGCGCCGCATTTACAAGGGCGTGAGCGCCAATGTAGACTTTTACTCGGGCTTTGTCTATTCCATGCTGGACCTGCCGCTGGAGCTGTACACGCCGATGTTTGCCATCGCGCGCATTGTCGGCTGGAGCGCGCACCGTCTCGAGGAGCTGATCAATGTTGACAAGATCATCCGCCCGGCATACAAGAATATTTCGGTGCAGCACGAATATATGCCGTTAAGCGACCGATAACAATTGCATTAAGGCAAAAAAAGAATCCATCCGGAGATCGGATGGATTCTTTTGACTGTATCGGCATTTTATTCGCCCTTAAACGCATCCTTGACCTTGTCCCAGAAGGACTTGCGCTGGGTCTGGTTCTCGTCGGTTGTCGAGGACTCAAATTCGCGCAGCAAGCGCTTCTGATGCTCGGTCAGGTGTGTCGGGACTTCGATGTTCACGCGAACGTACTGGTCGCCGCGGCCGCGGCCGTTGACGTTCTGGATGCCCTTGCCCTTGAGACGGAAGACCGTGCCGGTCTGGGTGCCTTCGGGGATGGTATACTCGACCTTGCCGTCGATGGTCGGCACCTGCAGGGTATCACCCAGGGCCGCCTGCGGGAAGGAGATCGGAATCTCACAGATGACATTGTTGCCGTCGCGGGTGAAGATCGGATGTGGGCGGATGGCGATCGTCACGATCACGTCGCCGCTCGGGCCGCCATTGATACCTGCGTTGCCCTGGCCGCGCAGCTGGATGGACTGGCCATCGTCGATGCCCGCCGGGATCTTGACCTTGAGGGTGCGGCTCTTGCGCATGCGGCCGGTGCCGCCGCACTTTTTGCAGGGTTTGCGGATGATCTTACCGGTACCGCGGCAGTTCGGGCAGGCCGCCTGGGTCTGGAACATACCGAGCGGCGTGCGCTGGGTCTGGGTCACGACGCCGGTGCCGTGGCAGTTGGAACAGGTTTCGGCCGAGGTGCCCTTCTCGGCGCCGGTGCCGCCGCAGGCGTCGCAGCTCTCCGTGCGGTTGATCGAGATCTCCTTTTCGCAGCCGAACGCGGCCTCCTCGAAGGAGAGGATGATGCGCTGCTGGAGGGTCTCGCCGCGTTGGGGCGCGTTGCGGCGCGAGCGGGATGAACCGCCAAAGCCGCCGCCAAAGAACGAGCCGAAGATATCACCGAGGTCGCCCATGTCAAATCCGCCGAACCCGCCAGCGCCGCCAAAGCCGCCGCCCTGGCCCGCGCCGTAGCTGGGATCAACGCCGGCAAAACCGAACTGGTCATATTTGGCGCGCTTTTCCTTGTCGGAAAGCACCTCATACGCTTCGTTGAGCTCCTTGAACTTGTCCGCCGCCTCCGGGTTGTCACGGTTCAGGTCGGGGTGGTACTTTTTTGCAAGCCGGCGGTGCGCTTTCTTGATCTCGTCGTCCGTCGCATTCTTGGACACGCCGAGCACTTCATAATAGTCTCTTTTATCAGCCATGTGTCATTACCTCGCACAGTAAGTTAGGGGGAAAACAGGAGAAAGACAGCCGAAAACGGAAAGGATACACGGGCATCCTTTCCGTTTCGGTTTCTGAAAGCGTCTTACTTCTTGTCGTCGTCCTTGACTTCGGTGAAGTCGGCGTCCACAAAGTCGCCCTGCGGGCCGCTCTGCTGTGCGCCGCCGGCCTGCTGGCCGCCCATATTCGGGTCGCCCTGCGGGGCCTGCTGTGCGTAGATCTTCTGCGCGATCTCGCCAAATTTCTTGGACAGGGAATCGGATGCCATCTTGATCATCTCGGTATCGGTGCCCTTGAGCGCCTCCTTGACCTTGTCGATCTCAGCCTGTACCGAGCTCTTCTCGTCGGCCGACAGCTTATCGCCCAGCTCATTGACAGCCTTTTCGGACTGGAATACGAGCTGCTCTGCGCTGTTACGAGTGTCTACCTCTTCCTTGCGCTTCTTGTCCTCTGCTGCGTACTGCTCGGCCTCGCGCATCGCCTTGTCAATCTCTTCCTGGGACAGGTTGGAGGAAGCGGTAATCGTGATCTTCTGCTCCTTGCCGGTGCCAAGATCCTTTGCCGATACGTTTACAATGCCGTTGGCGTCGATATCGAAGGTAACCTCGATCTGCGGGACACCACGGGGAGCCGGCGCAATGCCATCCAGGGTGAAGCGGCCCAGGGTCTTGTTGCCGGCAGCCATTTCGCGCTCGCCCTGCAGGACATGGATCTCAACCGACGGCTGGTTGTCGGCTGCGGTCGAGAAGACCTGGCTCTTCTTGGTCGGGATGGTGGTGTTGCGCTCGATCAGGCGGGTGCATACGCCGCCCAGGGTCTCAATGCCCAGGGACAGCGGGGTGACATCGAGCAGCAGGACGTCCTTGACCTCGCCGCCCAGGACGCCGCCCTGAATGGCTGCGCCGATTGCAACGCACTCATCGGGGTTGATGCCCTTGAAGCCGTCCTTGCCGGTGATGTTCTTGACCGCTTCCTGAACAGCCGGGATACGGGAAGAACCGCCGACGAGCAGGACCTTGGACAGGTCGCCCGACTGCAGGCCTGCGTCGCTCATTGCCTGGCGAACCGGGCCCATGGTTGCCTCAACGAGGTCTGCGGTCAGCTCGTTGAACTTTGCACGGGACAGGGTCAGCTCAAGGTGCTTCGGGCCGGTTGCGTCCGCCGTGATGTACGGCTGGTTGATCGAGGTCGAAGTCATACCGGACAGCTCGATCTTGGCCTTCTCAGCGGCCTCCTTCAGGCGCTGCATGGCCATCTTATCGTTCGAAAGGTCAATGCCTTCCTTGTTCTTGAATTCCTGTACCATCCAGTCGATGATGCGCTGGTCGAAGTCATCGCCGCCCAGGTGGTTGTTGCCCGCGGTGGCCAGGACTTCCAGAACGCCGTCGCCGATATCCAGGATGGAGACATCGAACGTACCGCCGCCGAGGTCGTAGACCATGATCTTCTGCTCGGTCTCCTTATCGACGCCGTAAGCCAGCGCGGCAGCTGTCGGCTCGTTGATGATACGCAGAACGTCCAGGCCCGCGATCTTGCCGGCATCCTTGGTCGCCTGGCGCTGCGAGTCGGTGAAGTATGCCGGAACCGTGATGACAGCCTGGGTGACAGGCGAACCGATATAGGCTTCGGCGTCTGCCTTCAGCTTTTGCAGGATCATCGCGGAGATCTCCTGCGGGGAGTACTGCTTGCCGTCGATGTCTACGCGGTAGTCAGAGCCCATATGACGCTTGATGGAGATAACCGTGCGGTCGGCGTTGGTGACAGCCTGGCGCTTTGCAACCTGGCCGACCATGCGCTCACCGGTCTTAGAGAAGGCGACGACGGACGGGGTCGTGCGCGCGCCCTCTGCGTTTGCGATAACGGTCGGTTCGCCGCCCTCCATGACGGCGACGCAACTGTTCGTGGTACCTAAGTCAATACCAATAATCTTGCCCATGATTTAAGACTCCTTATCTAAAAAACGGATGTTATGTTTAACAAATTTAGTTTGCGACCTTGACCATTGCATGGCGGACGACCTTGTCGCCGATCTGGAAGCCCTTCTGGAAGACTTCCGCGATCACATTCTCGCCCAGTGCATCATCGTCAACATGCATGACGGCGTTGTGCTTGTTGGGGTCGAACGGCGTGCCGGGCGCGGCCTCGATTTCGGTGACGCCCAGAGACTGGAAGCTCTCCATCATCTGGTTGTAGGTCATCTCAATGCCCTGCTTATAGGCGGCATCCTCGGTGGGCTGCGCCAGCGCGCGGGACAGGTTATCGACCGTGGTCAGCAGTGCGCCGACTGCGTGGGCGACAGCGTCTGCATGCACGCCTTCGCGCTCTGCGCGGCTGCGCTTGCGGAAGTTGTCATACTCAGCGGCCATGCGGAGATAGCGGTCGTTCAGCTCGTCGTACTTTTGCTGCAGTTCGGCGAGCGGGTCGGCCGGCTGCTCGGCAGCGGCTTCCTCGCCTGCCTGCGTCTCGGCGGTCTGGCCTTCGGCCTGCGTGCCCGGCGCTTCGGACGGGACCTGCTGCTCAGGCTCTATCGTGGTCTCTTTTTCAGTAGTCATTCTAATACCTCGTTACTTGTTATCTTCATAGAAGGTTTCGGCGATCAATTTGTTCAGCCCCTTGGCGAAGCCGGACAGCCGCGCGGAGAGCGATGCGTAATCCATGCGGGTCGGGCCGACGATGCCGATAACGCCTTGACCAATGTCCCCGATCCCATAGCGGGCGTAGATGGTGCTGGTCTCGGAGAGCGGGTTCGGGCCGTTCTCTGCGCCGATGAAGATCTGCACACCGTCAATTTCCTGATGGAAGGGAATCAGGTGCTTTTTGTCGTCGCTCATGTAGGCGAGCAGCGTCTGCGCCTTGCTCGTGTCGTGATATTCCGGGAAGCGCAGCAGCTTGTTCGCGCCCTCCAGGAAGATCTTTTGATTGCCAAGGTCTTCGATCAGCTCGGAGATAAACTCGGCAACCGGGCCCAGCAGCGCGCTCAACCCGGCCGCCCGCCGCACCACATCAAAGCGTTCGGCTGTGATCTGGGAGATCGGGATTGCGGTCAGTGTCTGATTGAGCACATAGGTCAGAAGTTCGGCCTGCTCCTTGGTGACCGGGGCGGCCGTGTGGACGAGCTTGCTCTTGACAACGGTCGCATCGGTGACAATGACGACGACATAGGTGTTCTCGTCGACCGGCACAAGCTCAAACTGCCGGATGGACACGCGCGACAAATGGGGCGTGACCGCGACAGCGGCGTAATTGGTCAGCGAGGAGATGAGCCGTCCGACCTCCTGAATGAGGCGGTCAAGTTCCTTGGCCTTAAGGGACATGAGCGCGTTTTCATCGCTCGTGCCCGCAGGGGAGGCCTCGGGGCGGCGCATCAGGTGATCGACATAGAAGCGGTAGCCCTTGTGGGAAGGGACGCGTCCGGCAGAGGTATGCGGTTTCTCGAGGTAGCCCATCTCTTCAAGCTCACTCATCTCGTTGCGGATGGTGGCAGAGGAGAAGGCGAGTTCGGGCAGGGCGGCAAGCGCCTTGGAACCGACCGGCTCGGCCGTGCGGATATATTCGGCAATGATCGCTTTGAGAATTTGCTGTTTGCGTTCGGAAAGCTCCACTTTGCCAATGCTCCTTTGTCTGGATGATTTGGTCTTAGCACTCTGTATCCCTGAGTGCTAAACATAATGTACCACTCCAGCCCCTTCCTGTCAAGGGGGCGTGTGTGAATTATTTGTGAATCAATATGACAAAATCGTGAACAGCGGCTGGAAAATACATACAATGGGCTGGAAAAAGTGGTCCAAGGCAAAAAAAGACCGCCCGACGGGAAAATCAGCAGGCGGTGGGGAAGAGAAAAACAGGTTCGCAGACGGGGATGGATACTGCCAACAGCCGGTGCGAACCGGGAGCAGACAATTCAGATATAGTGCGCATGCCGGCAGATGCAGATGAAAAAGAGCCGGCCGGGAAATCCGGCCGGCAGTTGGGATTATAGAGGAACGAAAAGAAAACGGCTGCGCTGATTTATGCGGCGTTTTCCTGTGCGATGGTGACGGTTGAGCCGTCTGCCAGGTGGAACAGGAGGGAACCGTCGTCTAGGGTTTCCTGCGAGACAACATCAAGTCCTGCCAGCTGAACATCGGCAGGTTCATTGGTGGCTGAGATAGAAATGCTCATAACGCCGTCGCCTGCGGCGCTAGATGTGGCTGCGGTGATTGGGTGCACTCTCTGTAGGGACTGCCCATTGCCGTCGCCTGCGGCGCTTGCCGGCGCCTTGGATGCGGATGCCGTATCAGTAGCCGAGCTGCTAGGCACGGAGGAATCACTGGCAGGGAGATTGGTGGCAAAGGCTGTGGTTGTGATAGCTGCAATGGCAAGGGTCAGGGCGATGCTGACCAGAGAACGCTTTTGAAATGTCATGATTGTTACGATCCTTTCTTCTAGATCACTTTTTCCGAACGCACTGTATAGCGGGGAGGGATTGTGCGGCCGGGCAGCCATGCGCACCAGCGCATGGGCGTAGGCCGCGCGCTGATCACCTGGGAGCGTCCGCAGGACCGAGAGGTCACAGGCACGTTCCAGATCGCGCCCGGCCGCGCGGCACAGGAGCCAGACCATCGGGTTAAACCAGTGGATGCACCGCGCGACTTGGAACAAGAGTTTGCGCAGGCAGTCCAACCGGCGGATATGGGCCAGCTCGTGGGACAAAATGTAGGGCAGGGCGTCATCGGTGAGATCCATGTCAGTAGGTAGCAGGATGGTCGGACGCAGCACGCCGAAGGTGCAGGGCACAGACACGGCAGAGTGGGCGCGGACCTGGACGGTCCGCCGCAATCCGGCGTGCCGGATGATCCGGCAGACGGCTGGGGCAGAGACCGGTGCAGCCGCGCGGCACAGGGTATGCAGATGCCGATAGGACTGGGCCAGATGGAAGGCACAGCAGATCAGCCCGGCCGCCCAGACCCCAGCCAGAACATTTGGCAGGGACAGCGGACTGGCCGCAAGGGCGGCAGACCGGGACAACGCATTCTCTAAATAAGCCGGCTGCGCTGCTGGCCCCAGCAGCCGATAGGCGCTCAGGCGGGAGGGCAGGTCGAGCGGGAGAAAAAGCCGGACAAGGGCGATCAGCCACAAGGCGTTCATGCAGCCTGGGGCAATTCGCCGGCCGCCCAGGCGGCCGATCAGCCAGATCACGGCAAGAAATCCGGCACAGACGCCGCTTGTCTGAAGAAGTTGAAACAACATAGGCGATTTCCTTTACCGCAGGGTATCGATCAGGCGGTGCAGACGCTCGATCTCCTCATCCGGTAATTTTTCGCTCCCACCGAGCAGTGAGGCGACCAGGGAAGAGGGCGAGCCGCCGAACATCTTCTCCATCAGCTCGTGCGCCTGTGCGCGCTGCACTTCCTCGCGGGTGACGCATGCCCGGCAGCGGAATCCCGGATCTTCCCGTATCGCGGCGCCTTTTTCAATGCATTTTTTGAGCACAGTATAAGTCGTGTTCTTGTTCCAGCCGATGGATTCGGACAGCACCCGTGCGATGTCCCGCGCAGGCATCTCGCCGCCGCGCCAGAGTACCTCCATGACTTTGAGTTCGGAATCAAAAAGTTTGTGCTTCATAAAAGAGACCTCCAAATTTTGCCGGCAGAGCCGCGCCGCCCGACGTCAGGACGGCCGCGGATACTGGCAGACTATTGCAATAGTATGGCTATAGACTATCATAGTAGTCTGCACCTGTCAACCCCTGCAAAGCTGTGTTCATCAAAAAGACACAAAACAGGAGCAAGGCGCAAAAAATCCCCGCCGAGGAGATCAGACGGGGATTTTGATGGGGCTCAGTGCTTGGAACTGTGCTTGGAGACGTATTTTGGGGAGGTCAGGCCGCGCCACAGCAGGGAGAGGCTTGCGCCCGCACAGAGGGCGGCCGGGACGGTCAGCGTATCCGGCTTGCCGGTGAGCCAGGTAGGCAGGAAATCCAGCGTGTATTGCAGCATCTGCGCGGCAGTGAACAGCGTGGCCAACACGAATACGACCGCAAGGACCGCCAAGAGTACGGCGGGCAACCGGCGAAGCCGGTAATACCGACAGAAGGCGCGGGCAAAGGTCAGGCCGATGAAAAAGAGCAGCACCCACTTCAGGCACCACAGCAAAACGACCTGGGACGGATCGAATGGCACCTGGGGCAGAATGCCGTGTAGATACACAAAATATAGGAGGGTCAGGATCAGGAATGCAATCATAGGAAAAAGGTCACCTCGCAGCGTTCGAGCAATTTCTACTTTTTAATGATAGCATATTTTGCCAGGCAGTGCCATCGGGATTTCCGCCAAACCATACCGCGAAAGTTGTATGACTTATACAAAGTAGAGCGGGCTTTGCCGTGAAAACGTCAAAAACCTGCGCGGATTTTGGGAAAAATTCGGCACTCCTGGCACACGGCACAGGCCAGAAATCCTTGTGGAGGCAGGCCATTTCTGATATAATAAAACGTATCTATCAGAATTCTGCCGGCATTGCGCCTGCGCGTGCCGGATCCACTTTGCATGAAGGAGTATTTGTGTGAAGAAGCAAGAAAACATCCGCAATTTTTCAATTATCGCACACATCGACCACGGCAAATCCACCCTGGCCGACCGCCTGCTCGAGCAGTGCAAGGCGGTCACCCAGCGCGAGATGGAGGAACAGCTGCTCGACAATATGGAGCTAGAGCGCGAGCGCGGCATCACCATCAAGGCGCGCGCCGTGCGCATGGACTATGAGGCGGACGACGGCGAGGTCTATCACATGAACCTCATCGACACCCCTGGTCATGTGGACTTTAACTATGAGGTCTCGCGCTCGCTCGCGGCCTGTGAGGGCGCCCTGCTCGTCGTGGATGCCGCCCAGGGCATCGAGGCACAGACACTGGGCAACACCTATCTCGCCCTGGAAGATAACCTGGAGATCGTCCCGGTCATCAACAAAATCGACCTGCCGGCGGCTGACCCGGCTCGCGTCAAGCAGGAGATCGAGGACATTATCGGCATCCCGGCGGAGGATGCACCAGAGATCTCGGCCAAGGTCGGCATCAATATCCATGAGGTGCTCGAGCGCATCGTCTCGGATATCCCGGCCCCCTCCGGCGACCCGGACGCCCCGCTGCGCGCCCTGATCTTTGACAGCCAGTACGATCCGTACAAGGGCGTCATCGTCTATATGCGCCTGATGGACGGCCACATGGAGCCGGGCATGAAAGTGCGCATGATGGCGACCGGCGCTGAGTTCCAGGTCATTGAGTGCGGCTACATGCATCCACTGGGCCTTGCCCCCTCAGACGGCCTGTCGGCCGGTGAGGTCGGTTACTTTACGGCCTCAATTAAAAACGTTGCTGACACCCACGTCGGCGATACGGTCACCGGCGTGGAAAACCCGACGCCCGAGCCGCTGCCTGGCTACCGCAAGGCGCAGCCGATGGTCTATTGCGGCATCTATACCGAGGACGGCTCCAAGTATCCGGATCTGCGTGATGCGCTGGAAAAGCTCCAGCTCAATGACGCGGCCTTGTCCTTTGAGCCGGAATCCTCGGTCGCTCTAGGCTTTGGCTTTCGCTGCGGCTTTTTGGGCATGCTGCACATGGAGATCATTCAGGAACGCCTGGAGCGCGAGTTTGACCTTGACCTGGTCACGACGCTGCCCTCGGTCGTCTACGAGATCGTCAAGACCGACGGCACGACCGTCTATATCGACAATCCTCACGATTATCCCGACCCGGCTGTCATCGCCGAGGCGCGTGAGCCGTTTGTCAAGGCGTCTATCATTACCCCGCAGGAGTTCGTCGGCAACATTATGCCGATGTGCCAGGACCGCCGCAGCATCTTCAAGGACATGCAGTATCTGGACACCCATCTGGTGGAACTGCACTATGAGATGCCGATCAATGAGATCATCTATGACTTTTTTGATGCGCTCAAGGCGCGCACCAAGGGATACGCCTCACTCGACTATGAGATGAGCGACTACCGCAAGAGCGACCTGGTTAAGGTTGACATGCTCTTGAACGGCGACCAGGTGGACGCCCTGTCCTTTATTGTGCACCGCGATAAGGCCTACGGCAGGGCGCGCCGTATCTGTGAAAAGCTCAAGGAGAACATCCCGCGCCAGCTGTTCGAGGTGCCCATTCAGGCAGCCATCGGTGGCAAGGTCATCGCGCGCGAGACCGTCAAGGCCGTGCGCAAGGACGTCCTGGCTAAGTGCTACGGCGGCGATATCACCCGAAAGAAGAAGCTGCTGGAAAAGCAGAAGGAAGGCAAAAAGCGCATGCGCACGCTGGGTACCGTGCAGGTGCCGAGCGAGGCGTTTATGGCCGTGCTCAAGCTGGATGAAGAATAACGCGCCCTTTGGGCTCTACGTGCATGTCCCGTTTTGCGCGTCCAAGTGCCGTTACTGTGATTTTTATTCCTTCGCAGGCAAGGAAAGCCAGATGGACGACTATGTGCGGGCCGTCGCCCGGTGCGGCGCCGAGTTCGCCCCGCAGCTTGCCGGACGGACAGCCGATACGGTCTATTTTGGAGGCGGGACGCCGTCGCTTATTGGCGGGGCGCGTCTGGAGCGGATGCTGTGCGCCCTGCACAGCCAGTTTTCCATCGCGCCGGACGCCGAGATCACGGTCGAGTGCAACCCGGACTCCATGACCCAGGACTTGCTGCATGTGCTGCGCCGCGCGGGCGTCAACCGCCTATCCGTTGGGGTGCAGTCCGCGCAGGATGATGAGCTTCGCCTGTTGGGCCGGCGCCACACCTTTGCCCAGGCGCAGGATGCCATTCGCCGCGCGCAGGATGCGGGCTTTGATAACATCAGCCTGGATCTCATGTATGGCCTGCCCGGACAGACCCAGGCTCGTTTTATGCAGTCGGTGGAGGCGGTCTTGGATTTGCAGCCCGCGCATCTGTCCTGCTATAGCCTGAAACTGGAGCCAGGCACGCCGATGGGGCAGGAAAATCCGGTTTTGCCGGACGACGATGCACAGGCGGACTTATATCTCGCCCTGTGCGGCCGCTTGCGGCGTGCAGGGTTTGATCACTATGAGATCTCCAATTGGGCGCGGCCGGGCCGTGCATCGCGTCACAATAGCCGGTATTGGACGCTGTCCGATTACCTGGGCCTCGGGCCGGGCGCACACTCCTATTTGGCCGGACGGCGCTTCTTTTATCTCGCGTCGCTTGCTGCATTCTGCGGCGATGCACAGCCGGTACAGGAGGACGCCGTGCCGGGCTTTGCGCCGCACGGAGAGTATCTCATGCTGCGCCTGCGCACGGCGGATGGAGTGGACACAGCCGATTTCGCGCGCCGCTTTGGCCGCAGTTTTGCCCCCTATGCCGCGCATCTGCGCGCTCTGGAGAAGCCGGGGCTCGCGGCGCGCACGCCATCCGGCTGGCGGCTGACCGAGGCGGGCTTTTTGGTTTCCAACCTCATTATTAACGACGTGCTTGGCGCCGACGACCCAGACTAAAGGACAGCGGGCGGACGCCTTCGCCTATCACATTTTGAATTATTTTTTTGGAGGACACATACTATGCGTGCAGTCATTACAGTCGTAGGTAAGGACAGAACGGGCATTATTGCCGCGATTTCCCAGAAATTATCCGACCACAACGTGAATATCCGCGATATCTCCCAGAATGTCATGGACGAGATGTTCGCGATGGTCATGTTTGTGGACATCACTGCGTGCACGGTGCCGTTTGACAAGCTCTGTGCAGAGCTTGACGGCGTCGGCGCGGAACTTGGTATGAAGGTACACTGCATGCATGAGGATATCTTCAACGCCATGCACCGCATTTGAACCGGAAAACACGCGATTTGAGGTGCAGTAAATTATGGCAATGATTAACACAAGCGATATTATAGAGACGATTAAGATGATCGAGGAAGAGCATCTGGATATCCGTACCATCACCATGGGGATTTCGCTGCGCGACCTGGCGTCGGACGACGTCAAGATCCTCAGCGACAAGATCTATGATAAGGTTACCCGCCGCGCCGAGCATCTGGTCGAGACCGGCGAACAGATCGAGCGTGAGCTTGGAATCCCGATCATCCACAAGCGCATTTCGGTTACCCCGATCGCCATGATCGGCGCGACCACGAACGCGACGAGCTATGTACCGATCGCGCAGGCGCTTGACCGCGCAGCGTCGACCACCGGCGTCAACTTTGTCGGCGGCTTTTCGGCGCTCGTGCAGAAGGGCTTTGCCAAGGGCGACGAGGTGCTCATCCAGTCCATCCCGGAGGCCCTAGCGACCACGAACTGTGTGTGTTCCTCGGTCAACGTTGCCTCGACCAAGGCGGGTATCAACCTGGACGCCATTGAGCTGATGGGCCGCGTCATCAAGCAGACCGCCGAGATCACCAAGGACAACGGCTCAATGGGCTGCGCCAAACTGGTTGTGTTCGCCAATGCGGTGGACGACAACCCGTTCATGGCGGGCGCATTCCACGGCATCGGTGAGCCTGAAACCGTCATCAACGTCGGCGTCTCCGGCCCAGGTGTTGTCCAGGCCGCCATCAAGCGTGCAGGGGACTGCTCGATCGGCGAGGTCGCTGAGATTATCAAAAAGACCGCATTCAAGATCACCCGCATGGGCCAGCTCGTCGGTACCGTCGCCTCCGAGCGGCTTGGCGTGCCCTTCGGCATCGTGGACCTGTCGCTCGCGCCGACTCCGGCCATCGGCGACTCGGTTGCACGCATCCTGGAGGAAGTCGGCTTGGAGACCTGCGGCGGCTGCGGCACGACCGCTATCCTGGCTATGCTCAACGACGCAGTCAAAAAGGGCGGCGTGATGGCCTCCTCGAGCGTCGGCGGCCTGTCCGGCGCATTCATCCCGGTCTCCGAGGACGAGGGTATGATCGCCGCCGTCCAGCAGGGCGCGCTGTGTATGGAAAAACTGGAGGCCATGACCGCAGTTTGCTCGGTCGGCATCGATATGGTTGCCGTGCCTGGCGACACCACCGCAGAGGTCATTTCCGGCCTGATCGCAGATGAGATCGCGATCGGTGTGGTCAACAACAAGACCACGGCGGTGCGTGTGATCCCGGCCGTCGGCAAGAAGGTCGGCGAGATCGTGGAATTCGGCGGCTTGCTGGGCTCGGCGCCCATCATGCCGATCTCGACCAAGTCCCCGGCCAAGTTCATCCACCGCGGCGGCCGTATCCCGGCGCCCATCCACAGCCTGAAAAACTAACGATAAAGACAAGAGGTCCGGACCATATTTAGGTCTGGACCTCTTTTTGTTTGGATGGCTGTCCGCCGCGCAGGGCAAGCCAGCTCTGGCGGATGACGCTCAGTGTCAGCGCCGTCTTGGCCAGTATACAGATGGCAAAAGCTACGCCAAAGATGACCTCACTGCGCGCTAAGGTCCCAGCGGCAAAGACGCCCGCGGCCGCGTAGACCGGGTAAGCTGTCATGCGTGCACAGGCAGGGCCCAGCACGGCGCCGGCGCGCAGCACGGTCAGCCCGGCCAGGATGGCTGCGCATAGAGCGCCGGTCAGTACGGGCCTCCCGCTCGGCAGGTCGGCATCATATCCGGTAAATAGCAGCAGGAAAAAAGTGGCAGGCAGGACGGCCAGCAGTTGACGCAGGACACCGCTCGGGGAGAACGCGCCGGACAAGAGCGCCGGCGTGAACTGCCAGTCGGAGAGAGACAGCACGAGCGAGAGCACGGCGATCCCACCGGCCAGCCAAGCCATCGGCACGGCCCACAGGCAGAGCGCAGGCGCGCCGCGCCGGGCAATGCGCCAGCACAGGATGAGCAGCGCGATGGTGCCAGCCCAGGCAGACCACTCGGGAAGGGCGGTCTGGTTCAGAAAGATTGCGCCGCGCTGGGCCGTGCGCAGGGCATACCAGGCAGACAGCAGCAGCAGTGCCAGACAGGATAGGCGGCGCAGCCAGACGGGGGCGCGGCGGATCAGCGCCCAAGCATCGGGCGCCTGGATCTTTTTTGCAGCGGCCAGCCAGAGAAGGCACAGCAGCGCGTTGAGACCGCCTGCGCACAACACGCCCAGCCAGGACGCCGCTGGGACAAACAGCACATGGGCCAGCAGCACCAGAAAGAGCAGCGCGCCGCGCCCGCGCGGGAAGATTTTATCCGGCATCGCTGTCACCTCCTGAAAAACCGGTCATTCGCGCCAATCGGAAATCGGCCTGCCCGGCCGGGATCACACGGCCGTCGCCGGTCAGCGTCACGGCGGGAAGCGAGAAGTCGCCGCCGGACAAAATGCGGTCAGCCACGCGGCACAGGGGCAGGTCGGGCAGCTCCCCGCGCGCAGTATGTCCGTCTAACAGGGAACCGAGTGCCTCGCCGGGGATATCCTCCACGACGGCCTGGGCGCGCACGATCTCATCGGCGGTGACATCGCGGGCCACAGCCAGCCGCAAGGTCAGCCGCACATCGGACCGTGCCAGCAGCGCGCGGACCAGCGGGCCGATGCCCTGCTCGGCGATCGATGCATCGATGACCACCGTGCGCGCATGGCTGAGATAGAGCTTGCCTGCCAGCAGCTGTTCGGCGCCCGCAAAGAGCGCATCCGGGTTGTTCCCGGAGGCAGTCAGGTAGAGCGAGGCGGCGTCGCCTTCCAGGCTGTTTTGTCGGACGGCTTCGGCCGTCAATTGCAGGCTGCCGTCCGGCTGGGCCGAGATGCCCGCACTCAGGATCGGCAGCAGGTCACCCGCGCCGCCGCGGCTGGTACAGCCGGCGCACAGTAGGAGGCACAGGGCGAGCGCGGCCAATTGCAGGCATCGCTTCATGTGTCCTCCTCCTGCCGGGCCAAGAACCGGCGGCGCGGCATATCACGCCAGGGGGCGCGCAGCCAGGTATCCGCTGTCCGGGCGCGCACGCGCGGGATCAGGTTGAGCAGATAGGGGGTGCCGAATGAGCGCAGGGTGCACAGGTGGCAGACGGCCAGGGCCAGGCCAAAGACCAGGCCATAGATGCCCGCGGCTGCGCCCGCTGCGAGCAGCGAAAAACGTAGCACCAGTGCGGCCGACTGCAATTTAGGGATGGTCAGCCCGGTGACGGCCGCGATGGCGACAATGATCACGGCTGGGGCGGACAGGAACCGGGCGGAGACCGCCGCCTGCCCGAGCACGAGGCCGCCGACGATGGACATGGTAGAGCCCATGACGCTCGGCGTGCGCGTTCCGGCCTCTTTGAGCGTCTCAAACACGAGCAGGAGCAGCAAGATTTCCCAAAATGGAGGCAGCGGCACGCCTTTTTGCGCGGCGTTGATGGCCAGAAGCAGCCGGGTGGGTAACAGCTCCGGGTGGAACGCTAAGAGCGCCACATAGAGTGCAGGGACCACGATGGACAGCAGAAAGCCGGCGGCGCGCAGCGCGCGGGAGACCGCCGCCTGCCGGAAGGAGATATAGTAATCGTCGTTGGCCTGGAAGCATTCCTGTAGGATACAGGGCGCGGACAGGGCGACCGGGCTGCCGTCGGTCAGGACGACAACACGGCCTTCCAGCAGGCGGGCGACCGCGACGTCCGGGCGCTCGGTGGTGCCCAGGGTGGGGAAAGGTGAGCCGGGGGCGTCCCGCACGCACTCTGCGACATAGTTGGCGTCTAGAATACCGTCGAGCGAGATCTTCCGGATACGCCGCTGCATTTCGCGCACAAGGGCCGGCGGGGTTAGGCCCTTAATCCAGCACACGCAGACGACCGTCTGGGTTTTTCCCGCATAGCGCGCGAAGGAGCAGGTCAGACGGGGGTCATTAACCCGGCGGCGCAGCATAGACAGGTTGATCATGAACGATTCGGTGAAGCCTTCGCGCGGCCCGCGCAGCACCTTTTCGTTTTCCGGCTCGGACGGGGAGCGCAGGGAGAACCCCTTGGTATTGACCACGATCGGCCGCCGATCCCCGGCGACCAGGATAACCGTGTCGCCGTACAGCAGGGCGGACAGCATAGCGCCGGTGTCGGGCACGACCTTGCAGTCGTTTACCTGTAGGACGCCCTGCGCGACTGCCTCGGCGGACAGCCCGGCAGATGGGGCGCGCACGAGCGGGCGAATGACCGACTCGTTGATGGCGGCATTATTGACCATGCCGTCAAAGAAAAAAACGGCGCAGCAGAGCCCGGACGGGCTGCGTACACGGCGGGTGACAAAGGTGCTGTCCCCGGAAAAGACCGCCTGCAAGGCCTTGATATTTTCGGACAGATCGTCTGTAAACTGGACGGACAAGGAAAAACCCCCTTTCGGGGGATAGTGTGCGCCGGATTGCTAGGATTATGCGAGCAGACGGTCGGCGAGCACATTGCCGAATAGTTGGACCGCACGGATGGCCTCGGCCAGGGTGTTGCCTGATGCACCGCATTCGAGCAGGATGGAGCCAGGGCGCAGGTGGGTGTTAAAGCGCTGGGCACGCAGGTTAACGTCACGCATGAGGCCGGGATACGCGCCATTTAAGTCGGCTTGGAGATTGACGGCGAAGTTCATGTTTTGCTCCCAGTTTGGATGTTCCAGGCCGCTTGCATCGGTGCCGATGACCAGCATGAGCTGGGCGACGTCCACGCCGCCCAGTGTGGTAGCCAAGCGGTACTGCTGGCCGTCGTCGGTCAGGATGGCGTCGCGGTGCAGGTCAATGGTGACTTGGATCTCCGGGTGTTCGGCGAGGGCCTGCTCGGCCGCGGCCAGCGAGCGGCCATAGGAGCCGTTATAAGCCGGGTCGTCAAAGATATCGGTGATGTGGACAACACCGATGCCCCGCGCTTCCAGCACTTTGGTAAGTTCGGTCCCGATGCGCACGACATTCTGGTTTTTGTCGCGCGTGCGGTAGTCGCCGGAGGGCGTATAAGTATCAGAACCGTCCGGGGTATACGCCTCGGTCGAGTGCGTGTGGTAGATCAGCACTTGCGGCCCTTCGCCAGTCGCGTGGATCTCGATGGGATCGGCCAGCATTGCGTCCACGTCCACGGCGAGCCCCGCGTCGTTGCGCACGCTGATATCGGTGTCACGCTTGTCCTGCGCCGTGGGAAGCGAATCGGTGGACGTGTCCGCCGCTGCGGTGCCTTCGGCAGTGGATGCGGGCGGCGGCGCGCTTTCTGCCGCCACCCAGGTGGACGCTTCCGCCTGCGGCGTATCGTCGGCCAGGGCATCGGAGGCCGGCACGGTCAGGCCGGTCTCCAAGGCGATGGAGGAGGTGATAAAGGTGCGGTTTTTCGCGATAGCGTCCAACAGGGCATCCACCTGCGCGTCTCCGCCCATGCGGTGACCGGCGAGCAGCAGGGCGGCGCAGACTAGGGCGATGGCTGCGGGCATAAAGATGCCCGACCGCTTGCGGGCGGGACGACGGGGCATAGGGCAGTCACTCCTTTTCGGTAGATACCTCTACTGTATGTCCGGCAGCCACCCAGTATGCCGCCCCATCAGCTGAGCAGCAGGTCGAGGTCGGACAGGGAGAGATGGGGCTGCAGTGTGCGATTGACCGCGTAGCCAATGACCCGCGCCGCGTCGCGTACCTGCTGGTCAATCTCGCGCGGCGTCACGAAGACGGGGCCGTCCAATTCCTCGAGCGCCGGGCACGCCGTACCTGCCGCCTGGCGGGCCTGCCATAGCAGGCTGGCCCCATCCACAACGGTCGGCAGGCCGATGGCGATCACCGGGACCCCTAGGGTATCCTGATTAAACGCAGCACGGGCATTGCCGACGCCCGAGCCGGGCACGATGCCGGCGTCTGTGATCTGGATGGTGCGGGCAAGATGGGACAGCCGCCCGGCGGCCAGCGCATCGACCGCGATGATGGCGGCAGGCTGGACGCTCTGGCACAGCCCGCGCGCAAATTCGGCTGCCTCGACGCCGGTTTGCCCCAGGACCCCAACCGCGGCCGCCGAGACCGGACGCCAGGACGAAAACTGCTCGGGCATCTGGCGGCGCAGATGCCGGGTGACCAGGATGTGCTGGACGGTGAGCGGGCCGACGGCGTCCGGCGTGATGGCGCGGTTTCCAAGGCCGATGACGAGGATCGGCGCATCATCGGGCGCCCGCTGCGGCAAAAGCGGGGACAAGAGGGCAGAAAGAACCTCCACTGCGCGCGGGAAGGCCTGGCTCTCGCGCCGCGTCAGCGGGTCGAGCTCCATGGTGCAGTAGACGCCGCGCGGCTTTCCGAGGCGCTCACTCGCGGCCCGGTCCAATACCTCAACGCAGTCCACCGAAAAGCCAGACAGCGTGCGGGTACTCTGCCGCACGCCGGGACAGTCCCCGGACAGGTGCGCCAGGGCCTCGCGCGCAAGGTCGGTGCGGAATGCCATGAAAAATCATCCTTTCTCTGGGTATTTGTCTTGCGGTTATCCTTTGAAAATTTCAGAGGAGGTATGCGAAAAAAATAAAAAAAAGCTTGCAATTTCTTGGGAGTAGTGGTATAGTAAAACTACTGATGACTAGAAGCCGAAGGAGGTGGAACCCAATGCCGAATATTAAGTCCGCGAAGAAGCGCGTCAAGGTAACCAAGGCCAAGAATCTGCAGAACCAGATGGCAAAGTCCGCGCTCAAGACCGTTCTGAAGAAGTTTGACGCGGCTGTAGCCGCTGGCGATAAGTCTGCCGCCGAGGCTGCTTACAAGGTTGCTGTCAAGGCTGTTGACCAGGCTGCTGCAAAGCACCTGCTGCACAAGAACAACGCCGCGCACAAGAAGAGCGCCATGACGCTCAAGCTGAACGCGCAGTAATCTCTTTGCAAAAATCAAACCGCCGATCTGTGGGTCGGCGGTTGTTTTTTTGCGGATTTTTGTAGAAATTTTACAGATATCGGCTGCTGTTGGCAGGCGAACCAGCAAAATACAGATATACTTTTGCGGACGAATGTGCTATAATTGTTTGGAAAATTTCTGGATTTACTCGGAATAGGAGGTTTCTACATGCGAAAAAAATGGATGCGCGCGGCTGCCGCTATGCTGATGAGTGCGCTCATGCTGACGACGCCGGCCTGCGCCGCAGCGCCTGAGGAGACGCCGGCCGAGTCTGCGCCGCAGGCGGAGATCGTGCGCGAAGGCGGCCTCGCCTATGTCCCGGATCGCTCGGTCTATTTTGCCGATGTCAATGTCAATTACAGTTGGGCCTTTCACGCCATCGATTATCTGGCCAACACGGGCGTGGTCTCGGGCACGGGCAACCTGATTTATAGCCCGGGCCGTTCGCTGTCCCGCGCGGACTTTATCCTGATGCTCTACCGGGCTTACGATATGGAAAAGTATGCTTCGGGCGACAATTTCCCTGACGTACCGGACACAGCTTACTATGCGGATGCTGTGCGCGCGGCCCGCGCCATCGGCATTGCGACCGGCGACGAGAAGGGCAACTTTAATCCCTCCCAGACGCTGACCCGGCAGGATGCCATGGTGCTGCTCAAGCGCACGCTGGACCGCACCGGCCTGCAATTCACGGCCGGCAGCTTGGCGGGATTTTCGGACAGCGCACAGGTTGCGGACTATGCGGCCGAACCGGTTGCTGCGCTGGTACAGGCGGGTGTGATCGGCGGTTCGGAGGGCAAACTCAGCCCGTCGGCAGCGGTCACCCGCGCCGAGATGGCGGTCATGCTGTATCGTGCCCTGCATCTCCAGACCGACAGCGGGACGGCGGTCTATGAGACGGTGCCCTCGGTTCGCTTGGTCTGCATTGGCAGCACGATCTATCCCGATGTTGAGATCGAGAACTATCAGGCAGGGACGCTGTATGTCGGCCTGTATGCGTTGGAGCAGATGACGCGGGACGAGGATGGCTACGCCATCACGCTGGGAGCGTCCGAGTCCATTGACGACCAGATCATCTGGGATGGGACAAATTTGAGCGTCAACGGGCAGATCGTTCCGGTGGCGGCAGGATGTGAGGCTATTGCAGTCGATATGTACTCCAAGCGCACCGCTGGTCTGTGCTCGACAGGCGGAGAATACAGCGCGGGCGCGGTATCCATGGTGGACGGCGCCGTCCAGACGGTGTACTACAAAAAATAACAGGCAGCTTGTCTGCAAACAAAAAACGCTCCAAGATTGGAGCGTTTTTTTGTTAGACGGGCGGCCTAAGGTCTTGGGTCAGCGCCAGGCGCGTTCCAGCGCCGCAACCGCCTCGGGGATCGACTCGGAAGGGATGCCGGCATAGCCCAAGATGACCGTTGCAGGCGGGCAGGTGACGGCGGTGCCGACGTAGTAGCCGGACAGGCCATAGACGCGCACGCCCTGTGCGGCGGCCGCCGCGATGAGCTGCTTTTCGTCCATGCCGTTGGATACATGCAGCAGCAGATGCAGGCCGGCTTCCGAGCCGGACACCGTATAGCGGCCGTGCAGCGCCGAGCGATCCAGCGCGTCCAGCAGACAGTCCAGACGGGCCTTGTACAAGTTGCGGATGCGGTTGATATGGCGCTCAAAACTGCCGGTCTCGAGAAAACGCGCCAGGGTATACTGCTCAAAAGCAGGGACGGTCGAGGCGTACCCTCCAAATTTCTCACGGTAAGCGGTGAGCAGCCGGCGCGGGAGCACCAGATAGCCGATGCGCAGGGAAGGGGCCAGGCTTTTGGCGAAGGTGTTGAGGTAGATGACGCGGTCGTTGTGGTCGAGCTCTTTGAGTGCCGGGATCGGCCGGGAGGCAAAGCGGAACTCCGAATCATAGTCGTCCTCGATGAGGTAGCGGTCGCCCTCTTCGTCGGCCCAGCGCAGCAGTGCGGCGCGGCGGGCGGCCGGTGTCACGATGCCGAGCGGGAAGTGATGCGATGGGGTGAGATAAGCCACCGAGGCCTGCCCTGCGCGCAGCGCATCGATCGACAGGCCATCCTGGTCGAGCGGCGTGGGCGCGATGTGCGCGTCGTTTGCGCGGAAGATCTGGGTCAGTTTGGGGTATCCAGGGGTTTCAATGGCATAGGTGCGTGTGCGGCCCAAGAGCTGGATGAGCAGGGTCACAAGATATTCCGAACCGGCGCCGACAATGATCTGTTCACTGGTGGTCGAGATCCCGCGGAAGGCATAGAGATAGCGGCGGATCTGTTCGCGCAGTGCGGGCACGCCTTGCGGCGCCGCCGCGAGCAGCAAGCTGCGGTCGTAGTCGGTCAGGACTGCACGCGACAGCTTGGCCCAGGTGGAAAAGGGGAAGCAGTCGGTGTCCACGACGTTGGTTTTGAAATCGAAGCGCGGCTGGGGCTCGTGAGCGGCGGCTGGCGCGGCGGTTGGCGGTGCAGGCGGGACCGCGCGGGGCAGCGCATCCAACTGCTGCACGAAGTAGCCGCTGCGCGGTACGGCGTGGATGTAGCCCTCTGCGGCAAGCTGGCCGTAGGCGGTCTCCACGGTGATCTGGCTGATACGCAGGTGGGCGGCCAGCGGGCGCTTGGCAGGCAGGCGGTCGCCGCCCTTGAGCGCGCCGGATATGATATCGGCGCGGATGGCGCGATAGAGCTGCTCGTAGAGCGGCGATTTGCCGTGATGGTCCAGGTGATAGGTCAACAAAGAAGCATTCCTCCGGTAATCCGACGTTTTCCAATCCAAAAATAGCATGCAAAAAAAATAAGACAATGGAAAGCGGCGTGGGCCTTCCATTGTCTGTCCCGGCAGGAGGTGGGACGTCACTGCATGCTCTGCCGCTCAAAAAAAGACTGCAGCTTTTGCAGGCTGCTTGCCAGAAGGGCGGTCTCGCGGTCAGACAGGTCGTGCAGCGCGGCGGCGGTCATGCGCTCGTGAAAGCGTTTGTGATAGGCATAGACGGCCTGGCCGCGTGGCGTCAGAGAGATGTTGACGACGCGCTTGTCTGCGGTGTCGCGCGTGCGCTGCACCAAGCCTTTGCTCTCGAGCTTGTCGCAGGCGACGGTCAGCGTGGCAAGCGTAACGCCAACGGCCTTGGCGATGGACGACATACGGCTGGGCTGCTCTGCGCCGGCCTTTTCAATGATGTGGATTTCTGTCAGGGAGATATTCTCGCCGACACCGGCCGCGATCGAGCGCTCCTCGATCTTGTTGATCCGGCTCCAGATATCGACCAGAAAATTGTTGATGGAATCAAAATCTGACATGAAGCCCTCCAATCCATCGATAGTTAATTTGACAAACTAAGTATATCATAGGCGTGCAGGAAAGGCAAGATAGGCGATGAAAAAGCAAATTTTTTGTCGAAAAGACGAAAAAAGGCAAGAAGAAGCCGCCCGGATTGGGCGGCTTCGCGGATTACTCGCTTATCTGGCCGGCGGAAGGAGCGCTGCCCTCGCCGGATGGGCGCCTGCGTTTTGCGCCGCCGCGGCGTCTCCGCCTGCGGCGCGGCTCACCGCCCTCAGTGGGCTGGGCCGGCGCAGCCTGCTGCTCGGCCGGCTGTGGCTTTGGCGGCGCGGCCTTGACTAGGCGCGGCCGGTCTGAGCCATCCGGCGCTTCCCGGCGCGGCTTGCGGGCTAGGACAGCGGGCTTGGGCTCCGTGCTCTGCGGCGCAGCCTTGACGCGGCGCGGCCTTTCATTGCGGGGGCGTGCGGGCGGCTCTGCGGCAGCAACCGGCTCCTGCTCCTCCATAGGGTCGATCTCAGGCGCTTTGCGCTGCTGCTTGCCGCAGTTCTGGCAGCCGCCGTTGTTCTTTTTGGCGCGGCCGGAGCGCAGCGTCTGACAGTCGGCGCAGGCGAAGGTGCGAGGCTCGTCCGGGCTGTCCTCGAGCTGCACCTTGCAGGTGCCGCGCAGCATCTGGGTAGAGATGACCGTGCCGCGGCCCTCGGGCGTCTCGACCAGGCTCTCTGGCTTGGGCGTGATTTTTTGCAGTTCAGAATAGACTTCATGCTCATATTTCAGGCAGCACATTAGGCGGCCGCAGGTGCCCGAGATCTTGGTCGGGTTGAGCGAGAGGTTCTGTTCCTTGGCCATGTTGATGGAAACCGGCTGGAAGTCCTCGAGATAGGAGGCGCAGCACAATTCCCGGCCGCAGATGCCCAGGCCGCCGATCATTTTTGCCTCATCCCGCACGCCGATCTGGCGCAGTTCAATGCGTGTACGGAAGATGGAGGCCAGATCCTTGACCAGGCTGCGGAAATCGACGCGGCCGTCAGCCGTAAAATAAAACAGGATCTTGTTGAGGTCAAACGTACACTCGACGGCAACCAGCCGCATGTCGAGCTTGTGCTCCTCGATCTTGCGCCGTGCGATCTGGAAGGCCTCCTTGGCCTGCCGTTCGTTGTCGCGCGCGACTTCGAGGTCCTCCTTGGTCGCGATGCGGAGCATCTTCTTGAGGGGGGAGACCACCTTGCGCTCGGGCACCTCGGTGTTGCCCATGGCACACTCGCCGCACTCGACGCCGCGCGCAGTCTCGACGATGACGTGCTGGCCGCGCCGGACGGTTACGCCGCAGGGGTCAAAATAGTATACTTTGCCGACTCGTTTGAATCGGACGCCAATGACAGTGATCAAATATGTGTTCCTCCGTTTCGGTTGCCCGCGCGCCGGCTATGGCTGCGCGGCGGATGGCAAATGCTGTAAGCGCCTGCCGCAAGGACGGCGCACTGGATGGGCGCGCTGGCGTTGCCCTCGGCGCGGCGGGACAGCAGCGCCAAGTGGTCGTAGAGCGCGATCAACTTGTCTGCGGTCAGCGCACCGGCAAGCGCGCGCGTCTCTGCGGCCAGCGAGGGCACCAGCGGCTGCGTGCCGGCAAGGGACAGGGCGGCGTCGCGGACAGCGGCCTGCAGCAGGGACATGGCCTCGCGGAAGGGGGCTTTGGCCAGCTTGGAAAAGCCGTTTGCACCGAGCAGCATGCCGTACTCGTCGCCTGTTGTCAATGCGCGCAGGAACGCGCGTGCGGATTCCAACAGGGCAGGGTCATCCGGCAGCTGAGCGGTGCTGGGCGGTGCGAGCTGATAGGCCGTGCAGCGCGAGCGGATGGTTTGCAGCAGCGCGCCGGGCTGGGACGAAGCCAGCAGGAAAAAGACATAGCGGGGCGGCTCCTCGAGCACCTTGAGCAGTGCATTTTGCGCGCTCGGGTTCATCCGGTCGGCGTGCAGGATGATAAACACCTTGCGGTCGCCGTCGTTTGGCAGGACAGCGGCCTCGTCGCGGATCCGGCGGGCTGTCTCGACCTTGATTTCCCCCTCTCCCTCGTCTACGATGATGAGGTCCGGATGGGTGCCATGGGAGATCTTGTGGCAGGAAGCGCAGGCGCCGCAGGGGCGGGGAGCCGGGCCGGTGCATAGGAGCGCCGCAGCCAGGGCCTGGGCAAGGGCCGATTTGCCGCTGCCGTCCGGCCCGGACAGCAAAACAGCCTGCGGAAAACGGCGGTCGAGCGCGGTCCGCAGGCTGGCTTTGAGCGCGTCATTGCCGGGCAGGGCGTCAAATCCCAGCGTCATAGTTTTTCAAACTGCTCGACGTTCAGCACGAACACGGTCGCGCCGCCGACCGTAACCTCGACCGGCATCGCCGGATGAAAGCCTGCGCCCAGATGTGCTGTCGTCGGGATGATTTGTTTGCGGGTGGTGGAGTACTTGCGGATGATATCCATAGCCTCCTGCACACGGGCGTCTTCCATGCCGGTCAGGATGGTGACGTTGCCGGCGCGCAGAAACCCACCGGTGGTCGCAAGTTTGGTGATCTGGAAGCCCGCTTCCATCATGTGGTTCATCACGCTGTGTGCGTCGTCAGAATTGATGATTGCAAGCAGCATTTTCATAGAAAAGACCTCCTGATTTGCGCGTGCGCACCTAAAATTTGGACGGGCACACTGCGATACGATCAATAGTATTATAACATTGATCGTGCAGAAATACAATGTGTTCGGGGGTGATTTCTTCGCCTGGCCACAGGACCGGGACGCCGGGCGGATAGGGGGTGACCGGGCGGGCGCAGACCATGCCGGGGCGCACGCTGTCCAATGGGAGAGCGCGTCCCGGGCCGAGCAGGGCGCGGCGCACGGGCATGACCGTCCGCGGTAAAGGCAGCGGTGGCAGGGCCGGTGGGAGCGCGGCGCGCCCTACCGCGTCGGACAGCGCCAGCAGGGCGTTTTCTAAGCGTGTCAGGTTGCCGGGCAGGTCGGCCGGCGTCACGATGCACACGATGTTGCGTGCATCGCTCATCTCGCAGGCTACGCCGAATTGCTCGTAGAGTGTATCGGCCAGACGGTGTCCGGTCCAATCGGTTCCGGCAGCCGACAACGTCAGGCGGCAGGGATCGAGCGGGGGGCCGGACAGCGGCAGGAACGGGGTGCGCGCGGCCAGGCTGCCGCGCAGCGCCGAGACGGCTGCGGCAGCCTGGGCATAGCGGTCGTCGGCTTCCAGCGCGGCGCGTGCAAGGTCCAGGCCGGCCAACAGCAGGTAGGATGGGCTGGAGGTGCCGAACAGCGCCGCGCCTTCCCGCAGCAGGCCGCTGTCAACCGTGCCGTTTGACAGCAGCATAGCCGTCTGCCCAGGCGCATATAACGTCTTGTGTGTGCTGACCGCAGCCAGATCGGCGCCCTCTGCAATGGGAGAGGGCAGGCCGATACCGGGAAAATGCGCACCGTGCGCGGCATCCACTAACAGCCGTGCACCGTGGGCATGGCACACGGCGGCAATGGCCGGGATGTCCTGCCGGACGCCGTAGTAGTTTGGGGAGGTGATGAGCACGGCGCGGATGGCTGGGTTTTGCCCAAGTGCCCGGTCGATGTCGTCTGGGTTGAGCATGCCAGGCACGCCGAAGGGTTCCAGAACCGCGGGAAAGACAAAGGCGGCGGACAGGTCCAAAAGGGCGGCGGCATGTGCCGCAGATTTGTGGCAGTTGCGGTCGAGCAGCACATCCGCCCCGGCCCCGGCGGCCGCATAGAGCATGGCGTGCATGCCCTGGGATGAACCGCCGGTCAAAAAATGACAGTCTGCCGCCTGATAAAGGCGGGCGGCCTCGCGCTCGGCCAGCCGGATCGGGCCTTCGCCCGTATAGAGGTTACCCGTTTCATAGACCTCGGTGAAATCCAATCGGTAGAGCGGGCCGAATTCGGGCAGGATATCCTGCCCTTTGTGGCCGGGCATGTGGAAGCGTGCGGTCTTTTTGTCCGCGAGCGCACAGAGGGCGTTGTACAGTGGGGCGTTCATGGCGTGTCTCCTTGCTTGAGCATCAGGTTGCGCCGAAGGGGCGCAGGGCCGCGCCAGGTGAAGGCACGGTCCGGATATTTTTGGGTAAACTGCCGCCGGGTCAGTCCATCCAGGTCGGCTAGGGACAGTGAGCAGATCTGGCCCTGCAAAAATGCCGGTTCGGTGGTCTGGGCTGCGCCGCGGTTCATGGGGCAGACCAGCTGGCAAGTATCGCAGCCCCAGATAAGCGGATGCGCGCGGACGAGGGCGGCCTGCTCTTCGGTCAGGATGCCGCCCTGCTGGGTCAGCGCAGACAGACACAGGGATTTGTCCAGGCCGACCGGGCAGGCCCGGCGGCAGGCGCCGCAGGACAGGCAGCTTGCCGGTGCATGGGCCTGCGCCGGCAAGGCGAGATCGGTCACGATGGTGCCGATAAAGACATAGCTGCCATAGACCGGATGGATGAGCAGCCCGTTTTCCCCGATGCAGCCCAGACCGGCGCAGGCCGCGGCGTAGACCTCGGGGAGAGGGGAGTCGTCGGCAAGCACCAGGAAGCTGCAATCTGGATGCGCGGCGCGCAGCGCCTGCGCCGCAGCTTCCAGATGTGCGGTGGCAACCGCGTGATAGTCACGGCCGCGCGCATAGAGGGATAGGTTTCCTGGAGCGCAGGGCGCAAGATATGGAAAAAGGGCGACGATGACGGTGCGCGGGTGGGCGATCCGCCGCGCCAGGCCGCGCCGCTGCGCTTCCGTCATGTGCGGCTGCAAGGCTTCATAGCCGCATACACCGCATGCACAGAGTCCGCGTGACACGGACAAACTATCGACAATGTTCAAAAATCTTTTTCCTCCGGCAGGTTTTTCTACATTATAGCATAAAGATTTTGGGAAGGAAACTCTTGTCCCTGCCCCCAGACAGAGCTATAATAAATTTGTTCATACTTTATTCCTATAAAGTGTTATGCAATGAAAGGAAGGTCACAAGCGATGACAGAAAGAATCTTCAACTTTTCCGCAGGCCCCTCGATGCTGCCCGTTCCTGTGCTGGAGCGCGCCGCCGCTGAGATGCTCAACTACAAGGGTTCGGGCATGTCAGTCATGGAGATGAGCCACCGGTCCAAGGTATACGACTCCATTATCAAGTCGACCGAAGCCTCTCTGCGTCGCGTTATGGGTATCCCGGACAATTATAAGGTCCTCTTTTTACAGGGCGGTGCAACCATGCAGTTCTCCGCCATCCCGCTGAATCTGATGCGTACCGGCAAGGCGGACTATGCGCTGACCGGCCATTTCGCGAAGAACGCGTACAAGGAGGCCAAAAAGTTTGGCGAGATCCATGTCGCGGCATCTTCTGAGGCGGACAATTTCTCTTACATCCCGTCCCAGGCCGAGCTCGACCTGACCCCGGACGCGGACTATTTCTACCACTGCGCCAACAATACCATCTTCGGCACCGAGTGGAAGTATTGCCCGGAGACCGGTGCGGTACCGGTCGTTGCCGATATGTCTTCGAATATCCTGTCCAAGCCGGTCGATGTCTCTCAGTACGGCGTCATCATGGCGGGCGCACAGAAGAACATGGGCCCCGCCGGACTGACCGTCGTTATCGTGCGCGACGACCTGCTGGGCTTCTATCCCCAGGACAAGATGCCGGTACTGCTCGACTGGAAGCTTATGGCCGACAAGGAGAGCATGTACAATACGCCCCCGACCTATGCCATCTATATCCTGGGCCTTGTGCTCGAGTGGATTGAGAATGAGGTCGGCGGCCTGGAAGAGATGCAGAAGCGCAACGAGAAGAAGGCAAAGCTGCTCTATGATTATCTGGACAGCCAGTCGTTCTATCATCCGGCTGCCCGCCCGGACTCCCGCTCGATGATGAACGTTACGTTCCGCACGGGCGACGCTGACCTGGACGCCAAGTTCGTACAGGGCTCGATTGAGAACGGTATGACAAACCTCAAGGGCCATCGCTTGGTCGGCGGCATGCGCGCCTCGATCTACAATGCGATGCCGTATGCAGGCGTCGAGAAGCTGGTGGACTTCATGCAGAAGTTTGCCAAGGAAAACGGCTAAGGAGAATCAGGACAAATGTATCAGGTCAAACTGTTTAATAAAATTTCCAAGGTCGGACTGGACGATCTGGATCCGGCAAAGTATACTTGCAGCGAGGACTACGAGGACTATGACGCCGTGCTCGTGCGCTCGGCCAAGCTGCATGACACCAAGTTCCCCGCAGACCTCAAGTGCATCGCGCGCGCAGGCGCCGGCGTGAACAATATCCCGCTTGACCGCTGCTCGGAGGAGGGCATCGTGGTCTTCAATACCCCGGGAGCCAACGCAAATGCGGTCAAAGAGCTGGTCATCTGCGGCCTGCTGATGGCATCCCGCGATATCGTGGGCGGCATCGAGTGGACCAAGTCGCTCTCCGGCACTCCGGACATTGGACCGGCGGCGGAGAAGGGCAAGTCCAAGTTTGCCGGCCCGGAGATCATGGGCAAGCGCCTGGGTGTCATTGGCCTGGGTGCGATCGGCGTGCGCGTTGCCAACGCGGCCGTGGCGCTGGACATGGAGGTGTGGGGCTATGACCCCTATCTGTCGGTTGACGGCGCGCTGCAGCTGTCCCGCTCGGTCAAGCACATCACCGATGTGAATGAGATTTTTGCAAACTGCGACTATATCACCGTGCATGTCCCGCTGACCCCGGACACCAAGCATATCATTGATGCCAAGGCCATCGGCATGATGAAGGACGGCGTGCGCATCCTCAACATCGCGCGCGGTGAGCTGGTCGACGAGGCGGCCATGGTGCAGGCGCTCGAGAGCGGCAAGGTGGCCCGCTATGTCTCGGATTTTGCCTCCGAGGAGATGCTGGCTCAGAAGAATGCGATCATCATGCCGCACCTGGGTGCATCCACCCCGGAAAGCGAGGATAACTGCGCAAAGATGGCGGCGTTTGAGGTGCGTGAATTCCTGGAGAAGGGCACCATCCGCAATTCGGTGAACTTCCCGAACCTCAAGGTCCCCTATGAGGGCGGCCACCGCATGTGCCTGATCCACAAGAACGTGCCGAATATGATCGCACAGATCACCTCGACGCTCTCGTCCCAGGACATGAATATCGAGAACATGGGCAACCGCTCGCGCGGCGACTATGCGTACACGATTGTGGATGTCGACAAAGTACCGACCGACGCCGTTTTGAACGCTCTGCGCGCGGTTGAAGGCATGATTCGCGTGCGCGCGATCGAGATGTAACAGGATCTGTGCCAGCACAATCACCGAAAAAAGATGCAAAAGCGCGTCCCAGAAGTAAGATTCTGGGCGCGCTTTTGTGCATTTTAGAAGAAAATTCATAGAAATTTTTGGGTATCAAAATCAAGAGGTGTGTCAAAATTTACAAAAAACTACCTTGCAAATGGCCGAGTTTATTGTATAATTTAGATAAGGGTTTTTGTGCCCACAGGATTTCGAAAGAAATATATGAGGTGATTTCAATATGAATTATATGGCTGAGTATGAGCGCTGGCTGGCATCGCCCGCGCTGACCGATAAGGAACGCGCAGAGCTGGAAGCGATCCGCGGGGATGAGGACGCGATCAAGGATCGTTTCTTTGCCCCCCTGTCTTTTGGCACCGCCGGCCTGCGCGGGGTGCTGGGCGTCGGCCTGTATCGCATGAACCGCTTTACTGTCGGCGCGGCAACGCAGGGCCTGGCAAACCTCATCGTGCAGAATGGGCCGCAGGCCTGTGAGCGCGGTGTTGCAATCGCCTATGATTCCCGTCACTTCTCGCCCGAGTTTGCCCAACTGGCGGCCTGCATCCTGGCGGCAAACGGCATCAAGGTGAAGCTCTACGACGAACTGCGCCCCACGCCCGAGCTGTCCTTTGCAATCCGTTACTACGGCGCCATCGCGGGCATCAATATCACAGCGTCCCACAATCCCAAGGAATACAACGGCTATAAGGTATACTGGGAGGACGGCGCACAGCTGCCGCCCAAGGAGGCCGATGTGGTCGCGGCCGAGATGGATGCGCTGGACTTCTTCACCGACATCAAGATGATGGACTTTGAGAACGCCAAGAAGGCTGGCCTTGTCAAGATGATGGACTGGCAGACCGACGAGGCATACCTCAAGGAAGTCATCAAGGTTGCCATCAATCCGGACTGCGTCAAGCAGGTTGCAGACGACTTCAAGCTGGTCTATACGCCCTTCCACGGTGCAGGCTACCGGCTGGTCCCCGAGATCCTGCGCCGCCTGGGATACAAGCATATCATCTGTGAACCCCAGCAGATGAAGATTGACGGCGATTTCCCGACCGTCAAGAACCCCAATCCGGAGTACAAGGAAGGCTTTACGCTTGCCATTGAGCTGGCCAAGCAGAACGATGTTGACCTGATCATCGGCACCGACCCGGATGCGGACCGCACCGGCATCGTGCTCAAGGACAAGAACGGCGACTATGTCACCCTGTCGGGCAACCAGGTCGGCGTCCTGCTCATCGACTATATTATCACAGCCCGCAAGCTGACCGGCACCATGCCTGAGCATCCGGCTGTGCTCAAGTCCCTTGTCACCACCGAGATGGCACGTGCAGCGGCTGAAGCCAACGGCGTGGCATGCTTTGATACCTTCACAGGCTTTAAGTTCCTCGCGGAGAAGATCAAGCAGTTTGAGCAGACCGGTTCGCATCAGTATCTGTTTGCCTTTGAGGAGTCCTACGGCTACCTGGCGGGCGACTATGCGCGCGACAAGGATGCGGTCACGGCGTCGATGCTGATCGCTGAGATGGCGGCTTACTACCGCACCAAGGGCATGACGCTGTATGACGCCATGCAGACCATGTATGAAAAATATGGCTATTATACCGAGCAGACCATCTCCATCACCATGCCCGGCGTGGCAGGCCTGGAGCGCATGAAGGAACTGATGGCCGAACTGCGTGAAAAGCCGCTGACCGCGGTCGCGGGCTATCAGGTGGAATACATCCGCGATTACCAGCCAGGCGTGCGCACCTGTGTCTCGTGCGGCAAGACCGAGCAGATGGAGCTGTCCGGCCAGAACGTGCTGTACTATGAGCTGGAGGGTGGTACGTCGTTTATCATCCGTCCGTCCGGCACCGAGCCCAAGGTCAAGGTCTATATCATGGCCAAGGCCGACAGCAAGGCCGCGTCCGATGCCAAGGTTGCAGAGCTTGCCGCGGCGGCCAAGGATATCGTCAAGTAAATTTATAAATCCAATCCGTATGTTCAGACAAAAGGGGTGCAGCGCTGTTGCCGCGCCCCTTTTGCCCTGTACAGAGAGAATAAGGAGGCGAATATGCGGAGATTTTTGGGGCCGGTGATCATGCTGCTATTGTGGGGCGCGGCGACGGCCGGGCTGAATGTCTGGTTTGCTGCGAACCCTGAGGAGAGCCTGGTCAATGCCATTGTTTCCGGCGTATATATGCTGTTTTTATTGTTGGTGATCCCGATCGGCCTGCCAATGCACAGCCGCTTGGTGGAGGTGCTTTTGATGCTGTATGCCCTGGGGCTGGGCGTCTTGGACGTGGCGACCTTCCTGAATATGGATCACCCGGCCGTCAATGTATTGGGACCGGTGCTGCTGGCGCCGTTCCAGGGCTTGTTCTATTTTGAGGATTTCCTGGGCATGGGAAGTTTTGCCATCTATGCGGCGATCGGCTGCTTTGCCGCGTTCCTGACGCTGGCTGCCGGCGTCGGCGCCTGTATGGTACAGCCGAGGGAGTAGGACGCAAAGCGGGATATAGACGGAAAAAGGGTCCGAGCTTATGGCACGGACCCTTTAAAATGCACAGAGAAAGCACAGGAAAACCTGAAAAAGGCAAAAAGAAAACGCGGCTTCAGGCCACGCTTTTGCACAACCCCCACCGCGTATCTTAGCGATAAATCAGTCGAAAAGCTGCGCATCACCGAGCGCCCTTGCTCAACTGACGTAGTCTATTATAAAAAAAATGACCTGTGTATGCAATGTGAAAAATTCATAAATTTTTTGTGAATTTTTCGTCAGCTTCTGTAATTTCCTGCCGAACACTCTTTGGAGAAAACCTCTTTACAAACCGGTGGCTTCGTGGTAATATAAATTGTAATTTGTTTGCCCCACGCTTAGTATTCGGGCACAGGACGCGTCCGAGCGCGCCATTTCACCGTCCATTACCCAGCGTGCGGGGACTATAAAAATTTTTTTATGAGGTGAAACTACCATGATCCGCAAGGAAGACAAGACCGCAGTTATCGAGGCCAATCGCACCCATCCGACCGACACCGGTTCTCCGGAGGTCCAGGTTGCGATCCTGACCGCCCGCATCGGCGAGCTCACCGAGCACCTGAAGCAGCATCCGAAGGACAACCACTCCCGCCGCGGCCTGCTCAAGATGGTCGGCCAGCGCCGCAGCATGCTCAACTACCTGATGAAGAAGGACGTCAACCGTTACCGCGCCCTCATCGCCAAGCTGGGCATCCGTAAGTAAGTACTGTAACGAGGGGGGCATCCGTGCCCCCCTTGCTTGCTACTTGTTCCCTGTGAAACCCCTCGGGCGGCCATGCCGCGGCCTTAGCAATTGGAGGACAGGCCAAATCCCCTTTGGCATGCGCTTCAAGTGCTAATGCTGCAAAGCCGCCTGCAACCCCAACGTATAAGGAGGCTATTCTCAACATGAGCAACATCAACCACTTTGACTTTAAGGATTATCGCGTGTTTGAGACCACCTACGCGGGCCGTCCGCTGGTCGTTGAGACCGGCAAGATGGCACAGCTGGCCAACGGCTCCTGCTTGGTGCGCTACGGCGAGACCGTGGTGCTCGTCACGGCGACCGCTTCGGCCAAGCCCCGCGACGGCATCGATTTCTTCCCGCTCTCGGTCGACTTTGAGGAGCGCCTGTATGCGGTCGGCCGCATCCCGGGCTCGTTCCTGCGCCGTGAGGGCCGCCCGTCCGAGCGCGCCATCCTGGCTTCCCGCCAGATCGACCGCCCGATGCGCCCGCTGTTCCCCAAGGATCTGCGCAATGACGTCTCGATTGTCTGCACCGTCCTCGAGAACGATTCGGACAATTCCCCGGAGATCGCTGCGCTGCTCGGCGCGTCCATCGCGGTTTCGATTTCGGATATCCCGTTTGATTACGTCATCGGCGGCGCGAACGTCGGCATCGTAGACGGCGAGGTCGTCATCAACCCGACCGCAGAGCAGCGCAAGCGCTCGGAGATGGACGTCACGGTATGCGCGACGGCAGACAAGATCGTCATGATCGAGGCCGGCGCCAAGGAAGTGCCGGAGGACGACATGTTCAACGCGCTCATGGTCGCCCACGAGGAGATCAAGAAGATCGTTGCCTTTATTGCCGACATCAAGGCACAGATCGGCAAGCCCAAGTTCGAGTATGAGCATCATGACATCGACCATGACCTGTTCGACAAGCTGGAGGCTGCATGCCGCACGCAGTTTGAGCAGGCCATGGATACCGACGACAAGACCGTGCGCGACGCGGGCGTCCGTGCGATTGTGGATGCCTTTGAGGCTTCGCTGGATGAGGCATACAAGGAAGAACATGGCGCGGCGCTGAGCGAGTGCGTAGACAAGCTGCAGAAGAAGATCGTGCGCAACTGGCTGTCCCATGGCAAGCGCGTGGACGGCCGCGGTATGGAGGAGGTCCGCCCGCTGGCGGCCGAGGTCCATGTCCTGCCGCGTGCACACGGTTCCGGCCTGTTCACCCGCGGCCAGACCCAGGTGCTGACCGTCTGCACCCTGGGCACGCTGGG